>Ga0310695_10009157_pt1 | contig 15017 bp, 9 predicted proteins | sample RumenRJG_04DNA_FD_203882 | JGI IMG/M metagenome (GOLD analysis project Ga0310695, IMG submission 203882) | Bovine rumen microbial communities from Lethbridge, Alberta, Canada - RJG_04 (v2) (version 2) | ecosystem: Host-associated > Mammals > Digestive system > Stomach > Rumen | place: Canada... | reverse complement strand
TGCTGAACGATTAATAGGTGAAATACAGTTCTCCCTGCCACTGGGTGTCAATATCGACGGTGGCGGAGAACGACTCAGTGGGCGTGGACTGGATGTCGGAGAAGAGGTTGCCCTTTAGCCATGTGATCTGGTTCTGATACATGTCTACGCCCATGGATTTCTCGAACAACATATTGCCACTGGCATCGTAGGCCGTCACTTTCAGGTTGAGCGAGCCTTCTGTGCTGTGCAGAAAGGTGTAGAGGTCGTATTGCGTCTGTTTCATACCGGCCTGTACATCATACTTCATGACCTGTGTGCTGTTCACGCAACCGTATCCGGTGCTGGCATCAAACGAGCCGCTGCCGCCCTTGTATGTGAACTCCAGCTTTGCCACGCCCTCGGGGATGGCGTCGTTGACGACGAAGCGGCAGAGCGAGGTGATGCGGTGAAGAGAGAGCGAGAGCGTCTGCGACTCCGTGCCGACAACCACTTTCTTATAGTAAAGGAAGGTGTCGGTATAGCCCTGTGAGTTGTTGAACTGTATCTTCTCGGGATTCGTCATCGTGGGGTTGCCGTTACTGCTATGTGCCAGTGCCACGATGATGTAGGTACCCTCGGGCAACTGGAACGTGGCGGTACCGAAGTCAGCGTCGCCCAGTTTCTGGTTGGTCAGTTTTAAGCGCGACCCCGCCGTGTCGTAGACGGCAAAGTTCAGGCGATTGCACGCCTCTGAGGCAGACTTCCGTGTCAGTTCTGGAAAAGGGGTATGCTCGACCTCACAGATGGTCAGGGTGAGGTTGCCCTTCTTTTCGACCGTTTTCTCCGTGTCCGTATCGGAAATGATGGGTTTCTCGCATCCTGCCAGCATCACCAGCAGGAGGGTAAACAGTATATGGCTGATGTATTTCATATGTTGTCTTAGTATTTGATGTCAATGACCGGACGGAGCAGCACAAAGTCGGCAAACTCCGTTGTACCGAAATGTTGTTCCTTGCCTTCCGTTGACTCTGAGCCGTAGGTCCAGTACAGAGTGCCGTCCTTCGTGGCATAGAAACTCTTTGTCACGCCCTTTCCTTCCACAAAAGCAGCCTGACTGCCCGTTGTAAAGCAGGTGGCCTCATCGAGCGTCGGCAACCGCCAGCTGTTCGTTATGCCAGATGGTTTTGCAGTAGCTGCCAGTGCGGTGTTTAATGCTGCCAGCCAGCCACTGTCCTTCTCGCCTTTCGCAGGTGCTGCATATGGGACGGTTTCGGGCGACAAGAGGACGGCGGTCCTGTTGGTGGCGTCGGTAGAAACAACATAATAGCCACTGCAGAACTTGCCTGCCTCGGGCTTGGAGAAGCCCTTCTGACTATCATCAAAATCGAATGTGATTGTGCGCTTCTCGCCCCAGTCCTCCGACGTCAGGACACCTGTCAGCGTGACGCCCTGGGCCGCCTTGCAGGTACCGATGATGGCGTAGTGGTGGTTGGCAGGGAAATCCTCTGAGGCGGTATAGGAATAGCTTGTGGTACCATCCTCGGTGGTGAACGCTATCTTGATATTGGGCATGCCCTTCGAGGGGAACAGCATCTGGTTGGGCGACGCCTTCCATGTCTTCTCATCCTCCTGTCTGTTGAGCATAATGCGGTATGACTCCGTGGGTGCTTCAGGATATTCGCCATCCAGATAAACTCCACTGTAGAGCGGGGTGAGCATGACCTCAACCTTTGTGACGCCTGAAGGCACCTGCAGGATTTCCAGTTCATCAATACAGATGACTTTGTGGGCCAATGACATATTCTGCGTCATCTTCTCACCGTCGGCTATGCTCACCGTGGCGTGTTTAATCTGCAGGTCGTCCATGGTCTTGTCTGTCATCCGCTTGATGATACTCTTGGGGGTAGCTGATTCCTGAGAGGGCAAAATAAACCGTGAAAGGTCTTCTCCTCCCACGGCATATAGGTCGTATGTGCCTGCGGCCATTGTGACTGTAGCCGCGTTGCTTTCCTCGCTGGTGGAGAGCAACTGTACACATTTTCCCTTCTCATTGAAAATGTAGATTCTGCCATCCTTCACGGCATTCTCGTCGCTGGTGGCGGCACGCATGACGATGTTGAGAGTGGCTGTCGCAGGAGCCTCGATGACCGTTTCTTCTTCAGTGTTTTCATCGAATACCGCTTTCTCGCATGATGCGAAGAGAACAGCGGCGCAAAGAGTAGCAATTAGCTTAAAATTTTTAATCATGATATGTGTTATCCATTTTTGAGGCACAAAAGTACCTATTTTCAAGGAAAATCACGTGCAGATGTAAAAACCTTTAACCAAATTTTAACTTTTATTTCTTATATCTGCCAATCTAGGGGAAAAACAGATGAATTGGACCCGGAAATCGAAGGTTTTTCCTTAAATGACATGCAGGTGCCGGAGGGCATTGAGGATACCATTATCATCTACAGATGTGGTGATATAGTCGGCCTGCTGTTTCAGTTCCTCAATGGCGTTGCCCATGGCCACACCGATACCCGCCTGGATGATCATGGAGGTGTCGTTGCCGCCATCACCAAAAGCAATGGTGCGACTGACGTCGAAGCCTTCGTGGCGTGCCATGGCGAGGATACCCTTACCCTTGTCGGCCCCGTTGGCCGTGATGTCGGTAAACTCCGGATGCCAGCGGCCAGAGACACACTGGGGCATGCGCGCCATGAGTTCCGGTTCGTAGTCGGCCGGGAAGAACGGCGTGAGCTGCAGGATATCCTGCTGGAGCACCTCGTCGAGCGGCGACGCCTTGTCGAGATTCTTCACAGCCAGCATCTGGCGGAAGATACGGTCCACATCGCCCTTGGGGTCGAGTACGGCCACGTCCTTACGGCCCACCACAATCAGGCTGTTGCCTTTCTCCTGGCAGTCGTTCACGCATGTCAGAACGTCTTCCTTGGGGATAGGCTGGCAGGTGACCAGTTCGGTGCCCACATAGCACAGTGCGCCATTGGTGGTGATATAGCCGTCGATCAGTGGTTCGATGGCTCCCAGGTTGGTGATGATGAGCGGTGGCCTGCCCGTGGCGATATACACGCGCGAACCATTGGCCTTGGCCTGTGTCAGCGCCTGGATGGTGGACTGTGGTATCTCGTGGGTCTTGAAACTCACCAGTGTACCGTCGATATCGAAGAATAGTGCGTATGTCTGTGTCATTTATGATTCCTTTTTTTGTTGCATGTGCTGCATCACCAGGCGGATCTCATCGTAGGTGATGTCGGGTGGACAGAGGTTCTTGATAGCCGTGGAGCCCTCGGTGACGCCAATCTTGGTGATGACGCGCTGGATGGTTTGCTGGTGGTCTGCCGGCACGAGGTCGTCGAAAGATACCTCGCCGGATTCCACATAGCGGGTGAGATGTCCGATGACGGTGCCCAGCGTGAGGCTCCGTGCCTTGGCGATGAGGTCGGGCTTCATGCCATCCTGATAGAGCTGGAGGGATATCTCCCAAGTCTTGGGCTTCACCTCCTTGGGGGCCTTGGAGGCCTTCGGCTTACGCTGGCGCTTGGCCTTTACGTCGTCCTCACCCAATGCATCAAGCATCGACATCTGTTTTTCGTGCAGGTAGTTGTCGACGGAGAATCCCATCTCGGCCATCTTCTCGAGCAGATAGCGACGGCTGAGGCATGCCTGCCTGAGGTCGGGCAGGGCATTGTCGAGGCGGCGTGCCGCCTGCTTGTTTTGTGTCTCTACCTTGGCACTGAGTTCGATGGGCTTGGCCAGAATCTCGCGCAACTGGTCGGAGAAATACCCGGCACTGCGCATCACACGGTCCTGGAAGTCGGCCTCGTGCAGACCCTCGTACGGCATCGACTGGATGATCTGCTGCCATTTGCCGGCTACGTCGAGGACGCGCTGGCGCAGGTCCATCAGAGCCTGGTCGTGCAACTGCTTCAGGGAGGCATGACTGTGGTAGAAGAACTCAGCGAAGATGCGCACCATGGTCTCCTGCAGGGCAAGGACGGAGCGGAAATCGAAGAGCTGCAACAGCAGGTAGCGCTCGTATTCCTGTTTGAGCAGGGGCAGCTGACAGATGCTTCGCTCTGCCTCGTACTCCTGTTGGGCAATGTACGAGTCGACCCGTTCGTCGTTGATGATGGAACGCGCCTCCAGGGGCGATGCCAGCAGCAGGCCTTCGAGGGTGCGGCAGCGGCTCAGGGCCACATACACCTGACCGGGTGCGAAACTCTGGTTGGCATCGATGATGGCGTGGTCGAAGGTCAGTCCCTGACTCTTATGGATGGTGATGGCCCAGGCCAGTCGCAGGGGCAGTTGCCTGAAGGTGCCCTGCACCTCGGCCTCAATCTCGCGTGTCTTCTCGTTCAGCGTGTAGCGGGTGTTCTCCCATTCCAGCGGTTCCACCTCGATGGCCTCGTTGTCGCCCTCGCAATAGACGGTGAGACGGTTGTCGCCGGCCTCCATCACACGTCCGATGCGACCATTATAATACCGGTGGTCGCCCGAGGGGTCGTTCTTTACGAACATCACCTGTGCGCCCTCCTTCAGGACCAGTGCCTCGGCTGTGGGATAGGAGTATTCCGGGAACGTGCCCTTGATTTCTGCGCGGTAGGTATAGGCAGGCGTGGACAGTTTCCGCAACTCAGACTCATTATAGTTGTTGGCGATATTATTGTGAGTGGTCAGTCGGATGTAACCACTCCCCTCCCTCGCAGGGAGGGGCTGTGGGGAGAGTCTGCTGTTCAGCTTTGCCAGCACCGCTTCCGACGGATGGCCGTTGCGTACCTCATTTAATATATTGATGAACGAGGCATCCTGCTGGCGATAGACATGTTCCAGCTGGATGGTGACATAGTCAATCTGCTGGAGGGCCTTCGACGCAAAGAAGTAAGGGGTGCTGTAATAAGGTTTCAGGATTCGTTCGTCCTCAGGGGTGACGACGGGCGTGAGCTGGGCCAGGTCGCCAATCATCAGCAGCTGCACGCCACCAAAGGGCTGGTCGTGTTCACGGAAACGCCGGAGCACGGCATCGATGGCGTCGAGCAGATCTGCACGTACCATCGATATCTCGTCGATGATCAGCAGGTCTATAGATGCGATGATCTTGCGTTTCTCACGACTGAAATCAAACTTGTTTTCCACCTTGGCGCCCGGTACATAGGGCGAAAAGGGCAACTGGAAGAAGGAGTGGATGGTGACGCCCCCGGCATTGATGGCTGCCACACCCGTTGGCGCCACCACGATGGGGCGCTTCCTGGAGCCTGCCATCACCTCCTTCAGGAACGTCGTCTTGCCCGTTCCCGCCTTACCAGTCAAAAAAATGCTGCGCCCCGTGTTCTCGACGAAGTCCCACGCGGTGCGCAGCATTCCCGACGTATCGTCGGTAGCTCGTAGTCTCTCGTTATTTTGTTCCATCAATCAGTATCTGTCAGTTTGCGGATACAAAATTACGAAGAATTTATGAATTAATGATAGTTTGTCGGCAGTTTTTCTCAGAATCACTTGTATGCCTGTTCATGAACACCCTTCACGGCACGGCCGCTGGGGTCGTTCATATTCTTGAAGGCAGCGTCCCATTCCAGGGCGATGGCCGTAGAGCAGGCCACGGACGCCTCACTGGGTACGCTCATGGCGGCTGAGTCGCTGGGGAAGTGCTCGGCAAAGATAGAGCGGTAGTAATACTCCTCCTTGTTCTTTGGCGGGTTGATGGGGAACCGCTCGGCTGCATGCGCCATCTGCTCGTCGCTGACAGCCTCGGACGTGATCTGCTTCAGGGTATCGATCCAGCTGTAGCCCACGCCATCGCTGAACTGTTCCTTCTGGCGCCAGGCCACCTCTTCGGGCAGCATGTCGGCAAAGGCCTCGCGAACAATCTTCTTCTCCATCGTCTTGCCCGGGCACATCTTGGCCTCGGGGTTGGTACGCATGGCCACATCCAGGAACTCCTTGTCGAGGAAAGGCACACGACCCTCGACGCCCCAGGCAGAGAGACTCTTGTTGGCACGCAGACAGTCGTACAGATAGAGTTTGGAGAGCTTGCGCACGGTCTCCTCGTGGAAGTCCTTGGCCGACGGAGCCTTGTGGAAATAGAGATAGCCACCGAAAATCTCGTCGGCACCCTCGCCACTGAGCACCATCTTGATGCCCATCGACTTGATGACACGTGCCAGCAGATACATAGGCGTTGAGGCACGGACGGTGGTGACATCGTAGGTCTCGATGAAATAGATGACGTCACGGATGGCATCCAGTCCCTCCTGGATGGTATAGTTGATTTCGTGGTGAACGGTTCCGATATGGTCGGCCACGAGCTTCGCCTTGGCCAGGTCGGGCGCACCCTTCAGACCCACGGCAAACGAGTGCAGACGGGGCCAGTAGGCCTTGGTCTTCGAGTCGTCCTCGATACGCATCTCACTGTATTTCTCGGCAATGGCAGAGATGACGCTGGAGTCGAGTCCGCCAGAGAGGAGTACACCATAAGGCACGTCGGACATCAGCTGGCGCTTCACGGCATCCTCCAGGGCGTCGTGGACAGCCTCGACAGAGGCAGGATTATCCTTCACGGCATCATATTTGAACCAGTCGCGCTTGTAGTAGCGCTTCATGCCCGGGTCGGCACTCCAGTAGTAATGGCCGGGCAGGAACGGCTCGTAGTGCTCGCACTGTCCTTCGAGCGCCTTCAGTTCGGAGGCCACATACACCTTGCCGTCGGCATCGCAACCGATATAAAGCGGAATCACACCGATAGGATCGCGGGCAATCAGGAACTCATCTGTCTCTTCGTCGTAGAGCACGAAGGCAAAGATGCCGCTCAAGTCCTCGAGGAAGTCAACGCCCTTCTCACGATAGAGCGCCAGGATGACCTCACAGTCGGAGCCTGTCTGGAACTCATACTGTCCGGCATAGCGGCGACGGATATCCTGATGGTTGTAAATCTCTCCATTGACAGCCAGGACCTGTTTCCTGTCGGGTGAGAACAATGGCTGACCACCTGATTCGGGGTCAACGATGCTCAGTCGCTCGTGGGCCAGGATAGCACTTCCGCCAGAATAGATACCACTCCAGTCGGGTCCGCGGTGACGGATCTTCTGACTCATCTTCAACGCTTGTTCACGCAGCTCGTGTGTCTGCTCCTTGACATTCAATATCGCAACGATTCCGCACATAATCCTATCTAATTATCAATTGTCAATTTTCAATTATCAATTTATTTCTTGCTCCAGGCAGTGATACGGTCGAGCGCCTCTTCGGTCTTCTCGCGACTGCCAAAGGCGGTGAAACGCACATAGCCCTCACCGGCAGGACCGAAGCCCACGCCAGGCGTACATACCACATTGGCCCCGTAGAGCAGGTTCTCGAAGAACTGCCATGAGCTGTTGCCGTCGGGCACGCGCATCCAGATATAGGGGGCGTTCTCGCCGCCATAGACCTCGTAGCCCAGTGAGCGCAGGGTGGTGAGCATCTTCTTCGCATTCTGCATATAGTAGTCGATGGTGGCCTTCACCTGTTGCTTGCCCTCGGGGGTATAGATGGCCTCGGCCGCACGCTGGCTGATATAGCTGGTGCCGTTGAACTTCGTGCACTGACGACGGTACCACAGGGGGTTCAGGGCGATACGCTCGCCTGTGAGCGTGGCTGCCGTCAGGTCCTTTGGCACGACGGTATAGCCACAGCGGATACCTGTGAAGCCGGCCGTCTTTGAGTACGAGTGGAACTCGATGGCACACTTGCGGGCCCCACGGATCTCGTAGATGGAGTGGGGGATGCTGTCGTCCTGGATATAAGCCTGGTAGGCTGCATCGTAGAAGATCAGCGCATCATTATGAAGGGCATAGTTGACCCACTTGCGCAGTTCCTCGCGTGTGATGACCATACCCGTGGGATTGTTGGGGTAGCAGAGGTAGATGACATCCACACGGCGCTTGGGAATCTGCGGTACAAAACCGTTCTCAGCGTTGCAGGGCATGTAGATGACATTCGACCACTTGCCGTCCTCTACCGTGCCGGCACGGCCGATCATCACGTTGGAGTCGATATACACGGGATAGATAGGGTCGGTCACGCCAATGGAGTTGTCCCAGCGAATCAGTTCCTGAATATTACCGGTATCGCTCTTGGCACCGTCGTTCACGAAGATCTCGTCGATATCCAGGTGGATGCCACGCGGCAGGAAGTCGTTCTTCAGAATGGCCTCGCGCAGGAAATCGTAGCCCTGCTCAGGACCGTAGCCACGGAATCCCTCAGCGGTGCCCATCTCGTCGGCAGCCTTGTGCATCGCCTCTATCACGGCAGGACACAGCGGCTGGGTGACGTCACCAATACCCATGGAGATGACGTCGGCCTTGGGGTGCATCACTTTGAAGGCATTCACCTTCTTGGCTATATCTGCAAACAGGTAGTTGTTTGGCAGTTTCAGGAAATGTTCGTTAACTAATGCCATATTTCTAAGCCCCCTAAGTTAGGGGGATGGGGGTCTGAACAAGCGTTTATCAGACCTTTAATTATTACTATTCGTGGAGTCTGCGCCTGTTCAGACCCCTGTTGCCCCCTAACTTAGGGGGCCGTAATTTCTCCGTCAAAGACGAAGGCGGCAGGCCCCGTCATGTAGACGTGGTTCTTCTGGAAAAAGCGTCCTCCGTCCGAGCGGTCGGCTTCGCACCATTCGATGTTCAGCGTGCCGCCATCCATCACGATTTGTGAGGTGCGACCAGCCTTGCCGGTCAGGGCTGCTGCCACGGCCGTGGCGCATGCGCCTGTGCCGCAGGCCTGAGTGATGCCGCTGCCGCGTTCCCACACACGGGTGCGGATACTGCCGTCGGCCTCAATATGGGCAAATTCTATATTGCAGCGTTGCGGGAAGGCCGGATGATGTTCAAGGGCGCGACCTGCCTCACCTACCTGATCTACATCGTCTGTGAAGATGACGAAATGCGGGTTGCCCATCGATACAAACGTGCCCATGTCCAGTCCTCGGGAAGCGATGAACTGTGTGGCCTCTTCCAGTATCGGTTCGCCCATATCCACGGTGACGCTCTCTACGATGTCATCGGTGATATGCAGATAGAGCACCTTGATGCCTGACAGCGTCAGCAGACGGATCTCTGTCTTCGTGGTGAGGCCTTTCCCAAAGAGGTATTTTCCGATACATCTCGAGGCGTTGCCGCACATCATGGCCTCACTGCCGTCGGCATTGAAGATGCGCATGGTGAAGTCGGCCTCGGGCATAGAACTCTTGCCAATCAAGACCAATCCATCGGAGCCGATGCCCTTATGACGGTCGCTCCATTTGATGGCCGCTGCTACAGGGTCATCGATGGGGTGCTGTGCTACATTGACATAGATGTAGTCGTTGCCGCAACCGTGCATTTTGGTGAAGGGTATCTTGCTCATGTGCTGTCTTTTTTTCTTATCGGATGCAAAGGTAATGCAAAATGACAGGATATAGAAACGAACCGACTGGTTTTAGTGGTAAAAATCAGTTGAAAGTATCAAATTGAAAATATTTTGTTGAAAAAATAGCGCATTTTGATATTTCTTGTTCGGAAAATGTGGTTTTTTTGTTACAGATTGAAAGTTTACCAACAGGCCAAGGCCCCTTTCTTCAGTTTCAGGGTCTGCTGCTGGCCGTTGGCAAGGAGCGTTACCGTGCAGGGCTGTTGGGCGGTGAGCGTCAGGTGCGTGACCCGTTTGTCCTGCCACGTCATGTCGACGGTGATGCCGCCACGGGCACGGATGCCGCTGACGGAACCGTCCTTCCAGTTGTCGGGCAAGGCGGGAAGGAGTTCGAGGGTTGTGAGGGGAGAACCCTCACACACAGTGTATTCACTTTGTATGAGCATCTCGATGACACCGGCACAGCCACCGAAGTTACCGTCGATCTGGAAGGGCGAATGGGCGTCGAGCAGGTTGGGGTAGGTGCCGCCGCCACGACGGGCATCAGGACCGCGATAGCCATCGGGACTGACGTAGCTGAGCAGTTTGCGGTAGATATGATAGGCATTCCTGGCATCATGCAGTCGGGCGTAGAGATTCACGCGCCAGCCCGTGCTCCAGCCCGTGGTCTTGTCGCCCTTGAGTTCGAGGGTGCGTGAGGCGGCACGGTGGAGTGCCTCCTTGGTGTTGGTGCCGTCGTCGAGGTGATGGCCGGGATAGATGCCGAAGAGATGGCTCTGGTGGCGGTGGTGCGGATCCTCGTCTTCCCAGTCGTAGAACCACTCCTGGAGGTTGCCTTTCTTACCGATTTTGTAGGGGTGAAGGCGGGCGAGGGCGGCGTTGAGCTCGGTGATGAAGGGGGACCCGGTGATGGAGGGGGACCCGGCGACCGAATCGCCGGGCACACTACAGGAACCGCCGGGCACACTACGGGAACCGCTGAGTACAAGGGCGGCGTCGCGGGCATCGGTGAGGCATTCGCGAATCATGGCGATGTCGGCAAAGCCACCGAAGCAGGTGCGCCCGTGATAGCCGTCGGGGGTGACGAAGGAGTTCTCGGGCGAAGTGGCAGGGGCGGTGATGAGAGGGCTGATGTCTGATGTAAGATGTGAGATGTCTGATGTAAGAGGGCTGATGGATGATGTAAGATGTGAGAGGGGTGAGGGCTGAGGGGTGTAGTCGGAGAGGGGCTGAAGCCAAGCGAGGCAGAACTCGGCTGCGCCTTTGAGAACGGGATAGTACTCGCGCAGGAAGGCATTGTCGAGCGTGAAGGTGTAGTGCTCCCAGATATGGGTGGCGAGCCAGGCACCCCCCATGTTCCAGTTGGCCCACATGGGGTCGCCGGTGTGGAGACCCACAGGACAGGTCATGGCCCAGATGTCGGTATTATGTGCCAGGCACCAGCCGCGGTTGACGCCGTAGTAGGCCTTGGCGGTGAGTTCGCCAGAGCCCTGCAGTTCCTTCATGAAGGTGAAGAGCGACTGATGCATCTCGGGCAGCGCAGCCGTCTCGGCCGCCCAGTAGTTTTCCTCTACATTGATATTGCTGGTGTAGTTGCACGACCAGGGCGGCAGGATGCTCTCGTTCCACAGGCCCTGCAGGTTGGCCGGCACATTGGGCGTGCGTGAGCAACTGATAAGCAGGTAGCGGCCGTACTGGAAATAGAGGGCTTCGAGGTCGGGATTGAAGAGTGACTCGTCTGTGTAGGCACGGAGCTGGGCGTCGGTGGGAACCGCGACAGAGTCGCGGTATACGGAACGGCCAAGCGAGAGCTTGACGCGGTTGTAGAGGGACTGATAGTCCTTGATGTGGCGCTGTCGGATGGTCTTGTAGGGGATGCCGGAAAGATGGCGCAGGCGCGCGTCGGCCAGTTGCTGATATGGCTTTCCCTGTTTGACGGGGTCCTTGTCGTAGCCGTTGAACGAGGTGGCATCGACGATGTAGAGCGTCACCTCTTTGGCGCCATCCACGAGGAGCGTCTCCCCCTCGGCCCTGACATTCCTGGCGCTGACCTGCACCTTGGTGCGGAAGTGGATGCCGCGCTGAGGGTCGTAGGCGAACTTCTCCCTGGCATCGTAGTAGCTGGGCAGTGAGGCATAGCCGGCGTAGCCGTCGGTGGTGAGTGTCTGACCATTGGCCGATGTGGTGTGGCGCAGCTGACAGCTCAGCGACAGTCGTGCATGGATGCCTCTGGGATGGTTGGTGGTGATGCGGATGACCAGTCCGGAGTCGGGATGGGACGCCAGATACTCCGTGGTATAGCGGTATTTGCCGCGCTGGTAGGTGGTATGGGCCGTGGCGTCACCGATGTCGAGCCAGCGGCGATAGCCGGTGACGGCCTCCGTGGTGTCGAGATACTCGATGGTGAGTTGTCCCAGCGGCTGATAATTCTGTGAGAAATGTCCCTGCACGTCGCGTTGCAGACGGTCGGCCTCCCGGTAGTCGCCCTTGCTGAGCGCCTCACGGATGGCGGGGATGGATTTGTGGGCGTCGGGCGAATAGACCTGCATATTACACGGCTCGCCCGTCCATAGCGTGATATCATTGAGTGATATCCTGTCGGTCCGGGTGCCGCCATAGACGATGCCGCCCATGGTGCCGTTGCCGATGACGAGCGCCTCCTCGAAGAACGTGGCCGGCTGGTCGTAGTGGAGTGTCTGGGCTCCTGTCCTGGTGGGGAGTATCAGCCATAGGCAGATAACGGTGAAAAACGCAACGTATTTCCTCATTGTTTCCTTTGTGTTAGATTCGGGCGTCAAAGGTACGAATAAGTGAGTGAAAAACCAAATGTATTTGAGTTTTTCCGAGCGAGAGTACTATAGACGAAGTCAGAGGTACGAAAAAATCCCCGATTTCCATCACGGAGACCGGGGATTATTGCTTCAAAGATAAAAATTATTTTTGAAGGAAACCATTAACTTTCTGTGCAATCTGACGACCACTAGCCATGGCGCGAACCACGAGTGAGGCACCGTTGGCGGCATCACCGCAGACGAAGACATTCTTCGGGTACTCGGGGTGCTCGGGCTTCAGGAAGCCCATGGCGAGGAGTACCAGCTCGGCCTTGATAATCTCGGGCTTGCCCTTCTCGACCATGATGGGACGACCACCCTCGGGGTTGGGCTTCCAGTCGATCTCCTGAACCTTGACGCCAGTGAGCTTGCCATCCTTGCCCAGGAACTCCAGGGTGTTGATGTTCCAGCGGCGGGTGCAGCCCTCCTCATGACTGGATGTGGTCTTGAGGGTGCGGGGCCATTCGGGCCAGGGGTTCTGGGGATCTTCGGGACCTTCGACAGGACGGGGCATAATCTCTATCTGAGTGACGCTCTTGCAGCCCTGACGGTGGGCGGTACCGATACAGTCGGAACCTGTGTCACCACCACCGATGACCAGCACATCCTTGCCCTTGGCGGTGACGCGTTCGTCCTTGCTGAACTCCATGCCTGCGAGGACGCGGTTCTGCTGAGACAGCATCTCGAGGGCGAAGTGGACGCCCTTCAGTTCGCGGCCGGGAGCCTTGAGGTCACGAGCGGTGGGGGTGCCGGTTGAGATGACTACTGCGTCGTATTGCTGCGACAGGGTCGCAACAGACAGGATGGAGGAACCCGCCGGAGAACCGGCGGGCGTGGTGGCTGCGGAACTGTCGGGCGTGGTGGCGGAACCCGCCGGAGAACCGGTGGGAGTGGTGGCTGCGGAGGTGATTTCGGTGCCGTAGCGGAAATCGATGCCCTCCTGTTCGAGCAGGGCGATGCGGCGGTCGATAACGGCCTTATTCAGTTTAAAATTAGGGATACCGTAGCGGAGCAGACCGCCTGCAGCTTCGTTTTTCTCAAACACGGTAACGGTATATCCCATGTGGTTGAGGTCGTTAGCGGCAGCGAGTCCGGCAGGACCGGCACCAATCACTGCCACCTTCTTACCGTTGCGAGCGATATCGGTCTTAGGCACGATGAAGCCCTCCTGGAAGGCCATCTCGGTGATGGCTGCCTCGTCCTCACGGTTGGTGGTCGGCTCGTGGTTGAAGCGGTTGAGCACGCAGGCCTTCTCGCAGAGTGCGGGGCAGATGCGGCCGGTGAACTCGGGGAAGGGGTTGGTGCTGTTGAGCAGACGGTAGGCCAACTCAAAGTCGCCTTTGTACAGGGCGTCGTTCCACTCGGGCGCCTTATTGCCCAGCGGACAGGCCCAGTGGCAGAAGGGTACGCCGCAATCCATACAGCGGCTGGCCTGCAGTTTGCGTTCGCGGGTAGAGAGCGTCTGCTCTACCTCGCCAAAATCGTGGATTCTATCGTGAATCGGACGGTATCCCGCCTCCTGGCGGTGTATCTCTAAAAATGCTTTTGGATTTCCCATTTTACATTAAACATTAAACGTTAAACATTAATAGTCGCGCTGGATGTCGGCAATCTTCTCGTGGAGCTTCTTCATCTTCTCCTCCTCGAGCACGCGCTTGTACTCGATGGGCACTACCTGGATGAAGTCCTCGATGTAGCGGTGCCAGTCGTCGAGCATGCGGCCTGCGAGGGCTGAACCCGTGTGCAGGTAGTGCTGGCGGATGAGCTCGAGCAGTTCCTTACGGCTGACGCTGTCCTCAACCAGCGAGAGTTCCACCATGTCCATGTTGCAGAAGTAATCGAACGTGTGGTCGGGGTCGTAAACATAGGCCACACCGCCTGACATACCTGCGGCGAAGTTGCGTCCTGTCTTGCCCAGCACCACCACGCGACCGCCAGTCATGTACTCACAGCAGTGGTCGCCGGCACCCTCAATCACGGCGATGGCACCAGAGTTGCGCACGCCAAAGCGTTCGCCCACCTTTCCGTTGATATAGAGTTCGCCAGAGGTAGCACCATAGAGACCCGTGTTACCAGCGATGATATTCTCCTCGGCCTTGAAGTCGTCGCTGCGACGGGCAGGAGGCAGGATAGAGATACGACCGCCAGAGAGACCCTTACCGAAGTAGTCGTTGGTCTCGCCCTCAAGGCGCAGATCCAGACCCTTCACGGCAAAGGCACCGAAGCTCTGGCCGGCAGAGCCCTTGAACTTGATCTTGATGGTGCCGTCGGGCAGACCGTCCTCACCGTATTTCTTGGCAATCACACCACTGAGCATGGTACCCACGGCACGGTCGGTATTCTTGATGGCATAGTCGAGTGTCACCTCTTCCTGCTCGTCGATAGCCTTTTGGGCAGCCTTGATCATCTCCTCGTCCTTCACGCCAGTCACCTTGGTGTAGGCGCCGCGGTCCCAGTACAGGGCCTTGTCGGTAGCGGGCTTGTGGAGCAGGCGGGCGAAGTCGATGGTCTTCCATTTCCCGACGGCGGCGGAACCCGATGCTGATGCCTCGGGCACAGTGGCTTCTATGAGCTCGGTATGACCGATGATTTCCTTGAGGCTCTTCACGCCAATCTCGGCCAGGTATTCGCGCACCTGCTCGGCCAAGAAGGTAAAGAAGTTGACCACGTACTCAGCGCGACCCTCGAAGTGCTTGCGCAACTCTGGGTTCTGAGTGGCCACACCCATAGGGCAGGTATTGGTGTTACACTTGCGCATCATGACGCAACCAAGGACGATGAGCGGCAGTGTGCCAAACGAGAACTCATCGGCGCCGAGCATAGCCATGATAATCA
>Ga0310695_10009155_pt1 | contig 15017 bp, 9 predicted proteins | sample RumenRJG_04DNA_FD_203882 | JGI IMG/M metagenome (GOLD analysis project Ga0310695, IMG submission 203882) | Bovine rumen microbial communities from Lethbridge, Alberta, Canada - RJG_04 (v2) (version 2) | ecosystem: Host-associated > Mammals > Digestive system > Stomach > Rumen | place: Canada... | reverse complement strand
AAGCCCGCCATCGCCGATGGTACTGCAATGCAATGCGGGAGAGTAGGTAGCCGCCTTTTTTGAAAAGAAGAGTCCCGTTCCTCAGCTGAGGAGCGGGACTTTTTTTTTTGTTGTCATGGAACCTTACAGGTTTCCCTGTTTACTTTCATGCAGGTTTTCCTATTCTATTTTGAAATGCTCAGCGATTCAAGTGTTTCCGTGCCTGTTGAAGGAGGTCACGATCGAACTCGTCCTTGGTAACTGCAATCACCCGGTCGATCTCTTTCAGGCAGAGCTGGCGCTCCTCATCTGTGAGGTTGTCGCTTTCCTTGCAGAGTTCAAGTATTTCAGTAGGGAAGTAAGTGAGCGACTTGCCTTGCTTGGCATATTTCATCTGTGAGCGGCACATCTGTTTGAAGGAATTAAGCCATCCAGATGTCGTTTGTACCTTTTTGTCAGAAGAGAAAATGTTTCCCAGATTTGTTACGGCCTGCATCAGCTCGCTGTCCGTTGCGAGAGAGTCAAGGCTTAATATGAAACCTCTCATTTCTTTGCTGCCGAAGATGGAATCGAGGGCACTTATTGTATTCTTGTAGTCCTCGCTGGAAAAGTCGCCCAAATCTTGCAGGTCGTCATAATGGTTTTTCTTTCGCTCACTTGTGGGAATCGGGCCGTAGCTGGAGAGTAGTTTTCCGCTGATGCCCTTGTCTTCCTTTCGCCACTCGAAGGCGTAGACGGTGCGGTGGGTGGGGGGCTGGTTCTCTTTTTTCTCGGCAAAAGCCATCACAATGTAGCTGTCTGCCGGATTGGAACCAATCCAATTCTCTTTACCGATGATGATAGGTTGCGAGCCCATTTCGCTACCATGTCGTGTAAATTCGTTGTACGACTTTTCGCGTTCGGCGTAGAATGCCCGTTGCATCCCGTCGATAAGCCTTTCGGCCATGCCATCCTCCTTGACGCTGAAAATGATGGTCGTACTTTGGTCGATGAGTTCGCCAGTGGCGGGATCAGCCTGTCGCGAGCTGTTCTCGTTGAACTCTACGTATTGGTTCTTGGCAAATTCGTGGAACTCCCCAAATGCCTGTTTGATGCTTTCTTGGCCGATAGCCACAGAGGGCAGCAGCGACAGGACAGGCATCACCAGTCGCGCGGCGACCTTTTTAAATTCGTAATTCATAATTCATTATAGGTAAATGGTTATTCTAAATTCTAAAGTTCGATGGGCGATGGTGCAGCAACAATCTGGTAGTTGCCCGACTCGTCCATCACTAAGCAGATTCGTTCGTTGTTGTCAGGTAGTAAGGCGTAAGTCGTTTCCACTAAGTTGTTGCGTGTTTCCTGTTCCAACAGTTCCTGTTCCCGTTCGTATTGTATCCTTTCGGCCACAACGAGTTGCAACTCGGTAAGCCAGTCAGACTCATTTCCAGAAATAGCAGGCGGGTCGGCGATTGCTTTCTCTTCTTGTGCTTTCGGGCGGAAGGTTTCCTTTTTGACGCTTTGAGGTGGGCGGCTCGTCTTCCTTTCCTGCTGTCGATTAGGTTGTTGGATATTGGTTGTATACAGGGGCTTTGTGGTCTGGACGGTCGAAACGGATGGCGGTGTCGGTTGATGCTGATGAATCATCCATCCCATTCCACCTGCCACGATAACCATCGCAACTGCAGCCACCTGCCACCATCGCCTGTGTATCGGTTTTTCGACGGCCTTCTTCTGGGTTTCGGAGTCTTGCTCAACATCTTTCATTCCGTTGTCGAAATAGGCAAACATCTTCTTGTAGACGTCCCATTCGCCGTCGCTATAGCTGGTTGCGAAGTATTCGCCCAACGTCCGTTCTTCCTCCAGGGTTGTCTCACCGTTCATGAAACGGTCGAGTAGTGGCTTGATGTCTGATTTTTTCATCTTCTGTTCCTCCTTTTGTTGCATGTTATATATGTTACGCGCGTAAGCTGCAATCATTGTTTCCTCTTTTTCAGTTCTTCAAACAAAGTATGGCGGGCACGTGCTAAAAGTGTGCGCACCGATGCTTCCGTGATGCATAGCAGTCGGGCTATCTCCTGGCTGCTGCGCCGTTCCACCTGTCGCATGACGAGTATGGCATGTTGTGTGGAGGGCAGTTCGGCAAGTCGGTTCTGCAGCCATTGTTCGTCTTCCTGTTCTTCAAGTTGCCTTTCCGGAGAGCTGTCCGTCTTGAGCCATAATAAGGAACGGTTGTCCTGCAGTCCGGTCATAGGCTTTCGTCTGCGGAGGTTGAGCGTAGCCCAACGTGCCATTGTGGTAGCAACAGCTTCCAGCGAGCGGAAGCGATCCAGTTCGTCGTGCATCTGCCAGAGCCGTAGCAGCACATCCTGCGCCACATCCTCGGCCTCCATCTTTGTAGCCCCATAGCTTCGGCTTGTTTCCATAGCGCGTCTTTGCAGCCTTGGGGCCATTTCTTCAAATGCACGTTCGTTCATGTCTTGTTGGATCTAATCGTCGGTTGTCTTACAATTGTTTGACACACGAGAGACAAGAATGCAAACAAGGATTAACGTATATTAACTCATGTCTGGCAGTAGTTAACCGTTTTCCAACAGAAAGAGGATGTGCCTATTTTGACACACCCTCTTGTTTGTTTTGCAGGTCAGTTTGGCCTGTTTTTCGCTTGGTTCTTGCCTTACTTTATCACGACCTTACGGCCATTGCTGACAGCGATGCCACGATAGCTATTGCCGACGCGCTGTCCGCTGAGGTTGTACACTGGGTGTTGGGTGCTGGGTGTTGTGTGTTGAGTGATGCCCGTGGCGGCACCGTCGTCAACGGTCAGCGTGATGGAGCGCACATCCTGTAGGATCTCGCCGAAGTTGAAGGACTGGCCAGTCATATTCGTGCTGACCTTACCCTTGATGGCTTCGCGGTCTTTATGCAGAAAGCGGTGGTACACCTTGTCGGCGGCTGTCACACCTTCCGCCAGCGTCACGATGCCGGTATACTGCGACATGTAGCACAGCACCTTGCCGTCGTTGGTCTTGTAGACATAGTTTTCACCCTCTGGAACAAACTGAATAGCACCGAAGAATCTCCACATCGCCATGAGGGCAGCATACTGTTGCAGGTTGAAGTCGCTGGCGGCATTCATGCCGTCCTTCACCTTGATGACCATATTCTCCGTCGGGCGCTCCTCGGGGATGCCGAAGTTCAGGACGATGGAGCCGTACAAATCAATGAAGTCGAGGGCACCATCCATGTCATAGCCGTCCTGATAGGAATAGCTCCAGATGCCACTGCTGATACTCTCCATGTCATCACTATAGTCGTAGCTGATGGCATCGGCAGCCTCCACCTGGTTGGCCAGGAAGAAGGCTTTGTCACCCTTGTTGTTGTACGGTTCCTGTACGAACAGCTTCTTTCCCGACGGCTTACTGTAGGTAGTGGTCTGTGAGGCCTCATCGTACTTCTCGACGAGCTCACCTCCGGCCAGCAGCACGTTGATGGCATTGTACTGGCTGTTGCTGTAAGTTTCTATGAGGGCCACACCGTCGTACAGGGTGAACACGAAGCCGTTGGTACTGATGACCACCTCGCCGTTGACGGTCGAGCCTCTGAGCTCGACATTTCCTGTCGTCTCGTTGAACAAGGCCCCTGCAGGAGAGGTGATGGCAACGCCCTCGGCTAACTTCAGCGTGGCTAAGGCAACGATGCTGCCTTCTGGGCCAGAGGCTTTCACGACGGCACCCGAACTGAGCACGTGAAGTTCACCGACATTGCCGTATGGCGTGGCATAACCACTGATGCCATACTTGCCGCCACGGGCGGTCAGTTTCACGTTTTCTTTCACTGCCAGGCCACCCCAGAAGAGATAGATGGCGTTGTTGTTGTCCGACACGGCTTCCAGCGAGCCGTCGCCCACCATCCGCATGTCATAGCCGACGTAGACGGGGTAACCATCGACGGAATGGACATGGTTCTCGCCTATCAATTCGAGATTGAGACCAAAATCTCTAAACTCGATGCCTGATTCATCGTCGGTATTGATCGTGGCATTGTTCAGCGTCAGCGTCTTGGTGTCGGGGTTGTAGCTCACCGTGCCGTCGCCCAGGAAGTCGGCGGCATTGAGGTTGTTCAGCTGCTGGCCGCAGACGTAGACAGGATAGAACTCGCTGGGTTTCTGGATCTTCACGTCGTAGGCCCAGTTGCCGTCCTTGTCGACGATGTTGCCGTCCTTGACATATCCGCCCGCTGGTTCGGTGATGGCGCAGCCCTCGAAGTTGATGCCTGCGGGGAATCCGCTGATGGCCACCGAGCTGGAATTGCTGTGAGCCTCGATGTTCGAATCCTTGATGTTGAGTTTCTGCGAGCCCGTCGTCGTAGCACCCAGGATGCAGGGCATCTGTGCCGACATTTCGAGTGTGGCATTGTCGATGGTGAGCGTCTTGCCCTCATCCACGAAGATGCCTACGCCGATTTTCGACTTCACCGCCAGCTGGTGGTTGCCCGTGATGGTGGTGTTGGCATAGAGGTCGATGGCATCCGACTGGCAGTCGAGTGTAGAGTTGTCCACACACTTGATGGTCAGCCCGTCGATGTGGCTCTCTATGCCGTTGGTGCTGAACTCGTAGTCGTTCATCAGCGAGAGCGTCTTCGTTGTCGGGTCGTAGCTCATGCCTCCGCCGTCGCCCATGATGTCGTGGGCGTTGGCATCGGTCACCTTGATGTTGCCACCTATCGTTAGGTCATAGGTATAGCTGTGGTCTTTATACTCATTCACGTTTGTCCTGACAGCGGGAATCCATCCTTTTTCCAAGATGGCATTCATTTGCTGGTCGGTACAGACATTCTGCTCTTTGTCGCCATATTCGCTTTTCACGTAAATACGATATTCCTTATTAGTGTTATTGACCGGCAAACTCGCAATCAGTTCATCCATATGGTTTGAGGAAATCTCGTTGTCGTAAATATAGTAACTGGCAAACGGCAAACATTCCTCAAGACGAGTGGGCGGATAAACATGCCAGATGCTGTTATCTTCGACTTTGAGAATCTTCAAGCGAGTGTTTTGCGACACGTCAATACTGGCGAGATAATTTTTATAAAGACCAACTTCCTCTAACCAAGGACATGCCCACAGATTGTCAATCGAAAACAGATGCCCGCCCTGTGCCGAATATATCATTTCGAGGAAAGGATTACTTTTGACATCAAGATTGTATGAATTGGAATCGTCCAATGTATAGTTCACCAAGATTTTCCGAAGGTCCCAAAGATAGGAAATGCCTGTATAATTCGCTATGTTCAAGCGAGAAAGAGTCTGGGCCTCGTAGATTTCATCACGATCCAGATAGCCGTTGCCGTCAGTATTAAATTTTTGAATTTCTTCATAAAGCTTATCGTCGGGGAATGCGGTATTGGTAATTTTTATTCTCCTGCCGTAGACAACTGTCTCTTTTGGGTCTCCCAATACGCGGTTTGTCTTGTCATAGCTTTTCCCTTGGGGCTTGCAGAGCTCAATGGATCCGTAATAGCTGACAAAGCCAAATCCCGAAATGGCATTGCTTTCTTTTGAGGTGGCCATTAACATGGTTGTTCCCGATTCGATATAAATCCCACTTTTCGCATAATTTGCATATAGTGCTGAAGATTCGGTAGACTCGACTTCGAGGCGGACACCGTTGTTGATGGTCAGATAATTCTTCTCGTTCCAAACCGCGATGCCGTGCAACTTTCCGACTACCTTCAAGATGCCATCTTGCTCTCCGTCGCCGAAGGTAAGGCTGGAATACGACAAAATAGCATGATTGTAGCGACTCTCAACCAAGTTGTGACTGCCTTTCACGACAATGGTAAGGTTCTCTATCTTGCTGAAAATGCCTTCAACCCATCCTGTCGGATTGCTGTTGACGATGTGTACGTTCTCCAAAGTAAGAATGTTGTCGTCACTGTTGTACCATACCTTACCGTCAGGAAAGTGTTCTGCCGAAATGCCTGGACCTGTGATGTTGTTCTTGTTCTCGTCGGTCACCTGAATGCCGGCAATCCAGAGATTGTATGACGTGGCTTGTGCGCCCGTAGCTATCGCTAAGAGTGCAAACATGAGTGAAATAATTCTTTTCATAAGGCTGAAAGTTTAGGAGTTATTGTTGTATGGCGCAAAGATACAACAAAAAATTGGAAAGTTGGTACAACTTTTGGTTAAAAAAACAAAACTTTAAGATACCAAAGGTATCGTTTAAACGAGCCAAATGCGTCATTTAAACGATCTAAACGCGTAGTTTGGAGGTGCTAAACGCGTCGTTTTTGAATATGCTATCTGCGGTCGTTCAGGGGAATGTCAGCAAAATGTGTGATTTCGGGGATGCTGCCCAGCGAACCCACTATGGCGATGATGTCGAAGCGCAGCGGGTTGGAGAGGCGGTGCGACTTGACATAGTGATTGATGGCACGGCGCAGGTTCTCGCGCTTCTGATAGTTGACGGCATCTTCCGGATTGCCGAAGTCGCGGTTGGCGCGTGTCTTCACTTCCACAAAGACGATGGTCTTCCCCTGTCGCGCCACGATGTCGATGTCGCGATGGCCCGAGCGCCAGTCGTGTTCAATAATGGTATACCGATTCTTTCGCAGGAAGGCGATAGCCACCTCTTCGCCCCAGCGGCCCAGTCGCAGGTGTTCAGCATCCTGCGGACAGACGGCCACAGCCTTGTCGTGCTCGCCCATGATCTCATAGATGAAGGCCATCGTCAGCTGGTTGTCCTTGTCTTGAGGCTGATGCTGCATGGACATCTGTAGGAAAGGCACCAGCTTCAGGGCGTTCTCCACCGTTGGCGCAAGTCTGATTTCCAAGAAGAGGCGGCGCATCACGCGCACAGCTACAGCGGGAATGGTCTTGCCCTGATCGTCGGTCAGCTGTTGCCAGTCGGCCGGTAGCAGCCCTATCTGGCTGATGTGTTCGAGCAAGACGAACGCATCCAGCGCGTCGGCCATGCGGAGCGAGGCATAGAGCATGGCTGTGTGCGACTTACACTCTGTATCGTCGATATGCGGCAGCAGGCGAAGCAGCGCCTTATAGATGGCGAGTGCCTCGTCTAAGCGTCGCTCTACGATTCGTTTCTTCAGGATGTCGCTGGCCGTCCAGAACATAGCCAGCGTGGTGTACTTGCCTTTGTGGACGGCATACATCGGGCGGATGGCCTCGTAGGCTTCTTCGATGCGTCCTTGTCGGCGTAGTTCGAAGATGTCCTTAACTGTCATAGTCGTTGGTGTTTGAGCTGAAAGCGTTCCATGGGGGTAGGGTAGGGAGCGGTGCTTCAGCGACGATGGTTTGTTTCGTTACGGGGTGTACAAACTCCACCCTGCGGGCATGCAGGCAGATGCTGCCGTCGGGGTTGCTTCGTTGTGCGCCGTATTTCAGGTCGCCCTTGATGGGACACCCGATGTGAGCCAGCTGGCATCGTATCTGATGATGGCGTCCCGTCATGAGCTGCACTTCAAGGAGATGGTAGTTGTCGGTGCAGCCGATGAGCCGGTAGCGCAGCGTCGCCTTCTTCGAGTTAGGCCTCTCGCGGTCGGCGGCGTAGCTCTTATTCTGTTGGATGTTGCGTGTAATCCAGTGGGTGAGCGTAGCTTCCTCTTCGGGCGGTCGGTTGCGGGTGATGGCCCAGTAGGTCTTGTGGATGTCGCCGTTGCGGAACATGTCGTTCAGCCTGGTCAGTGCCTTCGATGTACGGGCAAAGACAACCAAGCCCGAAACGGGGCGGTCCAACCGGTGAACCACACCGAGAAAGACGTTGCCCGGTTTGTTGTATTTCCGCTTGATATAGTCTTTCACTAAGTCGGCAAGCGGTGTGTCGCCCGACTTGTCGCCCTGGACGATCTCACCGCTTGCCTTATTGATGATGATGATATGGTTGTCTTCGTAGACTACTTCCATAATGCTCAATGTTCAATGTTCAATGAACCTACATATTCATGCCACCGTCAACCTGGATGACCTGTCCGCTGACATAGCTTGAGAGGTCGGAGCCCAGATAGACGGCCGTGTTGGCGATGTCGTCGACCGTTCCGCCGCGGCGCAGTGGAATCTTCTGGCACCACTCCTTGCGAACCTCTTCCGAGAGGGCCTGAGTCATCGCCGTATCAATGAATCCCGGTGCGATGGCGTTGGCACGGATGCCTTTGGGTCCCATTTCCTGAGCGACACTCTTGGCCAGGGCAATCAGTCCGGCCTTCGAAGCGGCGTAGTTGGCCTGTCCGGCATTGCCGTGGACACCTACGACGCTGGCCATGTTGATGATAGAGCCGTTGCGCTGGCGCATCATGATGGGCAGGCAGGCGTGGATGAAGTTGAAGGCCGACTTCAGGTTGACGGCGATGACGGCATCCCATTGCTGTTCGCTCATGCGCAGCATCAGTCCGTCCTTGGTGATGCCGGCGTTGTTGACGAGGATGTCGATGCTTCCGAAGTCTTCTTTCACCTGCTTGACCACCTCTTCCGTCTCGGCGAAGTCGGCAGCATTGCTGGCGTAGCTCTTGGCCTTGACGCCAAGCGCTTCTATCTCAGCCTGTGTCTCTTCGTTGACGGCGAGGTCGGTGAATGCGATGTTAGCCCCTTCCTGGGCGAATCTCAGCGCGATAGCTTTTCCGATACCGCGTGCTGCACCCGTGATGAGTGCGGTTTTTCCTTGTAATAATGCCATTTTTCCTATTGTTTTGATAGTGTTATTCTTTATTGATGATGTGTGGCCGGGCCACACGATATGCTTGAAGCGCTTATTTCACCGATACTTTCCCCAGGGCACCATATACCACTTTTGCCACGAGCGGCTTGCTTGTCTCGGGAGTCATGCCGTGGCCCAGTCGGCCACAGATGTAGGGCACTTCAAGACCTTTGATGCAATAGTGCGTGATGTCGGCTACCAGCTCGACGTCGTCGATGTCAAATTCTCCGTCGGCCTTTCCGTCGGCATATACCTTTTTAAATAGCTCTATCTCGTCCTCATCGAAATTCTTCCTCACCTTCTCTACCATCCAGATGTTGCGGAAGAAGGCCGCTCTGAGGTTGCCGTTGCGTACCACCGTCTCCTTGATCATGTTCAGGTGGGTATAGATGAGCTCGATAATCTTGTCTTGTGGGCGAATCTTCCTTTCGGCCACCTCGTCCATCTTGTCGGAGAGGCGCTCCAGCTCTCCCTCGATGACAGCATAATAGACTTCTTCCTTGCTCTTAAAATAGGTATAGAGCGTGCGCCTGCCTTTGCCCGAGGCCACTGCGATGTCGTTCATCGTGGTGTTCTCAAGACCATTCTTGGCGAAGAGTTGCCGGGCTACGTCGACCAGCTTTTGTCTTGTCTTTGAAATAGACATAGTCAACCTCCTATTATTGATTGCACAATTGCGATAACGTGTGCAAAATTATTGATTTTACGCGAAACTACCAAATTTTTCAGGGAATAATTACATTTTTCTTGGAGAATATTTGGTCATATCGCAAAAAAGTAGTACCTTTGCACCCGCATTCAGGAAGAGTGCCCGATAATACATCGCGGAGTGGAGCAGTTGGTAGCTCGCCAGGCTCATAACCTGGAGGTCGCATGTTCGAGTCCTGCCTCCGCAACTTTCAGAAGCCCGACCATTTTGGTCGGGCTTCTTTCGTTTGCTCCAGCAGCCTCTTCACATGCTCCCGGTCGCAGTTCTTTCTCCGCTTCGCTTTGAAAGCGTCCCTTCGGGCCGAGCGCGAGTCCTGCCTCCGCAACTTTCAGAAGCCCAACCAAAAAATTGGTCGGGCTTCTTTCGTGTAACTATCATTTTTTTCCTAATTATTCGGCGGAATTCATTGCGAAGACAAAAAATAATCGTAAATTTGCAGGCAGAAAACAAAAATCAATCTAAGAGCATGAAGACAGATAGGCAGATGGCAGCTGCAGCAGCGGAGTTTGCAGACCGATGGGAAGGCCGTGGATACGAGCGAGGGGAGAGCCAGTTGTTCTGGGCCGACCTCTTGACGAATGTCTTTGGCGTGGAGAACCTGCCCGAGTTCATACGCTATGAAGAGCAGGTGCAGAGCATGGTCGACTCGACGAACTTCATCGACGGGCACATCCCTTCCACCCGTGTACTCATCGAGCAGAAGTCGTTGGGGAAGGATTTGCGTGCGCCCATCAAGCAGAGCGACGGGCAGATGCTCAACCCCTTCCAGCAGGCCAAGCGGTATGTGGCCAACATGCCTGTCGACGAACATCCCAAATGGATTGTCACCTGCAACTTCTCCGACTTTCTTGTTTACGACATGAACCAGCCCAACGGTGAGCCCGAGCATATCCGGCTGAAAGACTTGGGCAAGGACTACTATCGCCTGCGATTCCTCGTCGACGACAAGAGCGAGCATCTGTCGAAAGAGCTGCAGGTGTCGATGCAGGCAGGCGAGATAGTGGGCCGCATCTACGATGCCCTGCTCACGCAGTACGACGACAGCTCGCCCGAAGCCCTGCGCTGGCTGAACATCCTCTGTGTGCGCATCGTCTTCTGTCTCTATGCCGAGGATGCAGGAGTGTTCCGCCACGACCAGTTCCACGACTTCCTTGTCACCTACGAGGCAAAGGATTTGCGGCAAGCGCTGCGCGAATTGTTCGAGGTGCTCAACACGCCCATCCATCAGCGCAGCAAGTATCTGCAGGAAGAGCTGAAGGCCTTTCCCTATACCAATGGCGGACTGTTTGCCGAAAAGATAGAAATACCGCAGTTCACCGAACAGCTGAAGCAAGTGCTGCTGAAGAATGCCAGTCTCGACTTCAACTGGAGCGAGATATCGCCCACCATCTTCGGGGCCGTGTTCGAATCGACGCTCAATCCAGCCACGCGACGCTCGGGCGGCATGCATTACACCAGCATCGAGAATATCCACAAGGTGATCGACCCGCTCTTCCTGAACGACTTGCGCAAGGAATACAACACCATCCTCGAAGAGAAGGTGGAGAAGCAACGTGTACGTCGGCTCGATGCGTTCCAAGACAAGCTGGCTTCGCTCACCTTCCTCGACCCAGCCTGCGGTTCGGGCAATTTCCTGACGGAGACCTACCTCTCCCTGCGCCGATTGGAGAACGAAGTCATCCGCACGAAATATCACGGACAGACCATGATGGGTGCCTTCGTCAATCCTATCAAGGTGAGCATCCGTCAGTTCTATGGCATTGAGATCAACGACTTTGCCGTCACCGTCGCCACCACAGCCCTCTGGATTTCAGAGGCGCAGATGCTGGCCGAGACGGAAAAGATTATCCATCAAGACATCGACTTCCTGCCGCTGAAGAGCTACACAAACATCCGCGAGGGCAATGCGCTGAGAATGGACTGGGATGTGATAGAGGTGCCCTCGGGCATTTCCACCATACACGCGAAGAACGTCCACTTAATCGTTGAGCCTAAAACGGACACTGCTGGCGAACGTTCTGTGGAGTACGAAGACTTAAACATTGTGACCCAGCATTTCGACGGAAAAGCAATACCTGACACCAAGTGCTACACTGTCGAATATAATTATATCATCGGCAACCCGCCGTTCGTCGGTGCACGGTGGATGAGCAAAGAGCAAAAGGAAGATGTCATCAGAATCTTTGGCAAAGGTTGCCCTGGTGTGGGCGATCTTGACTACGTTGCATGTTGGTATAAAAAAGCAGCCAGCTTAATGCGTGGCACAAAGATAAGAGCAGCCCTCGTGTCGACAAATTCTATCACACAAGGTGGAGCGGTGGCTAATTTATGGAAACCGCTGATGAGCGAGGGCGTGCATATCGATTTCGCATGGCAGACCTTCAAGTGGGATAGCGAGGCTTCACAAAAGGCACATGTACATTGTGTGATAGTGGGATTCTCAAAAAAAGACGACATACCAGAGAAAGTCATATACACTAAAGGCGGGCAGCAGGTGAAGGCCGACAATATCAACGGCTATTTGCTGAATGCCCCCAATGTCTTTATTGAGAAACGGATGAAACCGCTTTGCGATGTTCCTCTGATTATGTTAGGTGGTCAGCCAATTGACGATGGCAACCTGACTCTCACAAAAGAAGAAAAAGACGATCTGCTCAGAAAGGAACCTGTCGCTGCTTCTCTGATTCGTCCGTTCATGATGGGAAAAGATTTCATCAATCGTGAGCCCCGCTACTGCTTGTGGTTGAAAGGAGCAAGTCCTTCTGTTCTGCGCAGTTGTCCTTTAGTCATTGAGCGGGTGTCGAGAGTAAAAGAATTTCGAGAAAACAGCAAACGTTCCAGTACCCTGAAAGCTGCGGAAACACCAACATTGTTTGGTGCTCCCTTTGAGTGTATGACTACTTATGTCGCTATACCTAAAGTGTCTTCGGAGAATCGTAAGTACATTCCTATCGACTATCTGTCGCCTGACATTATACCGGGTGACAAACTGTTTTGCATGCAAGGGGCCTCTTTATATCATTTCGGCATTCTTACATCTAATGTCCACATGGCTTGGATGCGAGCGGTCAGCGGACGACTGAAGAGCGACTACAGTTACTCGAACACGATAGTCTACAACAACTTCCCTTGGCCTACCCCTACCGACGAGCAGAAGGCGAAGATAGAGCGGACGGCACAAGCCATCCTTGATGCCCGTGCTCTTTATCCCGACTCGTCGTTGGCTGACCTCTACGACGAACTGACCATGCCTGCCGAGCTCCGCAAGGCTCATCAGGACAACGACCGCGCTGTGATGCAGGCCTACGGATTCCCGGTGAAGAACACTTTCACCGAGAGCCAATGTGTGGCCGAGCTGTTCAAGCTCTATCAGCGCCTTTCCCAGCCTTGACACGCGATTGGAACCCCTCTGCTTGTCGGCCTTTCGCGTTCGGGCGAATTTGAAATTCGCCCGCAAAGGTATATGGGGATTTGTAATTCCCAACTCTCAACAGCCGAATTTTAAATACGGCTGAACGAGGGGTCCCTATGCGCCAACGTAGGAGGTCACGCTTCCCAGCGTGACACCTATCCCGTACGTGCTGCCTATGCGCTGTTGCGACGCTGGGAAAGGCTACGGGTCGGCGAGCTTGCTCGGGAATGGCGTCGCCTCCTACTCTTCCTCCTCTGCGCTAATGTAGGAGGTCACGCTTCCTAGCGTGACACCTGTCCCGTACGTGCTGCCTATGTGCTGTTGCGACGCTGGGAAGCGCCAACACCTCACCATCCGGAAGCCGCTGTGGCAAAGGGTTCTCGGGCATTTTGGTGAGGTGTCGAGCAAAAACATTTTTATACTTATTTCCCTTAAATAAGTTAATTAACATGGTCGTTTTATGGATTTTCCACTGAATGTTTGTAACTTTGCAGGCTGAATGAAGAAAGGGTTTACCATATTGGCCATGCTTTTTGTTGCCATCTTTGTGGCAACACAGGCCATGATGCTCCCTTCCGCAAGCTATGAGCGGCGTGCTGCCAGAAGTCTTGCGGAGCCCGACAGTGCCGATGTGGAGGCCGCCAAGGCAGACTCCGCCGCCGATACGATATCGCTGCCCGACAGCGCATCGGTGGGCGACAGCGCCTTGCTGCCCGACACCGCACAGATGGACTCGCTGCAGCTGGCCGTCTATCGCCACAACAAAGCCATCGACGACTCTATCCGCGCCGACTCGCTCAACCGCCAGAAGAAAAACTCCATCGAAGCACCCGTAGTATATACCGCTAACGACTCCATCGTCTATGATGCCATCGGCAAGAAAGCCTACCTCTATGGCGAGTCGACGGTGAAGTATCAGAACATGGACCTGGCGAGCGACCGCATCAGCATCAATCTGGACAGCAACATCGTACATGCTACGGGATCGTATACCGACTCGACAGAGACGGAGATCAAGGGTAAGCCCGTGTTCCAGATGGGGCAAGACACATACGATAGCGACACGATGTCGATGAACTTCAAGACCAAGAAGGGCCTTATCGGCAACGTCCGTACCGAACAGGAGGACGGATTCCTCTTCAGCGAGCGCAGTAAGCGCAACGAGAAGGGCGACTTCTTTCTTGAGCACGGACGCTACACCACCTGCGACGCCGAGCATCCCGACTTCTATATCGCCCTCTCCCGGGCAAGGGTACGCCCAGGCAAGGATGTCGTCTTCGGACCGGCTCACCTCGTCGTGGCCGATGTTCATCTGCCGCTGGCTATACCCTACGGTTTCTTCCCCTTCTCGAAGAGCTACAGCAGCGGATTCATCATGCCCACCTACGGCGATGAGAGTGCGCGTGGTTTCTATCTTCGCGACGGCGGCTACTACTTCGCCATCAGCGACAAGATGGACCTGAAGCTCCTGGGCGAAATCTATACGAAGGGTTCGTGGGGCATCAGTGCTGCCAGCAACTATCGCAGACGTTACCGCCACAGCGGTTCGTTCTTCTTCAGCTATCAGGACACGAAGAACGGCGACAAGGGTATGCCCGACTTCAACGAGACGGAGAGCTTCAAGATACAGTGGAGCCATCGCCAAGACCCGAAAGCCAATCCCTTCAGCACGCTGTCGGCCAGCGTCAACTTCGCCACGACCAGCTACGAGCGCAACAACCTGTCGTCGCTCTACAACCCGCAGTCGCTGACGCAGAGCACGCGCACATCGTCGGTGTCTTACTCTACCAACTTCTCGAGCATCGGCATGAGCATCAGCACCACGATGAACCTCAACCAGAACATGCGCGACAGCATCATCGAGCTGACACTGCCCGACCTGAACATCTCTATCTCGCGCTTCTATCCCTTCAAGCGGAAGCATGCCGCCGGCAAGGAACAGTGGTACGAGAAGATTGCCATGTCGTATACTGGACAAATCTCCAACCGCATCCATACGAAGGAAAACATGCTGATGCACTCGTCGCTCGTCAAGGATTGGCGCAACGGCATGAACAACTCCGTACCCATCAGCGCGTCGTTCACCGTGCTCGACTATATCAACGTCACGCCCTCGGTGAACATCACCGACCGTGTCTATTTCAGCAAGACGATGCGCTCGTGGGACAGGCAGTATCAGCAGGAGGTGGCCGACACACTGCACGGCTTTTACAACATCTACAACTGG
>Ga0310695_10009154_pt1 | contig 15017 bp, 9 predicted proteins | sample RumenRJG_04DNA_FD_203882 | JGI IMG/M metagenome (GOLD analysis project Ga0310695, IMG submission 203882) | Bovine rumen microbial communities from Lethbridge, Alberta, Canada - RJG_04 (v2) (version 2) | ecosystem: Host-associated > Mammals > Digestive system > Stomach > Rumen | place: Canada... | reverse complement strand
AGGAGCAGAGATATTGATAACTTTGATGGTAGCAGGTATGGAAACACCGTTGTAGGTAGCAGTGATGGTGACGTCACCTACAGCAGCGGGTGTGAACAGATTGCCATTGAGCGTACCGCTGCTCACCCCATAAGTCACTCCGTCGGTAAGGGTCAAACCAAGCTGGTCTTTTGGACTCAGGGTGAGTGCTGTCTCCTCGTTAAGCTTCACTGTTGAAGGGCTAACCTCGAACGATGTCAGCACAGAGGTTTGCTTCTCCAGTGCCACGAAGGTGCGAATCTTCACGCCCCAAGCATAGTTGGTGGCTACGGTAGGAACGAAAACGATGTATCGACCGCTGTTCTCCTCTGTCACAGCCACATTCTTGACACTCTCCTGAGCGTTGTCGAACGTAGCTATCAGTGTCTCGCCAGTTAGCGAACCGTCAGCAGCAGGTTCTGTATTGGTCAGATAGATGTTGGCACCACAGTCGGCACCTTCCCATGTTGACTGGATAGCACCGATAGTCTTCGACTCACCAAGGTCGATATAGAAGCCCTGGATGCCCAAGGTCTCGTTGTACGCTTGGTTAGCACCGTTCTCCGGGAAAAGAAAAACGTTGGCGGTGTTGCCGTCTTGGGTAATCTTCTGCAGATTATCCTCAGTCACCACACCTTCAGGGAGGAATGACTTCAGACCTCCCAACGGATAAACCGTCTTTCCGGAGGTCAGATTATTCTGGGCGAATGTTGTCAGAATTGCCAGTAAAGCAACGGTGACGAGTAATAATTTCTTCATAATGAGTAATAGTTTGTTTTTGTAATTTCAAATTCTGAGATTTGCTTACTCGTCCCAGACACTTTTCCTTTGTGAGAAGTTGTAATCGGCGTTGTCGTCGAAGACTTCTTCAGCTGTTCTCGCACCTGCTACACCCGAATATGGGTTATCGCTAAGATTTCCTGAAAGGGCTGCGAGCATTGGCTCGGATTCCCCGGATGTCAGGATTTTGATTGAAGGATGTTGATAATTCTTAGTTTTCATTACGTTTATATTTTTGTTACTATAAATAGTTTGCCTTTGTGTTGTGCAGCCGACTCTGTACAACGGGAAGTGGCAGCGAGCTCGGCTCGCTGCCTATTCCCTTAATTATTTGAAAGATGGTTTATGGATAACCGTCTTTGTCATATACCTATTTATTTTATTACAAACTTGCTGCCGTTGATGATATAGATGCCCTTAGGCAGCTTGCCGCCTACAGACATCTTGCGGCCCTGAAGGTCGTAGATGTTGCCGGCCTCGATACGGCTGTTGACGTTCAGGCTGCTGATACCCGTAGTGGTGGGATCGAGAACGGTGTATGTGAACTGCGGTGTGACAAAGTCGCCCGCGGCAAACATCCACTTGTGGGCGGCAGTGATTACCTGTCCCTCGGTGCAGCCAGTCCATGTGTACGAGAGTCCCTCGTGCTCGGCAAAGCCATCGGTGTAGTCGAACACATAACCGTCAACGATACCTATGATGTCGGTGGCGTTCTTGCAGGCAAAGGTAACGGTAACGTCGCTGCCCGTCTGAGTGAAAGCCCATGTGTAGGCCAGCTCCTTGCCGGCGTTCAGTCCGGCAGGAATGGTGTAGGTACCCTCGCCACTTGTAGGCTCGACCACTTCTTCGGTTGTGGTGAAGGTCACTTCCTGTGCAGTAGACTCATTGCCGCTCTTATCCTTGGCTACAACGCTAAGCGTGTAGGCTGTCTCGGGTGTGAGAGAAGTAATCTCGACTGTGGCTTCCTCGCCCGACTTAACAGTGGCGGTGCCCACCTGCTCGGTGCCGTTGAGCACGGTGAAGGTAACATTACCATCCGAATTATCGGTAGCACTGAGTGTGAGAGTAGCCTTCTTGTCAGATACGGTAGTGGCCTCGGCCTTGGTTATCACGGGAGCCTCGGTGTCAACAACGGCTGATGCTTCCTTCCAGAAGTATATGTTGTCAACATAAACAGTCTCTACACCTGTACCACGGTCTATCTTGAGCTGGAACATCTTGTAGCTAAAGTCAAATCCGAAGTCGGCAAGCGGCAGGTCGATGCTGTTCCACTCACCAGCGGTGAGAGCGCCAACAGAGGTAGACTTCTCGGTTACGCCACCTGTCATTATAGGAGTGATACCGAACTCCATGGCCTGCGTGGGCATGATGTCGATGTGCAGGTAATCCATACCAGAGAGGTCAATCTGGTTGCTGAAACCATCAAAGCCGAAATAGTTGAAGTTAGAGAACTTCAGGATGTCGTCCTCGCCTACAGCAACCGGCGAGAGAACGGTCGACTGTCCCCAGCCACCTGCGCTCCAATCGGTAGCACCGGCATAAGGATTGCTGAAGAGAGCTATTACATCGTCGGCATCCTTAGTGGGAACGGGTGCTGCGGTGAGAGCAGTGGTAGTACCGGTTACGGTCTGTGCTGCAGAAGCGTTCTCGTTGTCGTCCTTAACTATAATAGATAATGTGTACTCTGTATTGAAAGCAAGGTCGCCGATAGCGAAGCTAATCTCCGCGCCGCTGTTGCCCTTGGTGGTGTATACTGCATTGTTCTGGTCGGTGATGACGTATGTTACCTGTGCCGACTTGTTGTCGGTGGCCTTCAGTTTGAGAGTCAGGCTGCCAATACCGGCGGCAGCAAGCTCAGCAGTCTCGAGCACGGGAGCCTCGTCATCCTCAACAGCTGGCTTGGCTGCATAGAAGTGGTCGAGATAGAACTCTGTCTCGCCTACAAGCTCAACGAGCATATAGTTGGGGAGATTTTCTTCGTTGTCGAGAACTATGTAGTTCCACTGTCCGGGAACGAGATTGTCTACAGTCTGGGCTTTGGCGTATGCATTGTCGCCAAACACCTTGGCCTGAGTAGCCGAGAACGGATAGAGGGCTACATAAACCTTGCTGTAGTCATTGGTAATGCCTACGCCACCTGCAGTGCGGCTGTTGAAGCCTGTTCCTTTGACGTGAACCACCTTGTGACCGTTGGCAATCTCTACTTCCTCTACCGAGGCATAGAGCGGATTAGGAGCACCGCCGCCGACACCCCATGTCGGGTTGCTTTCGTTGATGCCCTTGCCGTACTTGGCACTGTAGACTGCAATAACGTTTGCTGCAAGGTCGGTAGGCTCTGTCGGGTTCTCGGTGGGTGCCGAAATGTTGATGGCCTTGATGGTGGCTGTCTTCTCCACGCCGTTGTATGAGGCAGTGATGGTGATGTCGCCCACCTCAGAGGTTGTGAACTTGTTGCCTTCGAGCGTACCGCTGCTCGCCGTGTAGCTTACACCTTCGGTGATAACCAATCCGAGCTGGTCTTTCGGACTCAGCGTGAGCTCTGTCTCCTCGTTCACCTTAACGGTGGAAGGACTTACCTCGAACGATGTCAGCACCGATACTTCTTTCTCGAAAGCAGCGAAAGTGCGAATCTTTACGCCCCAGCCGAAGTTAGTGGCATCGGTAGGAACGAAAACGATGTAACGACCGCTGTTCTCCGCTGTCACAGCCACATTCTTGGCACTCTCCTGAACGTTGTCGAACGTAGCTATCAGTGTCTCACCAGTCAGCGAGCCGTCAGCAGCAGGCTCTGTGTCAGTCACATAGATGTTGGCACCACAGTCGGCACCTTCCCATGTTGACTGGATAGCACCGATACTCTTCGACTCACCAAGGTCGATATAGAAGCCCTGAATACCCAGCGTCTGGTTGTATGCCAGGTTATCACCATTCTGTGGGAAGAGAAAAACGTTGTCGGTGTTGCCGTCTTGAGTAATCTTCTGCAGATTATCCTCAGTCACCGCACCTACTGGGAGAAATGACTTCAGCCCACCCAGCGGCACAACCGTCTTGCCTGATGTGAGATTAGTCTGGGCTAATCCCGCCATTGTACCCAGGAGGGCAAACAATAGTAGTAATGTTTTACGCATAGTTGAATGTTAATAATTAGTTATAAAATCGTTTCATTTGTATCACTTGACTGCTACCTTTTTCCCGCCGACGATGTAAATACCCTTTGGAAGGCCAGATAGCTGAGAGCCTCTTTCGGAACGGCAAGAAACCTTGCGCCCCATGAGGTCGTAGACCTCAGAAGAGCTGCAAGGTTGGTTGCTGATAGAACTTATACCTGTTGTAGACTGAAGCTGTAGCTGATTTAGGAAGAACGAGGTGACTCCGCCATTCCATAAGATAATGGTGTGGCGGCCAGCCTTGAGCTGGAAGCTAATATCCTGCTGTTGCCACTGGCTGGAGGTGGAGCTTAGCGTGCCGTCGAACACTTTTCCCGCCGACTTCAACTGGTCGACATAGACTCGTATGGCATTGTCGGCAGTGGACTTCATCCGCAATGAAAGGGTGTAGGTGCCGTCCGACGGTACGTCAATCTGATAAGTTGCCGTTGCTCCCGACGTAAACTCCACCTGCAAAGGCAGCTCGCTGTTGCTATCAGTGTTGCGGCGGAGCTTCACCTGCTGGTCGTCCTTGCTGGCATCTACATAGTCCTTGGCCGCGATAGCCTCATCAACGGCGTAGTATTTTTCTGTATCGAAAGCCGACATATTCACGTAAACCGTGCCAAGCTCCGACAGATTGCTGGTCGACGAGTTGGTCTGGAAGATGCTCATATATGGATATTTCGTTGCGGCATCATTGCCGATAAACCACGCGTAGCCCTCAACGAGGTCGCTCTTCTCCAGATACTGCACCTTTTGCGTCATCTGGTCGATCTGGAAGTTTACGTTCTGTATGGTACCGTCGTTCTCCCATGCGCAGAACTCAGTGAGCATCATGCGGGGATAATGGCCGTTGGCTTCCTTATAACTGTTCAGAAACGCCTCGATGTTGGGATACTTGCCATAGACATCTTTCTTGCTGGGGTTGAACAGGTCGGCATAGAAATACTCGGTGGCAAACCAGTTCAGGGCCGAAGCCCAGTTCATGTAGCAGTGGAGTGCGAGGCAGTCGATATGTGCCTGGGGGTAAAGGCGAAGAAACTCGTCGAGCCACTCGTAGGGCGACCACGTCCGTCCACCCACTTTCTCACCCGTGAAATTGAGTGCCGGAGCTACGAGCTTCAAGCCATATTCGGCAGCGATTGCTTCGAGGCGAGGCCATGCAGTAGCGGCCTGCTGAGGTGTCATGTTCGATTGCGCTGAGAAGTTGGGTTCGTTGAAGCCCAAGAGGTATTTAGTGCCAGGATGGCTGCCGAGCCACTGGCGCAGTTTAGTTTCGTCGAAGTTGTTGTTCCAACACATGGGAACATATTCCATGCCGCCTTCCGAACCCAGATTGTCAGGTCGTCCTACCGGTGCCTGTCCCCAGTTATATACCCAGGATACACCGGGCAAGAGCTTCCCGATAACTGCTTCCGAGAAGTTCTGACTGGCTTCGTGCCAACCCAGACCGCGCTTGCTGCTCTTCGTCTGAGCCACTGCCGGCAGCAGGACTGTAAGGAGTAATAAGTTGATAAAAAGTCGTCGCATTGTTAATCTGTGTGGAAATAGTGGGAAGCGGAGAGTGGAGAATGGATTGCACCTGCACCATTCGCCACTCTCTACTTGCATTTTACTTTTTCATCACTTTCTTCACACCGTCGGCGGTGCGGATGATGTAGATACCGGGACGGTTCATGTTCTGAACCTTGCGTCCGCTGAGGTCGAAGATACCCATAGGACCAACGGTCTTGCTCACGGTAGAAGTCTTGCTGATGCCAGTGTCAATCTTCTCGCGCCAGAGGAACACATTGTCGAGCTGAAGCTCCATGCCTGTAACTCCGCCGCTCATGAACCATACGAGGTTGCCAGTCCACTTCTTCTGGCTGCCGCTGCCTACGAAGAGCGACGGGAACGTCTTCTTGAATACGCTGTAAGGAATGTCGAACGAGTACCACTCATTGTCGCGTTTGTAGTTGCCAATGACGGGAGTATTTTTATCGAACGGTGCGCTGCCGATGGTGAAGCGTGACTCACCCAGACCAATGAGATGGTTGCAGTTGTCGGTTCCGCGCATTGCGAAGTGCAGATACCAGTCGCCGTTGTCCAGTTCGGAGAGGTCAGCACCGTCTTCGCTTATGAAGCCGCCACCCGACCAGCCTTTGGTTCCTACCACCCAGTCAATCCAGCCCTGATTGGTCACACCGAATGAGTTTGCTACTTCGCCGCTCTTGCTGCCATTGGTATAGGTATCACCCTCCCAGTTGTTCAGGGTATAGTAGCCGGCAAGTATCTTCTCCTCCTGCGTCATACCCTCGGTCTGCATCTCTATGGTAGCCTGCGGCACATTGAAGTTGATGAACTCCTTGTCCTCAAAGGTGAAGGCTGTCTTGCCCTGAGCATCCAGGCTCTTGTAGCCATAGTCGCCAAGCTCGCTGACCACGGGCATCTCGCCACCCTTCTTCTTCCAGAAGAAAATGTTGTCGAACGAGAACGAGCTGCCATCATAGAGTGTAGGCATGGTGTAGAAACAAATGAGGTTGTCGCCAATGTTTAACTTACCATTGTTTGAAGTACTCCACAGCTTGCCATACTTCTTCAGCTCTGCCACAGGGATGTCGTAGCTGTACCACTCGCCGTCGCGGTTGAAGTCGGCAAAGATAGGTGACTTGCTGTATGCTCCGAACACAAGACCCGCATCGGCATCGGCAGCACCAAAAGCCATACGGACAGGAATATGACCTACGGCAGCACTTGAGCGCAGCGATACGTGCAGATAGTAGCTGTCGTCAATCATTGAGAGGTCTTTCTGTGTGCCTGTGGCAATACCCATACCGTTCCAGTTGAGCACCGTGGTAGAAGCCCACTCTGTCACACCGCCGGTGTAGATACCGGTTGAGTTTTTCAGATTGGGGTTCAACTCGCCTACCATAGTACCTTCCCAAGGATAGTAGTTGTTGCTCTGAGTGTAGTCGCGGTCGGCCTTCACCAGTGCATCGTCAGGATAGTTGCCGTCGCCAGTCACTGCGCGCCACATATCTTCGCTGAGCGAAAGGGGAATCATCTCCTCCACGTCGTCGAGTTTGAACACGCCGTTGCCTTCTTCATCAACGCTCTTGTAGCCATACTTGCCCAGATCGGCACTGGTATCTTTGTAAGTAGGTATTTCCTTGGTCTTGCTCTTGTAGAAGAAGATGTTGTCGAAGCTGAGCTCAGCCTCAGCCTTACCGCCACTGAGAAACGCTATCACGTTGTCGTCGGCTCCGTTGTTGGCAAAGAGCTTGGTAGCAAACTGGCGGAGAGCCTTCACAGGAATGTCGAAGAAGTACCATTTGCCGTCGCGCTTGAAGTCGCCGATGCTGGCAAGGGTGCCGTCGCTCAGTCCAACGCGGAACTTAGCATTGCCCACCTGCATCTCGTGAGATGTGTGCATATCTATGTCGGTTCCCTTCATGCCGAAGTGGAGCCAGTATGTATCGTCAATCATTGAGAGGTCTTCGCCTGAAAGGTGGAAGCCCAGTCCCGACCAGCTCTTGCCGGCGGGCACCATGAACATATTGTAGCCTTCTTCCCAACCGAAAGAGTTGGCCATACCGTCGCGGTTCACTGCCATATAGGTATTTTCCCAGATATAGAGGTTGCGGTTGGTGTTGTTCACGTTGTAGTCCTTGAGCACGTTGCTCTCAGAGAGGAAGTGGCCGGTAACGCCCTGGCTGGTGCTGATGAGCACCACGTCCTCGCAGTCGCTGAAGTTGAAGTTTGGATTGCCCTCAGCATCCAGAGCCTCTGTTGCGAAGCCGCTTAGCTCAGTGGCATCGTCGTCCTGTGGCTCGGGCTCGGGCTCTTCCTCGATGTTTGTCTGCACGTCGCCATTCTCGTCAACGTAGGTGTACTGACGGTCGGCATCGTCGTCAGCCTGATAGACGCGCACCCAGTCTACGTACATCTTTGCCTCGTCGCCGGCATTGGGCAGGGCACTGATGCCACTGGGGTTGTAGATATTGGTGAACGTACCACCCACAGCCAGGTTGAAGAGGAAGTAGAAAGGCTTCTGGAAATATGTACCTGGTGCATACTTGTCGGTAGAGGCAGTGATGTTCAGAGTGTAATAGCGTGCAGCACGCTTCTTGGCGTTGGTGTACTTCTCCAAGTCGTAATACATATATATATAGTCGCCGTCCCACTCCACCGTGAAGATATGGTATTCGTCTTCAACAGGACTCATGGCATTGAACTGGTCGCGCGTAAACTCCTGCGAGTTCATCTGGTGGTCTTCGTTAGACGCACTGGGGCCGTAGTGGAGCGTTCCTGAGAAATAGCGGTCCTGCAATCCCCAGTTGATACCGTTGTAGTGTCCCATCTCCACGATGTCAATCTCACCGCAGCGCGGCCATCCATATTTGTTGATGTCATTGCCCATCATCCAGTAGGCAGGCCACAGGCCGTTGGCTGTCTTAGGGAACTTTATCTTTGCCTGCATGATGCCGTGCTTGAAGGCGGCCTTCTGGTTCGAATTGATACGTCCTGAGGTGAACGCCTTGCCCTCGAAGTTTTCGCGTCGTGCGGTGAGCACCAGATTACCATCGGCAACACTCACGTTCTCACGACGGTAGTACTGCAACTCCTGGTTGCCGCCACCGGCACCAGAAACCTCAATGTTCCAGTTCTTTTCGTTCAGAGCCGTACCGTTGAATTCATCACTCCACACGAGCTTATATCCATCGGGAGCTCCTTCTATGGCCTGTGCAGCAGCCCCGAGAGGAAGCGCAGCCATTGCCAAAGCAAATAGTTGTGTCTTGAAATAGCGCATCGGTTAATCTACAATTAATAATTAACTATGAATAATGACTTAAATAATATCTCTTTGAATCCCCCCTCCCTTGGGCAGGGATGGGGGTAGGCTTCCTTATTTCTGTATAAACTTCTTTCCGTTCTTCACTACAACTCCCTTGTAGTCCTTCGACACCTGCTGACCGGCGAGGTTGTAGATGGCACCGTTGTCAGCCTTTGTAGCAGCCTTAACCTCGTTTACGCCTGCCGACTCGTCAGCCTTGTAGAGGAACACGCCGTCAATAGCCATTGCCGAGCCTTTCTCGGTGATAGTAATCTTGTACATTCCCGTCTCAGGATCAACAGCTCCTTGAGTAAACTTAGACGGAGTAGCGCCATCGAAACCGGCAGTGAAGGCTATCTCCATTGGAGAAGAGAAATTGTATTCAAATCCAAAGTCGCCGTCCTCGTCTACCAAGTCTTTTACGGGGATATCAAGATAGTACCACTTGTTCAGGTCTGGAGCCATACCCACACCTACCAAGTCGCCTGCTGTCGTACCTACGGCCTTGTTGACCACGAGGCTGAAGCCGTTGTCGCCACCAGGACCGAAGATAAACTTGAAATTCTTTGTGGCCGTAGCAGAGCCGATGTTCATAAATCCGATGTGCAGGATGTGGTCGTCAGTGATGGAAGAGAAGTCATACTTCTGGCTCTTACCACCGAAATGACCTGCTCCCCAAGCGTAAAGCGGAGTCATGTTGAGCTTAGAACCCTTGGCATTGCTGCCGTAAGAGTTATTCTGCGTGTCGTTTATATCATATAAGGTGAAAAGTTTCTTGTCCCAATCAGCAACCCAATAGAAAAACTGGTTCTTCACCTGATCTGGGTCGAGGTTCTGGTCGGCTAGAATCTTATCCTTTATAGCTTCCATCTGAGGCTGCGGGTTAAAGAGAACCACGTAGTCCTTTCCTTTCGTGAAGTCGAAGCCACCGGCTGGAGCTTCAGTGATGTACTGTGCAAAAGCGGTTGTGCTAAGCAGTGCGAGTGCTGCGCTAAGTAATGATTTTCTCATAATAGTTGGTTTTTGTTGTTCGTATTTTGTTTGTTATTTAATTTCGACGGTTTCATCGCATTGTTACGATTGCAAAATTATATAGTTACTTGATTTTAATCAAGAAAACAACTACGCAAAAACCTCACTTTTCTATTCTAAACACTACTGTTTTACCTCAATTTGCGCTCACACACCCTCACTTCCGCCACTGAAAAGGGGGCAAACTGTGCCTATAGCACAAAAAAGTTCAGGCGGATATATCATCCGCCTGAACCGAGTATAAGGATTTCTAATCCGAAGAACTATTCTGAAGAGTAGAAAAAGTCTACCTGCCCAACCATGCTTCGGGATTGAGCTTGGCCGCCTCTTTTCTGAGCTGGAACTGCAAGATGCCGTCCTGCCCCACTGCTCCGAGCGTCTGCCGGGCCGCAACCTTCTGTCCCTTGCTCACGCTCACCGACTTCAGATTGCAGTAGACGGATATGTAGGAACCGTGGCGAACCATCACCACCATCGTTCCGCTGAAGCCGAACACGGCACTCACCTCACCGGCAAACACCGAGCGCACAGCCGTTCCGGGCGCAGCCTTGATGTTTATTCCACTGTTCGACAGCTGCACACCCTTCAATCCTTCAACGTTGTACTGCCCGTAGTGGCTCACTATCCGCCCACTCATAGGCATTGGCAGCCTGCCACGGTTGTTGGCAAAGCTTCCAGTGAGGCGGCGGTCTTCGGTAGAGAGCGATGTTTCGGCCTCAGCCTCCCTTCTCTTCTCAGCTTCCTCCTCACGGCGCAGGCGTTCGCCTTCGGCAGCGGCCTTGCGTTCGGCAGCTATTCGTTCAGCTTCAGCCTCGCGAGCCATCTGCTCGGCACGTGCTTTCCTCGTGGCGGCCTCTGCCGCTTCACGCTCAGCACGCTCCTTGTTGCGCTGCTCGGCGGCTTCGGCGGCAGCCTTGCGACGGGCTTCTTCGGCAGCACGCGCCGCAGCGCGGGCCTCCTCCTTGGCCTTGGCCTCACGTGCCTTGGCTTCGGCTATCTTGCGTTGCCGCTCGCGGGCAGCAGCTTCGGCGGCAGCCTTACGGCGCGCAGCCTCCTCGGCACGCTTCTTTCTTGCGGCAGCTTCGGCAGCAGCACGGGCACGAGCCTCGGCAGCAGCACGTTCGCGTGCCTTGCGTATCTCTATCGCTATGAGGTTGTCAATCTGATGGTTGAGTGCCGCCTGCTTCTTGCGTTGCTCGGCCAGCACTCCCTGCAAGGTCTTCTGCTCGGCCTGAAGCGACTGCACCACCTTTTCCTGCTCGGCGTGCTTGCCCTGCAGCTCGGCCTTCACGCGCTGTCCTTTCTGGAGAAGGTTGCTCTTCTGGCCCCTCACCTCGCGCAGCTGACGGTGCTTGTTGTCCACCTGCTGCTGCTTCTGCTGCAACAGCTTTCCCTGCGCACGCTGATAGGCGGCATACTCGTGAACGAACCTCATGCGGCGGTACATCTGCGACAGGCTCTTTGCACTGAAGATGAACAGCAGCTTGTCCTGAATGTTGCGGTGGCGCGACATATATCGCATCGACTTTATGAACTTCTCCCTGCGCTCTCCGAGCTGTGCCTCGAGCGACGTGAGCTGCCCCTTGAGTATGCCTATGTTGCCGTCGATGTGGCGCAGGTCGCTTTGGATAGTGTCGATTGACTTCTGCCGCTGGTCTATTTCGGTGTTTATCTGAACGAGGTTCTGCAGGCGGTTGCGCACGTCGCTCTCCTTTGCCTTGAGCTCACGCTCCTTGGTGTTGATGTCGCGCTGCAACTGCGAGCGTTGGTTCTGCAGGCCCTTTATTTCGGCAGTGGTCTCGTAGGCAGGTGCTTTCTTGCCGCCTTTGGCACCTCGCTTGCCCTTGGCAGCCGGCTTGACGGTCTTCTTCGACTGCTTGACAGCAGGCCGCGCGGTCTTGTGAGTGGTCTTTGATGGTGCCACAGCCGTCTTCTGCGCCTTCTTGGCAGCAGCTTTCTTGCCCTTTGTCTGACCCATCATCATGCCCGAAGGCAGCAACGTCAGCAGCAGAACGAGTATAGCTATGTATCTTCTCATTTAGAATGTCATTAGTTGCTTCAGGGCTTCTTCCGATGTTACCTTCTTATATCGGTCTGAAACAGTGGTGCGAGTTTCCCAGTCCGTCTTGTTTTCCACGCCGCTGAGACTCAGCCCCACCGTAACGGTTCGCGGCTTCTCGGTGGCAGTAGTGGTCATCTGCAGGGTCTGGCTGTAGGGGAATTGCTTCTTTCCGAAGGCGCGGAAATCGTCGTAGGTCCACACGAGCGACGAGCTGCCGTGCTTCTTGCTGCTGTATTCCACGTTGGCCTTGCGTATGAGCAGTGCCTTGCCGTCGGCTTCCCACGAGCAGTTCATGCCGTTCTGCTGCACCTGCAGGCGGCATACGGGCTGGCGGGCAGCCACCGTAAAGCCCTTCAGGTCGTCCTCGAAGATTTCCTTGTGCCCCGGCAGGAACAGCTTGTTCCAGAACAGAGCCTGCAAGCTATGGAAGTTTATGCCCTTGTCTTTCAGGAAGTCGGCCTCGTTGTAGTTGGCCTTGATGTACTGCTTGTGTATCCTGTCGACTATGAGCACATAGTCCTGGGTGAACTCCAGACGGCCTACCTCGGTGCCGAGGATGGGCAGGAAGAGCTGCAGGCGTATCACGTCGTTCCACCTCATGTGCAGAGAGCCGGGCACGGAGATGTTCTTTCCCGAGGTCTGGAGGTTGAAAGTGAGCTTGCTCACTACGTTCGACTGATAGCAGGCGTTGCCGAACACGCCGCGTGTCACGTCCGACGCACTGGCCTCGCCCGTCACCTTGGTGTCCTTGACGGGAGTCGTGGTGAGGTTCTTCTTGGCTCCGCAGCCTGCCAACAGCAGCACCGCGGCTACGGCCATTATGGTTGTCTTAATTCTCAACATATTGCTTTAGTTTAATTTTCTTCTTAAGTTGTTTGTTGCTGCCATCCTTTTCCAGGGCTTTCTGCCAGTAGAACATTGCCTGTTCCATGTCGCCGCTCTTGGCAAAGATGTCGCCGGCGTGCTCGAGCACCACTTCGCTCAGGTCGTCGGAGTTGCTGATGGCACGCTCCATGTATGCCTTGGCCTCGTCGTAGCGTTGGCGCAGAAAGAGTATCCACGCCAGAGTGTCGAGGAAGGTGCTGTTCGTAGGGTCGCCTTTCACGGCTTTCATGCTCATGCGCTCGGCCTTGTCAAGATCGCCGTTGCCTATGCTGAGGTAGTAGGCATAGTTGTTGAGCGTGGGCAGATGGTCGGGTTTCCACTGCAGGCAGCTGTCGTAGGCGGCATAAGCCTCGCTGTCGAGGTTCTTGCGGTGGAGCAGGTCGCCCATCACGGAGTAGAAGTCGGCCACCATGTCGGGGTTGCTCTCGCTGTTTATCTGCCCCACTCCCTTGCGGAAGGTTTCGAGGGCTTCGTCGTACTCTTCGCGCTGATAGTGGGCGAAGCCCTGATAGTAGTAGAAGAGCATATCGTCGGGGTTGTACTGCTGTGCCGGACGACACAGCTCTATCACCTTGGCAAAGTCTTGCTCGCGCCACAGGTATTGCAGCAGGTTGTATCGAGCGTTGGCATTGTCGGGCTCCACCTCTATCGCACGGGCATAGATGGCCTTTATGCTGTCTGCCGGCATCTTCTTCAGCTCCTCGTAGGCCGCCTTGATCATCAGCATATCGGCATTGGGCTGCGGCTTTTGCAGCACCTCGTCGATAAGGCGTAGCACCACGGTGCTGTCGCTGCCGCTCTTTTCGTTGTCTGCTATGACCTGCCTCATCAGTGCCAGACGCGTGTCCTGGTCTACCTTGTCGGAGAGCAGCAGCTCGCGCAACAGCCCGTCGGCCTTGCTGTCGAGGTTGCAGCGACGGTAGTAGTCAAGCAGCGTTACGCGCGCTGCCACGTGGTCAGGCTCGTCGGCGAGCACTGCCTGCAGCTGTTCCAGAGCCTTTGCAGGTCTGTCGTTCTGCAACAGCCAGTTGGCAAGCATCACGCGATAGGCGGCATCGCCGGGATGGTGCTCCACCAAAGAGTTCAGCTCGCCCACCACTTTCTCCTTCTCGCCTTGCTGTTCGTATATCTGCATCTTTGCCAGAGTGAGCTGCTCGCTGGCACCTTCAGTGGTCTCAACGCGCTCAAGGGTCTCTATCATCTTGGCGTAGTTGTTCTGCGTTCCATAGAGACGGTATAGCAGTTGCAGCACATCTGTGCGGTCGCGGTGGTGGCTGTAGAGCTGTTCGTAGGTGTCGATGGCCTTGTCATACTCCCTTTGGGTGATGTAATACTGCCCCAGACGCTCCTGATAGGTGTCGTTGTCGGGTGCCAGCTGGGCCGCCTTCATGAAGCACATTCGCGCTATAGAGTCGTTCTTCAGGTCGGTGTAGTAGCCCGAAAGCTGGAAATACACCTCCGCTGCATCGGGTCGCAGCTCGCGGGCATACCTTAGCAGGTCGAAGGCTGCGGCATAGTTGCCCTTCTGCTGCTGGCATACGGCTTCGAGGAAGAAGTATCGGTAGCGCAGGTCGGCACTCTCGTCGCCCTGGGCCTTGCCCACGATGGCGAGCAGAATGGCTGCCGACAGCAATAGCAAACGTTTCATTGTCTTTACTCTTTCTTTTTTATAGCTATGTGGTTCTTGCTTCCCCTGCCCGCACACGATGTCTGTTTCGCCGTGATTAGGGCAAAGAGGCATAGCCCGAAAAAAACTACTTCACTCCCGTATGGCCGTAGCCTCCTTCGCCGCGCTCGGTTTCATCGAGCACATCAACACTCACGAGGTCGGCCTGCTCGTAGCGCGCCACCACCAACTGGGCCACGCGCTCGCCGGGATGCACCGTGAAGGGATCCTGAGAGAGGTTCACCAGCACCACGCCAATCTCGCCGCGATAGTCGGCATCGATGGTTCCGGGGGTGTTGAGCACGGTAACGCCATGCTTCAGAGCCAGTCCGCTGCGTGGACGCACCTGGGCTTCGTAGCCTTCGGGCAGCGCAATGTGCAGCCCGGTGGGTATAAGCTGGCGCTGCAAGGGCTGCAAAATCACATCCTCGTCTATGTCGGCACGCAGGTCGAGGCCCGCGCTCTGCTTTGTAGCATAGGCCGGCAGCGGCTGCCTGCCCTTGTTCACTACTCTTATCTCTACCATTATCTCTTGCAATTAGTCTTGTCTTTAACTCAGCAAAGATAGTGCAAACCAACTGAAAAGCCAAAACTATTTGCTGTTTTCCGCTT
>Ga0310695_10009152_pt1 | contig 15023 bp, 16 predicted proteins | sample RumenRJG_04DNA_FD_203882 | JGI IMG/M metagenome (GOLD analysis project Ga0310695, IMG submission 203882) | Bovine rumen microbial communities from Lethbridge, Alberta, Canada - RJG_04 (v2) (version 2) | ecosystem: Host-associated > Mammals > Digestive system > Stomach > Rumen | place: Canada... | reverse complement strand
GAATCTTCAAGTCGTTGAGCAACGACATGTTGTCAAGATACATGAGGTCATACTTGACGCGCTCGACCATCTCGTCGACATTCTTGGCATATCCAAACTTGACCATGCCCATTGAGGTGATGCCGGGGCGCACCTGATGCAACAGGGCATAGGCGGGGACACGCTGGGTGATGAGGTCGATGTAGTGCTTGCGCTCGGGACGTGGCCCCACCAGCGACATGTCGCCGACGAGTACATTCCAGAACTGGGGCAACTCGTCGATGCGGTACTTGCGCATGAAGTGGCCGAAGGGCGTGATGCGCGGGTCATCGTCCGATGAGAGTTGCGGCTTGCCCGCCATCTCGGCATTTTGTATCATCGAGCGGAACTTGATGATGTGGAACGGCTTGTTGTGCAGGCCGATGCGCTCTTGGATGTAGAAGATGGGTCCCGGGCTGGTTGCCTTGATGATGCAGGCGACGATGGCATACAAGGGCGTGAGCGCGATCAGGGCGATGATGGATACCAGCACGTCGAGCGCGCGCTTGATGTTCTTGCCGCTGTCGCTCATGCTGCTGCTGGAGATGTTCACCAGCGGCTCGCCATAGATGTCGGAGATGCGCACCTGGCTCTGCATCATGTTGAAGCGCTCGGGTGAAATCTTGATGGGCAATTCCAGGCTGAACAACTGGTTGATGGCATTCATCGTCTGGTGGCGGTCGTCACGGGTGGGGACGACAATCAGTTCCCAGATGCCCTCTCGCTTGCACACCTCGTGGAGTTCGTTTAACTCATAGCAGGGCAGAGGGTTGCCCTTCACGGGATTCTCACCTGGAATGTTGACAAATCCCTTGATGTCATATCCGGTGGCATAGCGCATCTTGTTGAGTTTCTCGGCAAAGGACAGCGCCGCTGATCCGTTGCCGATGATGAGGGTGGGGAATGTCCACTTGCGGGCCTTGATCTGGTTAGTGGCATTGTTGGTGATGAGGAAACGTGCGGCATACACGCAGCCGAACAGCAGTGCCCACAGGATGAGGATCATCTCGTAGTCGTTGCCCCTGACGCCAATGACGTCGTTGATGAGCGCCAGGAAGAAGATGAGCAGCGTGTTGATGCCCGCACTGGCTCCCGTGGTGAGCAGTTCCTGGATGCGCGACTTGCGGCACACGTTGTTGTAATAGCCGCTGAAGGCGTAGGTGACCATCATGAGCAACGGGAAGAAGACTTGTCCCAGCAAGACCATCTTGCTGGTGAGGTAGGCGCTCAGGTGCTCGTGGCCGACGACGTGCCCCATCTGGAAGCGGACACAGTTATAGGTGAACCATGCCACATTAGACATCACAAAATCACCCAGCACATACTTGATGCGCTGGCGATGTGCCTTGTTGTTGATGTCTAGCCTGATTTTCATGTCCTGGTCTTTTCTTTAACGGATGATCTTGAAAGTGCCGTCGCGGCCCAGCAGGATGATGTTGGACGGCTGGTGGGGAGTCGTGTCTCCGCGACGGTACTCGACCGTGTAATCAACGCCCTGGATGATGGCTGGGTCAATGTCGGCAAACGTCTTGCCGGCAGGCTGTCCGCTCACGTTGGCCGAGGTCGAGACAATCGGCTTGCCGAACCGCTCGCACAGGCGGTGGCAGAACTCGTCGTTAGGAATGCGGATGCCCACGCTGTCTTCGGCGCCCAGCAGGTTGGAGGCCAGGTTGTAGGCCCCCTCATAGATGATGGTCAACGGCTTGACAGCCACGTCAATCAGTTCGCGGGCGATTGACGGCACATCGATGACATAGTGGTCGAGGTGGTCAGCGCTGTCGATGAGCACTATGAGAGCCTTGCTGTCGTCGCGTTGCTTGAGTTGATAGATGCGTTTTACGGCCTCGGCATTGGTGGCATCACAGCCGATGCCCCACACCGTATCGGTCGGATAGAGAATCAGCCCGCCGTTGCTCAACGTCTTGAGGCATTGAACTATATCGGCTTCCTGCTGTGCTCTGGTCTTCTGTATTTGTTCCTTGGTTGGGCTCATTTTTTATGGTTTACAATATGCAAAGATAATGCAAACAAATCATATCCGCAACACTTCGTGGGAAATAATAAACAACTTGAACAATCCCTAGGCGACATCCGGCAGATGATGCCTTGAATTGTTCAAGTTGATTTACTGTTGCGGTAATGTGCTAAATGCGGTGTTACCTGCGGTTGCTGGCTGGAATTGAATCCAGCGGAGGGCTGGTCATTAATTCTTCTGCGTCTTGGCCCAACTGTCCTTCAGGCCGATGGTGCGGTTGAACACCAGGTGGTCCTCGGTCGAGTCCTCATCGACACAGAAGTAGCCGATGCGTTGGAACTGGTACTTGTCGCCCACCTTGGCGGTCTGGGCCAGGAACGGCTCGATCTTGGCATCGGTGATGACGCGCAGCGAGTCGGGGTTGAGCAGTTCGCGGAAGTCGTGTTCGGTGTCGGCGCTCGGGTTCTCGACGGCAAACAGGCGGTCGTATAGCCTTACCTCGGCATCGACGCAGTGACGGGCGCTCACCCAGTGCAGTGTGCCCTTGACCTTGCGCTGCGAGCCGGCGCTGCCGCTCAGCGTGTCGGGGTCATAGGTGCACTGGATCTCGGTCACGTTGCCGTCGGCGTCCTTGGTGCAACCGGTGCACATGATGATGTAGGCACCCTTGAGCCGCACTTCCTTGCCTGGGGTGAGGCGGAAGAACTTCTTGGGAGGCTCTTCCATGAAGTCGTCACGCTCGATGTAGAGTTCGCGCGAGAAGGGCATCTGGTGCTTGCCGGCATTCTCCTGCTCGGGGTTGTTGTCCATCTCCATCATCTCGACCTTGTCCTCGGGATAGTTGGTGATGACGACCTTGACGGGGTTGAGCACGGCACTCACGCGATTGGCATGGTGGTTGAGTTCCTCGCGGATGTTGTGTTCCAGCAGGCCAATGTCGTTCAGCGCCTCATATTTGGTATAGCCGATGTCCTCGATGAAGTTCTTGATGCTCTGGGCAGTATAGCCGCGACGGCGCAGGCCGCACAGGGTCGGCATGCGGGGATCGTCCCAACCTGCAACGAGACCCTCCTTGACGAGTTGCAGCAACTTGCGCTTGCTCATCACGGTGTAGGTGAGGTTCAAGCGGTTGAACTCGATCTGGCGGGGGCAGTACTCGGCTGCGCTCTCGCCGGCCAACTCGTGAACGAAGTAGTCATACAGGTCGCGGTGGGGCACAAACTCCAGCGTGCAGATCGAGTGTGTCACACCCTCAAAGTAGTCGCTCTGGCCATGGGCAAAGTCATACATGGGATAGACGTTCCACTTGTTACCAGTGCGCCAGTGCGGCGTCTTGATGATGCGGTAGATGATGGGGTCGCGGAAGTGCATGTTGCTCGATGCCATGTCAATCTTGGCGCGCAACACGTGGCTACCCTCCTCAAACTCGCCCGCATTCATCCGCTGGAACAGGTCCAGGTTCTCTTCCACCGAGCGGTCGCGGTAAGGACTGTTGGTGCCAGGTGTGGTGGGAGTGCCCTTCTGCTGGGCAATCTGTTCGCTGGTCTGGTCGTCAACATAGGCCTTGCCTTCCTTGATCAGGCGGATGGCGAAGTCATACAATTTGGGAAAGTAGTCACTGGCATAGTACAGACGGTCACCCCAGTCATAGCCCAGCCAGTGGATGTCGCGCTTGATGGCCTCGACATACTCGGTGTCCTCCTTCTGCGGGTTGGTGTCGTCAAATCGCAGGTTGCACGTGCCGCCAAACTTCTCGGCGACGCCAAAGTCCATGCAGATGGCCTTAGCATGACCAATGTGCAGATAGCCGTTAGGTTCCGGCGGGAAACGCGTGTTCAGTCTTCCACCGTTCTTGCCTGCGGCCAAATCCTCGGCCACAAACTGCTGTACAAAATTCAAGGGCTTCTTCTCCTCGGCCCCAGCATTGATATTCTCAATATTCTCCGCCATATAATCAGGTTTTAAAAATGTTTTTTCTACTATTTAAACTGCAAAAGTACAAAAAAACTCACAACTCGCCCACACATAACGCCATTATTTCGAAATGGGACAAAAGCGGAACCGTCCCTTTGTCCCATTCTGCGATTGTCATCATGCTTGTCTAGAGCCAGTCAACAACCGTGGCCCTAGACAAGCATAATTATAGTGATTCCTGAATACTAACCCCTCACGTAGTGGGGCATCTCCTGGGGAATGATCATGGAGATTTCCACCATGCCGCACACTTTTCCGTCCTTGCGCCACGGGGTCTGGTAAATCATCTTCTTGACGCCCTGCTTGTCGATGGTGTAGCAGTTGACGGTGTCGGTCTCGATCATGTGGCGGATTTTCTCCTGTGACTTTGCGCTGTGGCAGGGCATCATGTTTTGACCCAACATGGTGCGACCCTCCTTGTCGAAGGTGGCACGCGAACGTTCGTTCATGAAAATCACTTTACCTTCCAGGTCACTCACGGTGATGGCACAATGGGTGCCCTCGGCCCAAGCCAGGGCCTCTTCTATATCTTTAAAAAATTGCTCGTTCATCGTATCTTTTTTTTAAAATGGGTTACGGGGATGATCATTATTGGTTGACAACGTTGATGGGTTTGCCATTGAGGTAGGCGGCGACATTCTGGGTGATGGCGTCCATCAGGCGGGTGCGGGCTTCGAAACTGGTCCAGCCGATGTGGGGCGTGATGTAGCAGTTGCGGGCACTGAGCAGCGGGTGGTCGGCAGCGGGCGGCTCGACGCTGGTGCAGTCGATGGCTGCGGCATAGAGGTGGCCACTGTTCAGGGCGTCGGCCAGGTCTTGCTCGACGATGAGGGCGCCGCGGGCCATGTTGAGCACGATGGAGCCTTGCTTCATCAGTGCAAGGCCCTGAGCGTTGATCATGCCAGTGGTGTCGGCATTGAGCGGACAGTGCATGGTGAGCACGTCGCTGGTGCGCAACAGATGCTCCAGGCTATCGGCCTTGACAATGCCCTGTGGCAACTGGTCGGGGCTCTTGCTGGTATAGGCCATGACGCGCATGTTCATCGCCAGGGCCATGCGTGCCACAGCACTGCCGATGTTGCCCAGTCCGACGATACCCATCTGCTTGCCTGCCAACTCGATGAGTGGCGTGTTGAAGTAGGCGTAAGAGCCGCAGTTGGTCCACTTCAAGTCGTGGGCCTCGTCGGTATAGTGCTGCGGTTGCCAGCAGATGTTCAGCAGGTGGGCGATGGTGAGTTGAGCAACGCTGTCGGTGCTGTAGGCCGGCACGTTGGTCACGATGATGCCTCGGCGGGCGGCCTCGGCGCTGTCCACGACGTTAAAACCGGTTGCCATCACGCCGATGTACTTCAGGCCGGGCAACTGTGCTATGGCTTCGGCATCGATGGGCACCTTGTTGGTGAGCACCATCTCGGCACCCTGGCAGCGCTCCAGCACGGTGTCAGCCGTGCCAAAGTCGTAGATGTCACAAGGAGCCAATGCCTTCATCGGTTCCCACGAGAGGTCGCCGGGGTTGCCGGCATATCCGTCAAGAATAACGATTTTTCTCATATTAGTTGGTATTTATCGGTTGTATTCATTGACAAAATTAAAGTAAAAAAGCCAAATGACAAAAATTATCGTTAATTTTGCAGATTAATAATACTCTGAACACAGATATGGACAACAAGAAACTGGTAGAAACCGTTGCGGCAAATATGGGACGTTCGACCGAGGACGTGGATAAACTGCTGGAAGCGCTGGCAGGAGTCCTGCGCACGCGGTGCGGGGAACTGGATTGTGTGTATGTGCCTGGATTCGGGACGTTTGAGCCCAAGAAACGCAACGAGCGTGTCATGATAAATCCCTCTACTGGCAAGCGGATGCTGGTGCCCCCAAAGATTGCTTTGGGCTTCAAGGTGAGCCGTATTCTCAAGTCAAAACTTAAATCTTCAAAGGGAGGTGCAGACTCATGAACGGCAAAATCACATTTGTAGAACTGGTTGACTTGATGTCCAAGGCCACATCATCGGCTCCGCTGGTGTGTGACCTGTTCCTGCGTGAATTGTTCGGCACGGTATCGCAGGCCCTTATCAATGGGGAGTCGGTTAAAATCAAGGGTGTGGGGACATTCAAGATAGTTCCTGTCAAGTCTCACAAGGCGATGAATGTAGCCACGGGAAAATCCACTGAAATCGGTGCTTATAACAAAGTGACTTTTACCCCCGACAAGTCATTGGCAGACGCTGTCAATCAGCCGTTTGCCCAATTTGAAACCGTCATTCTCGATGATGCCGTGACCGATGATGATCTGGCTAAAATCGATAAGGAGTCTGCCACGCCCGAACCCGTGATGGCCCATGAAGCCGACAGGACAGAAGAACCAGCCATCCAGCCAGGTGACGCCATGGCCGATGCTGCGGATGACGCCGACATCCCGGCCGCTCCCTTGCCTGATGACCTGCCCGAGATGCTTGAACCTGCTCCCGCTCCCAGTCTTGACGACTTGATTGAGGAGGTGCCCATGCCAGAGATGGAGCCGGCTGCGCCGCGGGAGACCCATCCCGTCAAGAAGAGTGAAACAGCAGCGCCAACAAAGGAAACCGCTGCCGAAGAGAAGTATGAAGAGAAACGTCCACAACCCGCCATGGCCACTCCCGTAGCGTCCAAGCCGATGCTCGTGGGACGCCCCATCGACGGCCCGAAGGTGAAGCACGCACCGGAGCCTGAACCCATCGAGGAGCATGTGGATGACCAATTCTACAGGCCCGAGCCGCGCAATGCCTATAAACCCACGGCGGAACAATTGGCACGCCAGAAAGCCCCCGACCGCCGGTGGCTGTGGGCTGTACTCGCCGCACTAGCCGTGGGACTGATTGTGTGGCTGTTTGCCCGTGGCGGCGGCAGTAGTGAAGCGGGGGCAAACGAGGAAACCGTTGTCCAAGCCGACACCGTGGTCGAGGCCGTCGATCAAGACGTGACGACCGACACCATTACCTCTAAGGTCGTGCTCACGACGCTGGCCGAGAAGTATTATGGTAGCCAGTGGTTCTGGGTTTACATCTACGAGGAAAACAAGGACATCATCACCGACCCGAACAATGTGCGTCCAGGAACGGCCGTAGTCATCCCGCCAGCCGAGAAATATGGCATTGACGTCAACGACCGCGCCAGCCTGAAGAAGGCCCAGCGCCGGTCATGGGAATTGTTGAGATGAGCAATGAGTGACCTGAAACTTGACAACCGCGGAGTGCGGCGCCAGGACCGTCTTTTGGACCAGGACCGCGCAACGGAATTACTGCGCAGTGCCGAGTGGGGCGTCCTGTCGATGAACGACAGTACTGACGGTTCCCCCTATGGCGTGCCCCTCAACTATGTGTGGGACGGTGAACACTCATTATATATACACTGTGCTCCCGAGGGGCGTAAACTCTCGTGCATCGACCACGACGGACGGGTGTCGTTTTGTGTGGTGGGGCGGGTGAACCTGTTGCCATCGAGGTTCACTACCGAGTATGAGAGCATTGTCCTGACCGGCACCGCCGTGCGTCATCTTGCCGATGAGGAAAAGCGTCACGCGCTGGAACTGCTGCTCGAAAAGTTGTCTCCAGCCGATAAGGAGATATGGATGAAGTATGCGCAAGGATCGTTTCACAGGGTGGAAATCGTGCGCATCGACATCGACACGTGGAGCGGCAAGAGCAAGCGCGTCCCCGCGGCCGATTAGGAGTAGGAAATTCAGAAGCGGTTGATGATGCCAGCGATGGCTCGGGCGTCATCGGGCGTGATGGGCGGCGCGATGGGTAGCGATACCACTTGGGCCGCAAGCCTCTCGGTAATGGGGAAGTTGAGGTCTGCCAGTGATGAGTAGCATGGCTGCCTGTGGGGTGGGGTGGCATAGTGGATGTCACTACCGACGCCATTTTCGGCAAGATGGGCTCGGAAGGCCTCGCGATCATCGACTCTCACGACAAACTGGTGCCACACCTGTCTCATGCCCTCGAAGATGACCGGGGCCTTGACCCTGGGGTTGCTGATGTGCTCGCTATAGGCGCGGGCAACGTCGGCACGCGCATCGGTCTCTTGCTGCATGTGGCGCAATTTCACCCTGAGCATGGCCGCTTGAATCTCGTCGATGCGGCAGTTGTATCCTTGATAAATATTATGGTAACGGCGGTCGGACCCGTAATTGGCCAGCGCCCTGACGGTTGCGGCCAGTTGGTCATCATTGGTGGTGATGGCTCCTGCGTCACCCAGGGCACCCAAGTTCTTGGTGGGATAGAAACTGTTGCCGGCCGCGTCTCCTAGTCCGCCAGTGGCGTGTGTCCCGTTAAATCCCGCAGCATCGCTCATGGCTCCGATGGCCTGAGCATTATCCTCGATGACGAGCAGGCCGTGTTTTCTTGCCACCTCGACAATCAGGTTGTCCCAGCACGGGGTACCGTAGAGGTGCACCGGCATGATGGCCCTCGTGCGGGGAGTGATAAGCCCCTCGATCAGGCGGGAGTCAAGGTTCAAAGTGTCCTCGCGGGGTTCACACAGCACGGGCTTCAAGTTGTTGTCGCTGATGGCCAGTACACTGGCCACATAGGTGTTGGCCGGCACGATGACCTCGTCGCCGTCGTGCAGGCGCCCCATTTCCTTGTAGGCACGCAGGATGAGCCGCAGCGCGTCCAGCCCGTTGCTCACACACACGCAATGGCGCGTCTGGCACAGGGCGGCAATCTCCTGCTCGAGAGCGCGGGTGTACTCACCGTGCAGGTATCGTCCACGCTCAATGACGTCACAGGCGGCGGCCTTGAGTTCGTCCATGTAGGGGGCGCAAGCGAGCGCCAAGTCAAGGAAAGGGTATTGTTTCATCGTGTAAAATGGTTGGTTTATACTTGCTTGATGGATTTCAACCTGCAAAATTCTTCATAGTCTCTCACATAGTCGCCCTCATCAAAGTGGTGGGAGTTGAGCACGAGACACACCGACCCTGATGAGAAGTTGTGCAGTCGGTTCCAGATGCCAGGAACGACCAGCAGGCCCTGGTAGGGGCGGTTGAGCGTATAGGTGAACTGGTCGGTACCGTCATCGATGGTGACGTCAAAACTGCCGCTGATGGCGATGATGAACTGCTGGCTGGTGTAGTGGCTGTGTCCCCCGCGCTCGGCACCGCCCGGCACATCATATATATAAAATGTGCGCTTGACGTCGAAGGGGACCTCCTCGCTGTTGCTCACCGACGTGAGGTTGCCGTTGGCATGGTGGTGCCTGTTCAGTGTCAAGATGCGGCAGTCGTTGAGGCGGGACTTGAGGTGCATCCTGATTTTCTCGTTAGCGTCAATCGTTTCCATTTTTCAGCGTTTTGAAGGCATCAAAATCTTCAATATAATCATCGGCATCATAGAATGTGTCGGACAAGACCAGGGCAACCGAGTTGGTCGAGAAATTGTCAATGTGGCGCCAGGTCATGGGCGGGATGTAGAGGCCAATCTGGGGACGGGCCAGGTGGAACGTCCGCTGCTGGCTGCCGTCGTTGACGACCACGTCAAAACTGCCGCTCAGGGCGACGATGAACTCCTGCTGCACCTTGAAGGCGTGCCCGTCGCGCCACATGCCGCTGGGCACGTCATAGATCCAGTAGTTGCGCTTCACCTCGAAGGGGACGTGTTGCCCGCTCTCGATAAAGGTGAGGTTGCCCCGCGGGTCATTCACCTTGGGCAACTCGATGAGGCGCACCCCGTTATCGGTCTTGTTAGATTCCATTCTGGGCCAGCCTGATGAGGTATTGTCCGTAGTTGTTCTTCTTCATGGGCTCGGCAAGAGCCAGCAGTTGCCGGGTGTCAATCCAGCCCTTGCGATAGGCAATCTCCTCGAGCGATGCGACCTGCACGCCCTGCATGTTGACGATGGTGCCGATGAAGTTGGATGCATCGGCCATCGACTCGCTCGTGCCGGTATCAAGCCACGCAAAGCCGCGGCCCAGCGTCTGGACATAGACGCGGTCCTGAGCAAGGAACTCCTGGTTGACGGTCGTGATCTCGAGTTCGCCACGGGCGCTGGGTTTGATGCCCTTGGCGATAGTGACGACGTCGTTGGGATAGAAGTAGAGGCCCGTCACGGCATAGTTGCTCTTGGGATTGGCCGGTTTCTCCTCCAGATCGACGGCTTTGCCATTTTCATCAAAGGCCACCACGCCGAAGCGGTTGGGATCCTTCACAGCATAGGCCCACAGGGTGCACACGTTGTCGCGCTCGGTGCGCTCCACGGCATTAATGAGCATGTTGGTGAAACTCTGTCCGTAGAAGATGTTGTCGCCCAGCACGAGGCACACGCTGTCCTTGCCGATGAACTGCTCGCCGATGATGAATGCCTGGGCCAGGCCTTCGGGACGGGGCTGCTCGGCGTACTCAAAGTGGACGCCGATGTCCTCACCCGTGCCCAGCAGACGGCGGAACATGGGCAGGTCCTGGGGCGTGGAGATGATGAGGATCTCGCGGATGCCGGCAAGCATCAGCACCGAGATGGGATAGTATACCATGGGCTTGTCATAGATGGGTATCAACTGCTTGGAGATGCCCTTTGTAACAGGATAAAGGCGAGTCCCGGAACCTCCGGCCAGTACAATTCCTTTCATAGTCTTATAATGTTGTTAGGTTATTATACTTTAACGAAATTTTCGCTTTAATCTTGCGAAGATACAAACTTTTCCACATATAGGCCAAAAGTTGGACTGGAAAAATGAAGGGCTGCCTGGCGCGTGTCGCCGTCGTTGAGGCAGTGTCGGGAGGGATGAGAATCTGTTACTTGTGGGCGGAAAGAAGCAAAAAATCGTCGTTTCCAGGCGAAAAAGTGTCAAAAATCCTAAATGAGGCTCAATAAATTGAAAATTTGTTAGACTTTTATGGTGCGGGCGTGATAAAATTGCAGTACTTTTGCAGCCGTAAAAGAGATTGTTTAATCGTTTATACAAACCATAATTTTTAAATCAAAATGACTGATAATAAGAGTTACTTGGAGCAGATGAGGCTTACTTACAGGCCGAAGTTGCCCGTTACGCTCAGGTGCCCAGTGCGTGCCGTTGAAGGCGAACCCACCCAGTCGGTGGCCGACCAGGATGCTATCAAGGAATTGTTCCCCTGCACATATGGCATGCCTGAATTGACATTTGAACGCGACGATTCCGCAATGCCTCCCGAGAAGCCCTTCAACGTGGGTGTTATCCTCAGCGGTGGCCAGGCTCCTGGCGGTCACAACGTGATCTGTGGCCTCTATGACGGTATCAAGGCGCTGAACAAGTATTGCCGCCTGTACGGTTTCCTGGGTGGCCCCAATGGACTGGTGAAGCATCGCTACATCGAGATCACCGGCGACATGATCGAGCAGTACCGCAACACGGGTGGCTTTGACCTGATCGGCTCGGGCCGCACCAAACTGGACAAGCCCGAACAGTTTGAGGCCGGACTGCAGATCCTGCGCGAACTCAAGATCTCGGCAGTGGTGATCATCGGTGGCGATGACAGCAACACCAATGCCGCTATCCTTGCCGAGTATTACAAGGCCCATGATGCCGGCGTGCAAGTGATCGGTGTGCCCAAGACCATCGACGGCGACCTCAAGAACGAGCACGTGGAGATTTCCTTCGGCTTTGACACGGCTACCAAGGTTTACAGCGAACTCATCGGTAACGTGGCCCGTGACTGCAACTCTGCCAAGAAATACTGGCACTTCATGAAACTGATGGGACGCTCGGCGTCACACATCGCTCTGGAGTGCGCACTGCAGACCCGCCCCAACTACTGCATCATCAGTGAGGAGGTTGAAGCCAAGAATATGACCCTGCACGACATCGCCGAGGATATCGCCAATATCGTCGTGAAGCGTCATGACATGGGCATGGACTATGGCACCGTCCTCGTGCCCGAGGGTATCGTCGAGTTTGTGCCCACGATGAAGAAACTCATCGCTGAACTCAACGAGATGCTCACCAAGTATCCCGAGATTTCGGGCTTGCGCGAGATGGAGCAGAATGAGTTTGTGCGTGAGCACCTCACCGAGGAGAACCGCATCGTCTATGACTCGCTGCCCGATGACGTGGCCCGTCAACTCACGCTCGACCGCGACGAGCACGGCAACGTGCAGGTATCGCTCATCGAGAGTGAGCGACTGCTCAGCCGCATGGTCGGCCACGTGCTGGAAGTGCGTGCCGAGGCAGGCGAGATCGACCGCATCAAGTTCAAGACGCAGCATCACTTCTTCGGCTATGAGGGCCGTTGCTCCTTCCCGTCAAACTTTGATGCCGACTATTGCTACTCGCTGGGCTATAACGCTTCCCACCTGATCTATGTGGGCGCTACGGGTTACATGTCGGCCATCACCCACCTGGGACGCAAGGCTCAGGATTGGGTCGCATGTGGCGTGCCCATCACCATGATGATGAACATGGAGCGCCGTTCGGGTAAGGACAAGCCTGTTATCCGCAAGGCCCTGGTTGACCTTGAGGGTGCCCCCTTCAAGCACTTTGTCGAGAACCGTGAGAAGTGGGCCCTCGAGACCTGCTACATCTATCCCGGTCCCATCCAGTTCTTCGGTCCCGAGGAGTTGGTCGACAAGACGTCCTACACGCTCTTCTTCGAGCAGTTCGGCAAGGAGTGATTTCCCGCTGGCTTATCGTCCCAAGGGCTCCCCGCCCGACAGACTTTAAGTATAAAGTTTAACTTCTAAACAGCTTGCTCCCCGTCCCTGGTTAATCAGGAGGCGGGGATTTTTTAGTGTTCAGATGTCGGTATGATGAACGGGTGGGAGAGAAATCAACCGGCAGTCGCCGGGTCTTGATCGGTAATGTCGAGTAGGGCCGAGTATAAAGCAAAAAAGTCCTTCTTGAGGGCAATGCTGATCTTGATCAGAAGGTCGGTGCTGATGCTCTCGCGAGAAAAGATGTTGTAGATATTGGTGCGGTTGCAGCCCAATTGTTGGGACAACCACAACACACTGTGGCCCTGTCTCAATAACTCATTGTGAATCTCACTTCCAATATTAATGTATGTTTTTCCCATCAATCATTAAATGAAAAGTATAATTGTGCGACAAAATTAACAAAATAGTAGAATTATGACTTATAATAGGTAAAATGTTTTGCATAATTAAGGTTTTTTAACGGACCGAGGCCTTCAAATCGTGTCATTTTGTGCTTTAGAGCATAATTGTGGTGTTTTGCCCGTGCAATAATGTGTTGAGCGATGCGTTCTATTTATGATACATAGAGATATTGAGAGAATAATACTTTATTGAGTTACTTTGCCCTTTCATGAAGAAGATAGGACTCATCAGTGACACGCACGCGTGGTGGGATGACCGCTATGCCGAGCACTTTGCCGACTGTGACGAGATTTGGCACGCCGGTGACATCGGCAGCGATGACATTGCCGACAGGCTTGAAGGCATTGCACCGGTGTTCCGCGCCGTCTATGGCAATGCCGATGGGGCGAGCCTGCGCCGCCGCTTCAAGGAAATGGAGATCTTTGAGGTCGAGGGCGTCAAGGTGGTGATGACCCACATCGGCGGCTATCCCGGCAAGTATGCCCCTGGCATCAAGTCGCGGCTGGAACTCTCGCGACCCAAACTGTTTGTGTGCGGCCACAGCCACATCCTCAAGGTCATGCCCGACCGCTCGATGGGATGCCTGGTTGTCAATCCTGGTGCCGCCGGCGTCCAGGGGTGGCAAGTGGTGCGCACCCTCGTGACCCTGACGCTGGATAACGGCAGCATCACCCATGCCCAGGTCATTGAATTGGCGAAATAAATAATGAATAGGAGAATCAGAGATGAAAAAGACATTATATATAATATGTGCAGTTGCAGTGTCGTTGATGATGGGCATGGTGTTCACCTCGTGCCACAGCAACGAGAAGAATTACCGCGAGGCCTACGAGAAGGCGATGGAGCGCCGCAAGACAGGAATCGGAGCCGAGACCTATGCCAAGATTGAGGCCGAGCGCCAGCGTTACACCCACGTCATCAACGGGGACAGCGTGAGGATGGTCTATGTCAACGCCAATGTCGCTATCGACTCGACCGATGTCGCCCATGACTACAACGTTGTGGTCGCCACCTTTGCCCAGCGCATCAACGCCAAGAGTTACCGCGACCGCCTGCGCGAGGAGTGCGGCCTCAAGGGCAGTTATGTCCTGTTTGGCGGCAAGGACAAGCAGTACTACGTCATTGCCCAGGGCTTTGACGACAGCGCCGGCGCCGCCGCCATGCTCCGCGACCTCGACAAGAAGGTATGCCTCAAGATCCTCGAGCCCATGCCCTGGATACTCAAGAAAATCTGACCGCCAGATGCTCCATCCAGCAAACAGCAAGGGGCGCCAGTCGTGATGTGACGTGGCGTCCCTTGTGGTATTGTGGATGCAGTTGGGTGTTTACCTCACGCGGCCCTGGTAACTGCCGTCGCGGGTGTCCACCTCGATGATCTCGTCGGTGTCGATGAACAGGGGCACGCGAACGGTGGCGCCGGTCTCGACGGTGGCGGGCTTCAAGGTGTTGGTGGCGGTGTCACCCTTCACGCCGGGCTCGGTATAGGTGATCTTCAACTGGGTCTTGATGGGCATCTCGGCAAAGAGGACGGTCTCGGTCGAAGCGTCGCTGACAACCTCAACGATGTCGCCTTCCTTCATGAAGTCGGCGCCAGTGATCAAGTCCTTGCTGATGGGAATCTGCTCAAAGGTCTCGTTGTTCATGAACATGGCATCCTGGCCGTCCATATACAGGTACTGATAGGGGCGACGCTCAACGCGCACGTCCTCGAGTTTCTCACCGATGTTGAAGCGGCGCTCCAGCACGCGGCCGTCAACGACGTTTTTCAACTTGGTGCGCATGAAGGTGTTACCCTTGCCGGGCTTTACATGAAGGAATTCGATGCAGAAATACAGATCGCCGTCCATGCGGATGCACGTTCCGTTCTTGATGTCTTGAGCATTAATCATAATAAATGTACTTGTGTTATGCTATTGTTTTATATAAATGTTGTTTGTTCTCAGTCGTTTGTGGGTGCAAAAGTAGTGATTTTGAGAAAAAAAACAAAAACTTT
>Ga0310695_10009149_pt1 | contig 15026 bp, 8 predicted proteins | sample RumenRJG_04DNA_FD_203882 | JGI IMG/M metagenome (GOLD analysis project Ga0310695, IMG submission 203882) | Bovine rumen microbial communities from Lethbridge, Alberta, Canada - RJG_04 (v2) (version 2) | ecosystem: Host-associated > Mammals > Digestive system > Stomach > Rumen | place: Canada... | reverse complement strand
GAAGAAAGAACAGAATCATAGACTGATAGGACCAAAAGGATCCTTTATAATGGTGATGGTCCTGTTCGGTACTATCGGCACTATCTCCCGTTTCGTTTCTGTGCCGACAGCTTATATGTGCTGTGCAAGGTCTTTTATAGGTGCTGCGGTACTGCTGCTGTTCCTGTGGAAACTATACGGTAGGATGCCTGATATACAGGCGCTCATGAACAATCTCGGCTTGGTAATCTTTGCGGGGATCATGAACGGCCTTAACTGGCTGCTCATATTTGAGGGCTTCCGCCGCACTACCGTGGCTATAGCCAGCATATGCTATTACACTGAACCGATTTTCCTGCTTATAAGCGCACCTCTTTTTTTCGGAGAGAAGATCACTCCTCGTAAGGTGATCTGCATAGCGGTATGTTTTGCCGGAATGGTGCTGGTATCGGACCCTTTATCCGGTTCAGTTGATGCGGCAGGACTAAAAGGAATAGCGTTTTCTGTCATGGCGGCAATTACATATACAGCCAATGTGATTGCTACCAAGAAAATGCGCAATATATCTTCTGTGGATGTTACTGTCTGGGAACTCCTGATAGCAGGCATTGTTCTGCTTATATATATATTGCTCTCATCAGATGCATGCCAGGTCAGCTGGAGCATAAAGGATATATCTCTGATAGCGCTGCTGGGAGTAGTACATACCGGCTTCGGTTATGCCGTATACTATGCTTCGGTACGTAAAATCAGGGCAGATACAGCCTCCGTGCTAGGATACATCGATCCTGTCACGTCTGTAATGTTATCAATAGTATTGCTGGGAGAAGCAATGGCACCGTCCACTGCAGCCGGAGCAGTTCTGATCCTTGCGGCAAGTTTTATAGGGGCCTTCGAAAAGAAAGAGCAAAAAGCGTAAGACTTTTTGGCTCTTTAACTTTTGCGGGGGTCGGCCATTAAATGGGGGTCTTCCAAAAGTGGGGGTAGAAAAAGAAAGACATATTAAGGAACGGGCGTAAGCCCGTTCTTTAAATGGGGGTGTTTTACAGATGGGGGTATTCCATAACTGGGGGTAAAAGTGCGATCATGGCGATACGTAACGAAATAAAGAAACGATGACGCCCCTCTTAATGGCATCCTATCTGCGAAGCATAGTCTGTCAAGGGCATAGCCGCGTGGCGGTGCGAAGCACCCTTGACATACTATGCTCTGCAGATAATCTTTCAATTAAGGGGGACGTCATCGATAGTGCCAATACCCACAAGGTGCGTCAGTTAGAACTTGATCGAAGATCCATCGTTGAGCGAGTACAATGCCCTTAGCTTGAATCTCTCGAAGTTGCGGTAACCGTTACCGGTAGATTTGATCAGCTTTATTCTGGAATTCACAGACTCAGCCGGCCCGTTGGACAGACGCCTTCCTTCATACACATCAAAACTGTTGACGATCTCATCGTGCCACTTGATCAGGGTCTTTCTTACAGAGCGGAATTCTTTAATGTTGAACAGTTTGAGGTCTGAGATATATCTGTCGAGCCAACGGGATATATTTTCAGGCGTAGCTTCCTGGTTGAGCGTCAGATAATTCTCTTTCAACATGTATGCGATCTCCAACTCAGGATCGCCGGCTATGAGCTGTGAGACAAGAACATGCTGACGTATGTATCTTGTTCCGAGAACGGAATAGTAGCGGCGCAGGTCCATGTAATTCTCCTGATCGAGCTTGTATGAAGCCTTGTTGAGTACCCATGCATATCTTTTGAGCAATTTGTACTCTTCGGAAGCACGGTCATACTGGTTCATGATGCGTATGCGGACTTTGGTGAAGGCATAGTTGATCAGCTTGACGACATGGAAGCTGTCGACACAAACTTTGGCATTCGGGAAGTAAACTTCCGCAAGCTCCCTGTATGTATCCCACATATCCGAGCATACATAGCGTACTTTTTCACGGCTTGACCTGTCGATCGCTGAGAAGTAGTCTGCCAGGGTGTATTTCTTGCGGTCGGGCAGTAGATCATATATCTGACACGACTTGAAATCCGTGAGCACACAGGCATAGGTGCGTTGGGTGTACTTTACAGCGTATACTTCGTCGATGCATAAGGCTTCAGGCAGAGCCATTGGAGTAACTGCAGCATGGTCATCGAAGATGCGAATGGCTGATGACACAGAGATACCTACGTCCTTAGCTGCATAAGAGAAAGTGACTCTTGGGTCACGGAGCATTTCCATCACTCTTAGGATCGTATACTTTGAGATGCGTTTTCCATGCATGGCGAAAGGATTGTGTTCTGGAAAACGCTTGTTGCAATCTCTGCAGTAGTACCGCCTCTGATTGAAGACGATCGTTGTGTACACGCCATTAAGAACAGCATGATTGATCACACGCTCACGATAGTCGTGTATCTGTGATGTGGCTTTGCCACAAACAGGGCAGGTATGTGCTCTTTTTGAGAGAGTGACGAGAACAAAAGTCTCATTACCTTCAGTGATCAGCTCAGCATGTCTGATCGCAGTAGGTTCCAAATTGAACATCTTTATGATAGTATTTTTCATACGAACTCCTTCATGTTACTGTGAGTATTGGCGTAGTTACAGTAACATAAAAGACGGAGCATGAAAAAACCGCTTGAGCTTATATGAGCAAAAGCGGTTTGTTTTTATGAGTCAAATACCCCCAGCATGTTAAAGGGTTTTGATACCCCCGCCTCTGGAATAGCGTCATTTGACGCTTTACCAGAAGACCCCCCAGTTATTGGATAGGCGTACACTCGACCCCAATCTTTGTTAAAGAGCCTTTTTTATGTTCGGACTATTCCTTAATTCTGATCATCGCAGCCTTCTGTAAGCGCAAGAAACTTCTCGATATTCTCCTCAAGACCTATGATCCACAGGTCGTCACCTTCTTCTATCAGAGTATCTGCAAGAGGCATCATGAATGTCTTACCGAGTGACTGCAGGCCAATAACCATACATCTCGTATATTCGGTAATTCCTGAATACTTGAGAGGCTTGTTGCAGTAAGGCGCATCTGTCTTTACCTTTACCACGCGGCATATCAGAGGAACCTGGGCTTCTGTATTGCCAAATCCCATAAAATCCTTCAGATTGCCCATGGTATACTTTTGCCCGATGTACTGACCATCGCGGAATCTGACGATCGCCTTTTCAACACCAACTGCAAAAACTCTGTCGCCCTTAAAGATCTTAGTCTTACCGCCAGGCAGGAAAATTATTTCTGTCCCGTGTTCTATCTTGATTATGAAGATGTTCTGGCTTTTGCCCCAGCCGAGTTCCATAAGAGTTTTTCCAGAGTAATCAGCCTCTTTTGGTATGACGAATGACAGATATCTGTAATCATCCTCAAAATACTCCGTAAAATCCGGCAGGACAGTATCTCCCTGAGCCATCATTGTCGCGAACAGGAAGGAGGCTCTTTTTAGCTTGGAATACTGTTTCCTCTGACGATAATCGAGGATGAACAGGATAAGCCCGATGAACATCCAGCCCGCAAACATTGCGGTCGCAAAGCCTCCCATAAATACCGGCTGACCGGGAAGCAGCAACAATGCAAGCAATGCTGTCATGCTTATTCCGGCAAACCACGCCATCTTTTCTCCTCCCGGGATCATATAAGGACGATCCAGCCCCGGCTCCTGTTGCCGAAGCTTGATCAGACTGTATGCTGTGATCATCCAGCTCGTGACATATCCGGCTGCGGAGAAAGTCGTAAGAGACCCGATAAGCCCGCTTCCAAGAAATGGACCGGCTATCGAGGCAACAAGACATACTTTGAGGGCATTGACAGGAGTCTTATAAACAGGATGCTGCTCTGCAAGTACATCCGGAACGATACTGACTCTGGCCATAGCCATGAGTATTTGCGATGACGCCATCATAAAACCGTTCCATGTCGTAATGAGCCCGCTTATTGCACCAATTAGTATGAAGAGATATAAGCCCTTTCCCACAGGGCCTCCGTATACATCGCGAAACAGCAGGGCCGCAGCGGGACTGTCAAAGCCAATAAACTCTTTCCAATGCATAGCGCCGCCTAAGGTGAAAAGTAACAGTGAATAAAACAGGCACGATAGCACGACTGTAAGCACTACTGTTTTGCCTACTGACCTGACATCTCCGCCGGCACTTTCTATGCCTTGCGGTATTGTTTCGAATCCGGCAAGAAAGAATGGCGCAGAGGCCAGTATGACCATTGCTCCCCCTATGAATGACTTGTGATTGCCTCTGCCTGTGTTCTCGTATATCGGCTGAAAATTGGACGGGTCGAATTTTACCAATGCAAATATCATGGCCAGGATACCCGCGCCGACAAGTATAAAGCACAGGACCCTCTGAATAGTTGCCGATGAGGTAACACCTTTCCGGTTGATCAGGAACAGGACAATGGAGATCGCAAGTCCTATCAGTATATGTCCCATATAAATGTCTGCTCCTGCCAGAGTGTAAAGTGGAGAGCCGGCTTTAACCTGAGGAATGAGGATGCTGAGTATATCTACAACGTAGATCGCTTCCCATGGAATGATAGTTATGAAGGCGCCAAAAGCCGCCCACCCCGACACAAAAGCGATGTTGTCTCCAAATGCGCGGAAAGCGTATGCCATTCCTCCACCGGAGACAGGCAGCATTGCGCACAGCTCACAATAGCAAAGCGCGATCGGAATCATTATCACCAAAGCAATAATATATCCGACGGCAGCCGGGAGAGGTCCGCCGCTTCCTGCCATCCAGCTGTTGATAGACACAGCCCAGCCAACACCTACGATAGCTCCGAACCCTATGCAGAAAAAATCTATCGCGGATACACCCCGTTTTTCCTTCATTATCTTCCTTGTCCTTCCCGTCATGATAATCAGGATTTTGCGTTATACAATAACAAGTGCCGCGAAGGAATCTTTGTGTCCTTCATTACGGCACCTTGCCTAAGCGCAGTTTTAGCACATCAGTTAAAGCAAGTCAATTGGTTGTATCCTTGTTATTCAATTAACTATTGATGATGCCACTGCATTTTTTTTGCAAACGTATGGGGGATTTTTTCAATTACCGGAGCTTGCCGGAGGACCTGAGCGGATCAAAACTCGCTAAACAATAAGAAAATTGGAGCGTCTTATAGCTTTGAGCTCTTCGTTTGTGAGCTTCAACTCAGGAAGCAGAGAGGAAGGGTCTTTTACAGGAACAGAAGCAGCGATCACTTTAACCGCTACATTCTGATAATAAAACGAAAGGGCCAGCATCAGACCCGTACGGTGGGGCTGCCTTCGTGTGAATGAAGGCACTCTGACGGTCATTTTGTCGAATGGAGGCATTGTATTTGTGTATAGAAAAACCGTGCCGGTGTCGCTGTAGTCCATCTTGCCTGTATATATAAATGTGGCTTTTTCGATCTCATCAGGCGAGTTGATGTCCATATACAAGGCGGTGTGAGAGCGTGAACTGCCCCTGTTATCTATGAGCGCTGTTCGAACGCGGTTCTGCTCCCCGTTATACCAGTAAATATAGAGAAGCTCCTCGTAGAACTTACCATAGCGTTCAGTATTCACTTCATCGGAACTGGTAGAGGTCATCGGGAGCATAACACCGGGATCGATGTTGAAGCACTTGCAGATGTCGATGAGGACATCTATGCTTATTGCCACCTCTCCGGATTCATATTTCGAAACTGTAGCGATGCTCTTACCGATGCGGTCTGCAAGCTCGCTGAGAGTCATGTTTCGTGTCTTTCTGAAAGAGCGGATCTTGTACCCGATTTCCTGATAAAGAGTATTATTCATGGCGATCTCCTTTTTCTGCTTTGATTCTATCACAGCGTGGTTCATTATCATTCAAAAACTTTCATATAATGAAAAAATTACATGAAATATTGAATTCAAAACCATTTGAAAGCGTTCAGACCAGTTAAAAATATCGAATATTTTCAAAATCTGAAAGAAATACAATGCTTTTTTGAGTAATATGAAAACCCTCTTGGTTTGTAACACTTATCTTGTTTACATAAAATGTTCTTATAGAAATACAATCATTTCTATGTGAAGTTAAATCAGGCATTGATCTGCAAAAGAGGTGTTGATATGGAAAAAACTCAAGGATCAAAACTCAGAAAGAACATATGGCGGCTCATCATAATCACCATAGCTGGTTCTATAATCTACGGTCTTCCTTATTTCAGATCGTATGTATATGACGCATATCTGGAGACCTACAATCTGACAAATACTCAGATGGGCACATTCGGTTCGATTTTCGGCGTAATGGGCGCCTGCTCGTATTTGTTTGGCGGAGTCGTCGCAGACTATGTGAAACCAAGAAAACTGATGGCATTATCGCTTGTCGTTTCAGGACTTGCGGGTTTCCTGCATATGGGACACCCGAACTACGGAATGCTGGTAGTCATCTATCTTGTATGGGGATTCACTACCCTTTTCGCATTCTGGCCTTCTCTTCTGAAGTGCCTCCGTGGAATGGCCAATCCTGACGAACAGAGCAAAGCATACGGCTTTATGGATGGCGGACGCGGAATAGTCAACGCAATACACGCTTCGCTTCTCGTTGTCATTTTTAACGCTGTAGGAAAGGGAGTAAACAACCACGCCGGAATCAACGGTATCATCGTGTTCTATTCAACGCTGGTCATCCTGCTCGGCTTGCTCGTCTGGTTCTTCTTAAAGGATGAAGACGTTGACGAGGATCAGCCTGCAGCAGCCGAAGAAAGCAAGTTCAAAATTTCGGATGTCGGCGAAGTCCTGAAGCTCCCTGTAGTATGGATGCTCTCAGTAGTGCTGTTCTGCACATACAACACAAACATGCTCTACTGGTACTTCACTCCATACGCAACAGCGACCATGGGAATGGCTGCTTCAGCAGCGGCGATGATCACCGTACTTGCACAGTATGTAAGACCTGTTGCATGCTTCACCGGCGGAATTGCTGCAGACAAGATCGGAAGAGCAAACCTCATGTACATTACATTTGGCATGATGCTGGCAATGACCCTGATCCTGACATTCTCCAAGGGCCTTAGCTCGACAGCGTTCATTATTGTATCGATCGTGACTTACTTCGGAATGTATGCGCCATACAGTCTGGTATTCTCCATGCTCGAGGAGAGCGGAGTGCCGGCTAAGATCGGTGGAACAGTGATCGGAGTGATCTGCACGCTCGGATATCTGCCTGAAGTAATTTGTCCGCTGATTGCAGGAAAATGGCTTGATAAATACGGGGATGCCGGATATCGCAGGCTGTTCATATATCTTTCGATAATGATGGTTCTCGGAATGATCATGCTGACCGTGTACAAGAATTACATTAAAAAGAATGTAAAAGCGGCACCTGCAGCAGAGGAAGCAGAATAAAGAACTAGTTTCAGGGAGGGAGAACAAATGCTTATTCTTAAGAATGCGCGCCTGATACCCGAATTGACTGAAGACTGGTCTTCTGAGTCAGGAGACATCGTTATCGAGGACGGTGTGATCCGTGAAATTAAGGCCGCGGGAACAGCAGAAGGCGGAGAAGCATATGACATGGCAGGCAAGACTGTCATGCCGGGAATGATAGAGGCTCATCTCCACCTGGATCTCTCAGGAATGAATACCTTTGAAGAAAATGTGCAGCCTGACGCATATAGAACTATGCGGGCAGTAAGACTCGCACAGGACAATCTGCGTATGGGTTATACCACGGTCCGGGATGTCGGTGACAGGAACAATATAATCATAAGTGTCGCAAGAGCTTTTGATGAAGGTATGGTATGCGGGCCTACAGTACTCCCAAGCGGCAAGATCATTTCGCCTACAGAGGCCGGTAATGAGTTTTTCGGAGATATGTATCTCGAGGCAGACTCGCCTGACGAGTTCCGGAAGGCTGTTCGCAAACAGTATCAGGCCGGTGCAGCATGGATCAAGATCATGGGAACAGGAGCTGTGATGAATCCCGGTGCGGAACCGGGAGCGGCAATAATCCGTGAAGAGGAACTCAAGGCTGCGTGTGATATGGCCGCGTTTGTGAACCGGCCTGTCTCAGTCCACTGCCATGGCAGTGAGGGCATAAAAATGTGCATACGCTGCGGCGTCCGGACCATTGAGCATTCAAGCATCATGGATGATGAATGCATACGTATGTATACCGGGACCGACCAAAGCTTTATGATACCAACGCTATCCGCTCCGTTCTCGTTCGTTGAGTTTCCGCATTTGGTGCCATCCTTCATGACGGAGAAAGCGAAGAAGGTCGTAGCCCTTCTGACAGAAGGCATGATCGCGGCCAGAGAAGCCGGGATCAAGATGGGCTGGGGCACAGATGCAGGAGTTTACGAAGGAAGTCATGGCAATGGGATATATGAGCACAGGCTGCGCGTGAACAAGATAGGGTTTACCCCGCTCGAGTGCCTGATCCAGGCAACAAAGAACAATTCCGAGATTCTCTGCATAGATGATAAGGTCGGAACGGTCGCCGCCGGCAAGCAGGCAGACCTGATAGTCATCGATGGCAAGCCGGATGAGGATATCGAGGATATAACAAAAGTAGATGCAGTATTCAAAAAGGGCATGCTCGTCAGAGTGTAAGACAGAGATAACCATTTAATTTAATCAAGCGGTCTGACCGCAGGAGGAGAAAACATGGCTAAAGCAGAATTTAATCCGAAGACCCCGCTCAAGAGAGAGGACTTTCCATATGAATGGGATGTTATCGAAAACGTCTGGATCCCAATGTCTGACGGATGCAGATGCTCGGCAAGAATATGGCGTCCTAAGACTGATAAACCACTGCCGACTATTTTCGAAACACAGCCATATCGTAAGAGAGATGGCATGAGAGGCCGTGATGAGCCTATGTACGGATACTTTGCCGGTAACGGCTACAATGTTGTGCGCGTAGATATGAGAGGCGCCGGAGAGTCCGATCAGTGCTTCTATGATGAATATCTTAAGCAGGAGCAGGATGATGCCATAGATGCCATTTACTGGATTTCAAAGCAGGAATGGTCTGACGGAACTGTAGGAATGATGGGTAAATCCTGGAGCGGATTCAACTCGCTGCAGGTTGCCGCCAGAAGGCCGGAGCCGCTGAAGGCTATTATCTGTGTAGGATTTGTAGATGACAGATATACTCAGGATATCCACTACAAGGGCGGCTGCCTTCTGAATGACAATTTCTGGTGGGGCAACATCATGCTTGCATACATGTGCCGTGCTATCGACAAGGAGATCAAGCCTGACACATGGTTCGAGGAGTCCGTCAAGAGGCTTGAAGAGATGCCTCTGTGGCCGGAAAACTGGCTGAAACATCAGACAAGAGATGATTACTGGAAGCACGGCTCGGTAAGCGTCAATTATGACGATATCCAGATACCTGTTTTCGCAATCGACGGATGGGCTGACTCTTATACAAACAGCGTCCCTACACTTATGCAGGGCCTCAAGGTTCCTCGCAAAGCATGGATCGGACCATGGGCACACGTATTTGCTCATGATGGAGCACCGAAGCCGGCGGTAGACTTCCTCGGTGAAGCAACAAAATGGTGGGATCACTGGCTGAAAGGTATCGACAACGACTGCCTTGACTGCCCGCAGACTACTGTATGGCTTGAAGACAGCATGCTGCCAGAGTGTGTACATCTCGTCAGCGATGGTCGTTGGGTTGGCGTTGATGACTGGAGCAAGATCGAGGACGAAGTACTCTCGATGACCTATGGTCATCTTCAGAAAGAAGCAAATAACAAGGAAGAAGTCGTTGACCTCTGCACTCTTCCAAACCATGGACTTCTCGCAAACGAGTGGATGGGTGCAGGCGTCCCGGGAGAGAGCCCGGCAGATATGAGAGTGGACGACGGCATGGCAATGATCTTCGATTCCGATGTTCTTGAAGAAGAAGTCGAGATAGTCGGATATCCTACATTTACTGTAGAGTTCACCTGCGATAAGCCGAACGCATTCCTGTATGCACAGCTTGCTGACATTCATCCTGATGGCGCAGCTACGAGAGTATCTTACGGCCTCATGAATCTTACACACCTTGAAGGACATGAGAAGGTTGTTTATCTCGAGCCTGGCAAGAAGTATAAGGCAACAGTTCAGCTCGATGTATGCGGTCATAACTTCCCAAAGGGACACCGTATCAGAGTTTCGATCGCGAACTCGTTCTGGCCTATGATCTGGCCGTCGCCTGAACTCGCAACACTCAAGCTTGATCTCTCAACAGCAAAATTCACTCTGCCGCTCTTCAAGGGCGAAGACACGGAAGGCCCTAGCCAGAAGGCGGTTTCAGCACCTCTCACTCCGATGACGACGCTGTCCGAGGGAATCGTAGAGAGAAAGATCGAGTACGACCTGGTCAATGATTCCTGGACATCTATCACAAATGGTGTCGGAGGAGTATTTGGAGAAGGTATCTATCGCTTCGATGATATCGGGACCGTTGTTGAGCACAATCTCAAGAGAGAGCTTACTATGTCCAACAAGGATCCTCTGAGCGCAAAATACCGCATCATTCAGAAAATGAGAAACGGCAGAGAAGGATGGATGACAGACTGCGATATCGATGTTACGCAGACTGCAGATAAAGAAAACTTCTACATTACCGGTTTCATGGATGCTTCTATCAACGGAGAGCATGTGTTCCACAAGGAATACGATGTGAAAGTTCCTAGAAACGGACTGTAGAAAGAACTCATATAATACCACCAAACCGGCCGGAGAAAACCCGGCCGGTTTGGGTCATGGAAGGAGCTATTAATGGGAAAGAAAAAAATAGGATTATGGGAATTAGTGCTGATGAATGTATCCGCATTGTACGGGATCCGCTGGATCGCAAGATCGGTATCGGACTCATATCTGGGTCTCGGCGCTATGCCTATGTGGATAATTCTGATGTTCATTTTCTTCGTTCCACAGGCTCTGATGTGCGCGGAAATGGCGTCATCATATCCTACTGATGGAGGACTGAATGACTGGGTAAAAATCGCGTTCGGAACAAAATACGCGTTTTTGGTCAGCTGGATGCACTGGACGGCATTGCTGTTCTGGTTTGCTTCGTTCCTGACGTTCCTCTCGATAAATGTTACGTATATGATAGGCCGGCCGGATCTTGCTGAAAATAAATGGCTTGTGCTTGCAATGTCCATAATAGTAATATGGCTGCTTTCGATTGCCAGCATGAGGGGAATGAAATTCGGAAAGTACTTTACCAGTGTCGGTTCGCTCGGATCGACAGTTCCAACGGTAGTGCTCATAGTATTCGCAATACTTGCGATAGCAATTCTTAAGAAGGCACCAAGTGCTTCGACTTACACGATCGCTGCCATGACGCCTAAGCTGAACATGAACTCTCTTGTAGCAATATCCAGTATCATGTTCGCGTATACCGGCGCGCAACTGACTGCGAACTTCATATCTGAAATGGATAATCCGCAGAAGAACTATCCGAGAGCAATTATTTATGCGGCAATCATTATCTGTGTGCTCTATGCAGTGGGTTCTGTATGCATGACCATGCTTCTGCCTACATCCGAAATCTATGCGGCTACGGGCACCCTTGATGCAATCGGAAAAGCCTGCACTCTGCTTGGTATTCCGCAATGGTTTGTCCAAATCATTGCCTTCGGTATCGCACTTTCCGTACTTGGAGCGCTGGTGCTCTACATCGCTCAGCCGACAAAGATGCTCTTCGGCTTTGCGGAGCCTGGCGTTTTCTCCGAGAAGTTCAGCAGAACCAATGAAAATGGCATTCCTGAAAGAGCGATCATTTTCCAGGCCGCTCTCATCAGCGTGATTTTGGCCATGGTGCAGATATTCCCGTTTGTAGATACCATATACAATGTATTGGTAACTATGACAGCTTTGACAACGCTCTTCCCTTATCTTTTCCTCTTCCTCGCGTACAGCAAGATCAAGAAAGAAAAGGTAGACCGTGAGGATCTCTTCCTTATGACAAAGAACAAGAGCTTCGGAGTAAAGCTTGGTTACACTGTGTTTGCACTCTGTGTCTTCGCTATAATCTGCTCGGCACTGCCTATTATGGGCAACACCCGTGACAACATCATATATGAAGTGGAAATGATAGGAGGAGCCATAGTTATTATTGCATCGGGACTGATCATGTGGAAGCGGTCCGGGCTGGAGAACAAGGTTACTCCAATCAAGGATATAGAACAGGGAAATTTCAAAAAGGACTGATTCGTGCAGCCTTTGAAGAAAGAACAGAATCATAGACTGATAGGACCAAAAGGATCCTTTATAATGGTGATGGTCCTGTTCGGTACTATCGGCACTATCTCCCGTTTCGTTTCTGTGCCGACAGCTTATATGTGCTGTGCAAGGTCTTTTATAGGTGCTGCGGTACTGCTGCTGTTCCTGTGGAAACTATACGGTAGGATGCCTGATATACAGGCGCTCATGAACAATCTCGGCTTGGTAATCTTTGCGGGGATCATGAACGGCCTTAACTGGCTGCTCATATTTGAGGGCTTCCGCCGCACTACCGTGGCTATAGCCAGCATATGCTATTACACTGAACCGATTTTCCTGCTTATAAGCGCACCTCTTTTTTTCGGAGAGAAGATCACTCCTCGTAAGGTGATCTGCATAGCGGTATGTTTTGCCGGAATGGTGCTGGTATCGGACCCTTTATCCGGTTCAGTTGATGCGGCAGGACTAAAAGGAATAGCGTTTTCTGTCATGGCGGCAATTACATATACAGCCAATGTGATTGCTACCAAGAAAATGCGCAATATATCTTCTGTGGATGTTACTGTCTGGGAACTCCTGATAGCAGGCATTGTTCTGCTTATATATATATTGCTCTCATCAGATGCATGCCAGGTCAGCTGGAGCATAAAGGATATATCTCTGATAGCGCTGCTGGGAGTAGTACATACCGGCTTCGGTTATGCCGTATACTATGCTTCGGTACGTAAAATCAGGGCAGATACAGCCTCCGTGCTAGGATACATCGATCCTGTCACGTCTGTAATGTTATCAATAGTATTGCTGGGAGAAGCAATGGCACCGTCCACTGCAGCCGGAGCAGTTCTGATCCTTGCGGCAAGTTTTATAGGGGCCTTCGAAAAGAAAGAGCAAAAAGCGTAAGACTTTTTGGCTCTTTAACTTTTGCGGGGGTCGGCCATTAAATGGGGGTCTTCCAAAAGTGGGGGTAGAAAAAGAAAGACATATTAAGGAACGGGCGTAAGCCCGTTCTTTAAATGGGGGTGTTTTACAGATGGGGGTATTCCATAACTGGGGGTAAAAGTGCGATCATGGCGATACGTAACGAAATAAAGAAACGATGACGCCCCTCTTAATGGCATCCTATCTGCGAAGCATAGTCTGTCAAGGGCATAGCCGCGTGGCGGTGCGAAGCACCCTTGACATACTATGCTCTGCAGATAATCTTTCAATTAAGGGGGACGTCATCGATAGTGCCAATACCCACAAGGTGCGTCAGTTAGAACTTGATCGAAGATCCATCGTTGAGCGAGTACAATGCCCTTAGCTTGAATCTCTCGAAGTTGCGGTAACCGTTACCGGTAGATTTGATCAGCTTTATTCTGGAATTCACAGACTCAGCCGGCCCGTTGGACAGACGCCTTCCTTCATACACATCAAAACTGTTGACGATCTCATCGTGCCACTTGATCAGGGTCTTTCTTACAGAGCGGAATTCTTTAATGTTGAACAGTTTGAGGTCTGAGATATATCTGTCGAGCCAACGGGATATATTTTCAGGCGTAGCTTCCTGGTTGAGCGTCAGATAATTCTCTTTCAACATGTATGCGATCTCCAACTCAGGATCGCCGGCTATGAGCTGTGAGACAAGAACATGCTGACGTATGTATCTTGTTCCGAGAACGGAATAGTAGCGGCGCAGGTCCATGTAATTCTCCTGATCGAGCTTGTATGAAGCCTTGTTGAGTACCCATGCATATCTTTTGAGCAATTTGTACTCTTCGGAAGCACGGTCATACTGGTTCATGATGCGTATGCGGACTTTGGTGAAGGCATAGTTGATCAGCTTGACGACATGGAAGCTGTCGACACAAACTTTGGCATTCGGGAAGTAAACTTCCGCAAGCTCCCTGTATGTATCCCACATATCCGAGCATACATAGCGTACTTTTTCACGGCTTGACCTGTCGATCGCTGAGAAGTAGTCTGCCAGGGTGTATTTCTTGCGGTCGGGCAGTAGATCATATATCTGACACGACTTGAAATCCGTGAGCACACAGGCATAGGTGCGTTGGGTGTACTTTACAGCGTATACTTCGTCGATGCATAAGGCTTCAGGCAGAGCCATTGGAGTAACTGCAGCATGGTCATCGAAGATGCGAATGGCTGATGACACAGAGATACCTACGTCCTTAGCTGCATAAGAGAAAGTGACTCTTGGGTCACGGAGCATTTCCATCACTCTTAGGATCGTATACTTTGAGATGCGTTTTCCATGCATGGCGAAAGGATTGTGTTCTGGAAAACGCTTGTTGCAATCTCTGCAGTAGTACCGCCTCTGATTGAAGACGATCGTTGTGTACACGCCATTAAGAACAGCATGATTGATCACACGCTCACGATAGTCGTGTATCTGTGATGTGGCTTTGCCACAAACAGGGCAGGTATGTGCTCTTTTTGAGAGAGTGACGAGAACAAAAGTCTCATTACCTTCAGTGATCAGCTCAGCATGTCTGATCGCAGTAGGTTCCAAATTGAACATCTTTATGATAGTATTTTTCATACGAACTCCTTCATGTTACTGTGAGTATTGGCGTAGTTACAGTAACATAAAAGACGGAGCATGAAAAAACCGCTTGAGCTTATATGAGCAAAAGCGGTTTGTTTTTATGAGTCAAATACCCCCAGCATGTTAAAGGGTTTTGATACCCCCGCCTCTGGAATAGCGTCATTTGACGCTTTACCAGAAGACCCCCCAGTTATTGGATAGGCGTACACTCGACCCCAATCTTTGTTAAAGAGCCGTACCTTGTACACGGGATAATCGACGACGGAGATACAGAATCGCTTATCCACAAATACCTCAAAGCAG
>Ga0310695_10009148_pt1 | contig 15026 bp, 7 predicted proteins | sample RumenRJG_04DNA_FD_203882 | JGI IMG/M metagenome (GOLD analysis project Ga0310695, IMG submission 203882) | Bovine rumen microbial communities from Lethbridge, Alberta, Canada - RJG_04 (v2) (version 2) | ecosystem: Host-associated > Mammals > Digestive system > Stomach > Rumen | place: Canada... | reverse complement strand
TGTAGCGCAGCTGCGCCCAGTTCAGTGTTTGCCGCGTCAGCACGTCGACGCCGCTCTGACCGTTGCCGGTCACCGTCGGGCCGACGGACTCCGGCTCCTGCCCCGGCTGGATCAGCACCGCACCCTGCGAGCCGTCCTTGTACGCATAGATCTTATCCGCGATGACATAGCGGTCGAACCGCCGGTCGCTGGTCATTCCATTGACGGAAACCGTCTCCCAGCTGACGCTGCGCTTGAGCGGGCCGTCCCGAATGACCGAGATCGCGCAGTTCGCCATTTGCCATTCATCGCCGGTGCCGGCCTTGCCGTCGATCCACGTCCGGACGTCCGTGATCTCCTTTGCCTTCGGCAGCGTGACGACAAAGCGCAGCGTCTGACCCTCCGCGACGCCGGTATAGTACCCGAAATCGCTTCGGCTGCCCGGCCAATAGCCGTAAAACTCCCGAACGCGCTCGCGCACCTGAATGGTGCCGGAGCGCTGCTGCTTTCCCTCAAGATCGGTAAAGGCAACGCTCATCAGGATGTCCGAGGAGGTTCCCGCCCCCGGAACGTCATCGGTGGTCAGTTCGATCAGGAACGTATCCGAGCGGGACGGCTCCCGCGTAAGGATGTCGCCGTCGCGGAAAGCGCGGAGCGTGATGCCGTTTGTTCCGACGACCTCCGCCTCGCCGTTGATGCTGCCCGCCGAAAGGAACGCGTAGGGCTTACTTTTGAACTCGTAGCGGATCGCTCCCGCGGACTCGTCCACCTTGGCGCTCACGACGGAGCTTTCCTCAGCACGGCCCTCCGCGGCGTCGAACAGGTACACCGCCGTCGTCAAAAGCGCGGCGTCGTCCTTCATGCTCTCGGCTTCGCGCGCTTCGCCGATCGCGGCGCTCGCCGTGAGCCTGCCCTTTTCGCGAATCGTTTTGCCGCCCAGCGTCAGGGTAATGGTGCTCGTCTCGCTGAACGTGCCGAAGTCCGGCAGAAATACGGAAACCACCATGCTCTCGCCCTGCTGGGCGAGGCCGGCAAGGGGTTTGTCGGTCTCCGCCCCCAGTTCGCGCGCGTATTCCGCCGAGTTGACCACGGCGGGGATCTCCGCCGTGCGCGTCGCGCCATAGCGGTCGATGTAGCGCAGGCTCAGGAGCATATCCTCCAACGGGTGCATAGTGTCCAGCGTGTTCCCGTCTTTGCTCAGCGAAAGGCACTCCAGCCCCGCGCCGTAGACGTCCGCAAAGTCAAAGCGGATCGCCATGGTGTGACCCTTATCATGCTGCATCGAATGCGTCTTGTAGGCGTCGTCGAAGCTGGTTTGCAGCTCCAGATCGCCCGGGGCGCGCTGGGCGCTGTCGGCGGCGCTCATGCGGATCAGCTTGTCGCCGGTCCATGAAATGCTCCTGCCGTCCTTGCAGCTCTCGGCGATCAGCTCGCCCTCAAAATCAATGTAGGTCTCGTTGCCGAGATCGTTCCAGCGGTACAATCCGCCGACGCTGTCCACGCGGAAAACGCGCACACCCTGCGTGGTCCACGTCCCGCGGGAGCCGACAAAGATCTGAATGTTGTCGATCCGGTCGATCGGCTCGTTCGTGGTGAACAGATACTGATCCACCTGATACGACTGGAACGGCGTCCGGTTGTCCAGCACGGAGGCGTCCGCGCGGTAGCCGTACCGTTCATAGAACAGGTTGTCTCTGTCCTTTTGCTCCGAGCTGACGGCGTTTGCCACCGCATAGGACTCTTTCAGTGAGTTGGCGTGTGGGAACAGCAACGTGCTGTTCAGCTCGACCGTGCTGCCCGCCGCGCCGTCATAGGTGATGATGAAGAACTCGACCTTCTTCTCATCTCCGGTGGATACGCCGGTCGTAACCTCCAGCATGTACTGATGGTCCGTCGCATGGGCGCTCGGCGCCAGATACAGCGCGCACAGCAGCAGAAGCGGCGCGAGGGCGAAAAGCCCGATCCGCCGACGGGTGGTCTTGCGTTCGTAATATGTTTTTTTCAGAACGGTATGTCTCATTCCATTTCCCCCGCACATCACGATGCCGAGATCGTCTCAAGGTACTGGTTCAGGTCATTCAGCGTCATCGGTGCGCTGGTCTTGCCCTCGCTGCGCATCCGGTCAAATACGGTCTCCTGCGGCTCCGTCGGATTCGCGGCGCCCGACAGGAACGCGAGGATGTCAAACTCGCCCTCCTCGTTGGCAGTCTCCTCGCTCTCGTCGGTCTCCTCATCCTCAGGAACGCTCACCGGCTCCGACGGCTCGCTGTCGGCAAAGAGCATGTCGAAGATCGACCCGATGCCGGAATCCTCCTCCGGCTCGTCATCGTCCGGCTCGTCCGACTCCGCGAAACGATCCTTCGGTTCATCATCGTGCTGTTCCTCCGGCTCGTCATAGATGGTCTGCCACGCGTCCTCCGTCTCAGCGGGTTCGTCTTCTTGCGCCGCGGCGTTTTCCAGCTGCTCCAAGCGCTTTTTCAGCCGCGCGATCTCCGCGTCCTTCGCGCGCAGCTCCGCGTCCCGATCTTCTTCCCACGGCTCGTCATCATCCATGGAAAACAGCGGCTCGTCGTCAACGTCGGACGCGTCTGCGCGTCCCATGCGTCGGAACGCTTCAGACATATTGCCGAACATACCCGTCAGCGCGCCCATCATGGCGGAGACCGAAGAATCGGTGGGCTGCTCCGCGGCGCCCTTCGGCACACTCCCGGTCGCAGGCGCCGCGACGGCATCCGCCTTCGGCGCAATCGGCGTTTCCTCCGGCTGCGCCGGCGCATAGTCCGCCCGATCGAACTCCCGGAATGCCACGCTTTGCTGCGATACGGCGGCGGCTTCTTCAAAGTCCTCCGCGCCTTTTCGCTCCGCGACGGCCTGTTCGTGCGCGTCGCGGCTCTCCGCGATGAAGTCCTCCCACTTTTCCCTGCCTTCCTCGCCGACAAAGTACCGGCTGACGAAGTCGCGATCCTCAAACATGGAGATCATGCTCGGCCCCGTCTCCACGCGGAAGGTGGAGCGGCTGGTGGGGCTCATGATCGTAAACGCCTGACCACGCGGCGCCTGCACGATTTGCTCCTGCTCCGTCTCATTGATGCCGCCCGCGTTCTCGTAGAGCTTCACAAGGTCTTGGATGTCATTCGGCGCGAGGGCGAAGATAAAGCTGTACTGACAGGCGTTGATGATCGCGGTGGACTTGCGGGCAATTTCTTCGCTGCCCACGAAGTCCTTGATGTTCTGTGTAATGACGATCTGCATACCGTTGTATTTTCGGATGCGTTTCGCCAGCTGGAACATGAAGTCCAGCGCGATGGGATATTTCGTGTCAATAAAAACGTGCGCCTCGTCGATCACCACCACGATCTTGCGGTGCAGGCCGTACTTGGTATTGTAATCGCGGTTTTTGATGATCTCGTTGTCGATGTATTTGAGCACCAGCAGCATCTGGGCGTTTGCAACCGTCTGGTTGCGGTTCGCCAGCATACTCTGGAAGTTGAACACCGTGAAGTTGGTGTCCGTCGTCACCGTCGAGGGGCCGTTCCAGATGTTGGCGTTGCGCCCGCCGGTGGAGAACTTCGCCACATAGTTCATCAGATTCCGGAGCATGGTGCGGATATACTCGTTGTCCGTGCTCTGGAACTCATGCAGGATCGAATCGTACAGGTCGTCGAAGATCGGATAGTCCTCCGGCGTGAGCAGGGACAGATCAGTCTCCGGCGTGATGCCGAAATCGCCGTACAGGCGATCCAGCAGGTTGTTGAGGTACTCCATGGAGTCCTTGTCGCAGTCCGGCAAAATCTGGCGAAAGAACTCCTCCAAAAATTGCAGATGCGTGGCATAGCTGCCGCTCGGCCCGTTCTCCCCCGCCTCGTCATCGTCGAGAGCGGTGATGATGTGGAACGGGTTCAAGCGCCCGTACTGGGCGTTGCCGACGTTGATGATCTTGCCATGAAGGTTGGTCGCCAGCTCCTGATATTCGTTTTCCGGGTCTAGGATGAAGATCTTCGCGTCGTCCGCCGCCAAATTGGAGAGGATGCTCTTGGTGGCGTAGGACTTGCCGGAGCCGGATTTGCCCACGATCACCATGTTGGAGTTCACGCGCTCCGCGTCGCGGCGGAAAAAGTCGATGAACACCGGGATGCCGTCGCTCGTACCCAGCTTCACGCCGCCCTCATCGGAGATATGCGCATAGATCCACGGATACTCGCCGCGATGGTGTTGCTCGGGATGCCGCGGCCCTGCCTCGCCATCGGGTCAAATCCGTTGACCTGCGAGCCGATGAAGGCCTCCATCTGGTCAAATTCCATGTTGGCAAGGCGGAAGCCGCTTTCCTGCCAGGCGCGGCGGACGGTTTTTTTCATATCCGCCACAGTCGGCAAAAGCGAGAGCGGCGGCTGCACGATCTTAGGATCGTTCCGCGTCGCCGTGATGTCATACGCGGTCACAAAGACGTTGACCTCCAACAGCGACTCGCTGTCGCTTTGCAGCATCGAAAGCAGCTCCTGCAAGGTGGCAAGGTGCGTCTCGATCTCCATGCGCCGGGAATCGACGCCGGTAGCGCTCCACTGTCCGCGCAGCTCCATGAGGCTGCGGTCGATGCTGCGGATGGCCTTCTGGCGATCCATCGGCTTCGCCTTGACCACGACCTTGGTGCCGGGAATGGACATGACGCCCGCGAGCCATGCGTCGCCCACCAGCGCGGGGTAATTCACCACGCGGAAGTTGTGCGTAACGATGTGGTTGATCTCCACGCGCCGCGCCTTGATGTCCACCGTTTCCGGCTTGGCCCACCGCGCATAATCCTCGGGAGCGATCCGGTCGATCTCGTTCTCGTCAAAGTCCAGCGCGTTGGTGTACTTCAGGAATACCGCCAGCTCCTTATTGTCCAGACGGCGAACCGTCATCTCGCCCTGCGCAAGCAGCGCAAGCGCGTTGCCGACCTGAAGCTCCAGCTGCCGCCTGTCGCTTTCAAACAGCACCAGATAGTAGAAGCCCGTTACCACCTTGTTGTTGCTGCAAAGAGACAGCAGCTCGTTGATCCGGTCGTACTCGACCTCCACGCGGGCCTTGGTCTCCTCCTCGTCCAGCATACCGTTCTCATACGAGCGCTGCAACGCGTCCAGCTTGTCGTACTCCTTTTGCAGGTATCCCTCATAGCGGATGGGGCGCTCAAGCATGACGATGTTCGTGCTGTATTTCGCGTCGACCGCGCGCAGAATGCGTCCCAGTCCGTTTTCGATCGAGTTGCGGCGGCGATGTTCGCTGAAAAAGCGGAACTCCACCGGGTCGATCTCGATGACCGCGCCGTAATACTCCTTATCGCCGTATACGATGCAGCTCTCCTCAAACGCGGTGAAGGGGACGAGCCGATCCATATTCTGCCGACGCGCCGCGGCGTCCTTCGCGTCCGCCGCGAGCTGCTGCGCGTCCTCGCCCTCCTGCGCGGGACTGTCTAGCGTTTCTTTCTGAAACACCGCCTGAAAAGCCAGCTCGTCGCTGTTCTCGCTGTTGCGATCGAGCAGCATCTGATCGCTGTATCGCTTCGCGTAGCGGCGGTCATAGCTGAAATGGCTCAGGATGTGGAGAATAGCGACATAGTTGGCCTCTTCGTCGATGCGGATCAGAAGCAGCGCCGCGATCATGGCAACGGCGATACAGATGACAAGCTTATAGGGCAGAGAGGAAATCAGCACAAAGATGAGCATGGCCGCGCCAACGCCCGCGACAGCCAGATCCCCCAGCGTCACGCCGCGGAACAGTTCCACATCCACTTTGGTCTTGCCCGGTATCAGTCTTGTCATATTCTCACCCTAGAAAGCGTTATTGTTCCTTCTCGTCGGGACGGTTGTTTTCTTCCTTGTTCTTATCGGGACGGTTGATTTCTCCTGAAAACGACCTGTGCCGCGGTGGCGGGGACATCGAGGGTCTCTCCAGCGAGGAACGGTTCGACAGCGACGGCGCCGCCTGCGGCTGGGAGAACGCGTTGGAATTGCCCTGCGCGGGCGCGGGGCCTTTCGGCAGGGGCTGACCGTTTGCGTCCACGCCGAACAACCTCCGTGCCGCCTCGGACTTCGGCGCGTTTTTCCCGCCCGGTTGCGCGGACGCGGGGCCTTTCTGCGGAACCTTACCGCTTGCGTCCACGCCGAACAGCTTTTGCGATTGCTCGCTCATCGGGGCTTTTTTTGCGCCGCCCGCTCCGGGCACCTGTTGGCTCTGCCCGGACATCTGTTGACTTTGCTCAGACTCCGGCGCGGCATTCTTCTGCGGCAGTTTAGAAGTATCCGATTCGCTCTGCGATTCCGGGTTCGTCAGTTTTTCATAGGCCTGTTCGCTGGCAAGGCGTTCTCTGGCCGAAGCCATGGCTCTGTTGCCCGCAACGTCGCCTTTGCCCAGATTGCTCCACCAGCCGCCGACTCTGCCAAGCGTGGAATTCCAGCCTCTGGAAAGCAGGTTGCCTACGGGAGCCGCGGCAAATCCGCCCACTTTTCCCGCCACCGTCATGCCAAGTCCCAGAGCCTTGCCGGCTGCGCCCGTGACAAGCCCGGACGCGCCGCCGACGGCTTTCCCGACGGAGGAGGACATATCGCCCGCCGTGATGGACTGCCAGCCCGCGCTGTCCGCGAGAATACCGGTCAGCAGGGCCGTTGCCTTTTTCGCCACCTCGAAAACGCCGTACACCATGACCAGCTTCGCCATGATATTCAGCATTCCGTTTTCAAAAAAGACCAGATCGGCTCCCGCGATGATCGGCAGCACGATCAGCATCAGCTGCATTGCGATCACCGTGCCGAACACGCTCAAAGACTGCACAAGAAAGGCGGTCAGCCACTGTTTCGACTTGCCGCCGTTGTCAAACGGCCGTGAGGCAAAGATCGGCGGCGCGATCAGATAGAGGAACAGCATATTGAAAATGCGCGCGATGCAGTTGAGGATAATGACAGCAAGATCCCAAATGAGCGCGATGCAGGATACATAGACGATGATATAATCCGTGTCGAAGCCGATTCGGAAATCCTCATCCACATCGTCCAGATCGTAGATGTTCTTCTCACCGACGTAATACGGCCCGCGGATCGGATCGTCCATGGAGGGCCGCTCGTTGTATCTTGCGTTTTTTGCCGCTCTCATGGTTCCTGTCAGAAAGATAAAGCGATCCAGCGGAACGCTGGTTCCAGACGGCGTAACGCGTGTGAACTCCTTCAGCGGCCTGAGCGATGCGTCCCTGTTGAGCGCGTCCATCGCCTCCAAAAGCGAACGGGAAACGCCGTCGTCATACGCGTCGAGGGCTATGTCGTAGCGAAGATCCGACGCGTTTGCGATCGCCTGCAAAACCGACTGCCACGATCTGGTCGGCTTCCCGTTTTCATCCGTCTCCGGGTAATGATAGCGAAATACGCCCTGCTGCTGGAGATAGAGAAGATCCTGCCGGATCTCGTTGTAGCAGGTGTTGAGATTATAGCGGCTCGAATAGGAGGGAACGAGGGAATAGTTCCCGATGGTGTTGAGCGCGCGCCCCATCGCGGCGTACTGCTCGTCCGTATAGACAATGGTCTCCGGAATGTCCAGATTCTCCGCGTTGCTGAACATGAAATTGACCTGCTGCATCAGCACGTTGGTGGAATTGAGGACGACCACCATGATCGCGCTCAGGCCGAGGATCAGAAAAACGGTGCGCAAAAAGCTGGTGATCGTCTGCCCCAGCGACTCCTGCACCTTGCCGCTGGAATCAAACATCTTGCGGACAACCGCCGCGATGGTGAAGCCAAACGCCAGGGCAATGCCGATGAGCGCCATGCCCCAATAGACGTTGTTGATGGAGTGGTTGTAGAAAAAGACATTGATCAAATACTCTTTTTCACCGCGATAGGTCACCCTGTTGATCCCAGCAAACACTTCAAACATCTGGTTGAGGAGTCCCACGATCTTGCAGAGCGCGATCTCGATATAATAAAACAGCCGAAAGAGCGTCGCGTTCAGGATCGACTCGATCGCGCTGGATATGGTGTTGCCCAGCGCGCCCTTGATTGCGTTGAACGCATCTGCAAACATCAGTCATCGCCTGCCTTTCTCAGTCTCGCCGTGCATCACATGACCCTCAGCTTTTTTCGCTTGTACAGCATATAGCCCAGAACGCCGGCAAGTGAAGCGCAGACCAGCGTGAAAAAGATCAGGCTGTTCAGGTCAAAGTACACCATGATCGCAAACTGCTCCATCGCGGTGTTTCCGGCGCTGTCGGTGACCCAGAGCGTGTAGATCCCGCTCTCGTCCAGATGCCCATCCGACGGGAAAGCGGCCTGCGCGTCGTTGTAGGCCATGCTGACCGTGTCGCCCGGCTGCAGTCCGCGGACGTCCACCGCGCTGTGGAAGCGGCCCTCATCGTCCCGCCGCCCTTCCAGCGTGATCTGCGGGGGCGTGCGGTCGACCGTGGTTTCCAGCGTATAGCGAAGCTCGTTGGCAGGGCAGATGTACTCGATGTGATAGGCGCCCTCTTCCTGCATGGCGATGTAGGAGCGCTCATAGAACGTTTCCTCATCCCCGCACGTCGCGTCCAGGATGTAAAAGCCCATCGGCATACTATATCCGCCGGAAAGGTTGGTCTCCTGCCCGATGATGCGGAAGCTGAGCAGGTTTTCCGCGCGGTCGCCGTTTTTCACAGAGACCACGTAGTCCCCGCGCTCTTGAAGCTCGCTCAGGTCGGCGTTTTCCAGCGCCTCACCGTCTCGGTAAACGTTCAGGGGCACCGTGTCGTCGGCGGAAATGCTGACGCTTCCCGTCACGATCATGCCGTTGGCCACGCTTGCGTACACCTCATACAGGCCGTCGCCGGCCGGATAGACGTAGGTGCGGCGGTCGAAGTCATAGTACATCCCATCGGACACCCGCACCCGCGTCTCCGCCGACGATGCGGTGAGCGGCTGCCCGGTCATGCTGTCCAGCGGGCCGCTGTAATAGAAATCCGAATCGTCCGGCGCGGCATAGACCGCCGCGCTCAGCAGAATGCACAGCGCCGCGGCAAGCACCGGGCGTATGGCAAGCTTCATCTCTGTTTCCTCCTCATCGGCATCAGGCCGGTTCCCCGCGCTATGCCGCCTGGTTTCGGATCAATCGCCTTCCAGGACTATGCTGTTGCGCGCCTTGAGGTCGTAGTACACCTCGTCCGCCTTGAAAATGTTGCTGCGGATCTCCGTGAGATCCATGGGGCCGAATTTGTAGAACGGGCACTTATAGCTCGGCGTATACTTCGTGCGCAGCGGAAAGCTGTTGAAGGACACGATGATCGAGTTGCCCGTGGATTCCTGATTGTTGAGCCGCTGCAATTCCGACGGATAGATGAGCGGGCGCACCTGCGTCTGTGTCGACACGCTCACGTCGCCGGATCGGCTGCCCAGATTCGACGAGGTGGACGTGGTTTTGACCGTCATGTTGCCGCACATCTCGCTGAACATTTTGCAGGTGTCGGTATCATTGGAGCCGATGAACATCTTCACGCCGCAGTTGCCGATAACGATATCCGCGACCTCTTTTCCATACACGTTCGTAAGCTGCACGAACGACTGTACCACCATGTTGAACCATATTTTTCTCGAACGTCCGACGGTGATCATCTGGCCGAACTTGTCGATCTTCGGCATATTGCCGAACTCGTCCATGATGAAATACACGTTGCGCGGCAGCGTCTGCCCCGGCAGCGGCGTCGCGATCTTGATGAGCGCCTTATAGGTGGAGAGTACGAACAGCGACGCCAGCGCGTGGCGCGTGTCTTTCTCATCGGGGATCTTCAGAAAGATCGCCGCTTTGCTGAACGCCAGCTTCTCCGCCTTCAGGTCGGTGGCGGAGGTCAGGCCGCAAAGACCGCGGTCGTTGAAGATCGTCAGCTTGTCCAGCGTCACGGACATATAGCTGGACAGGGTCTCCTCCGGCGCGGAGAGCACCTGCCGGGACAGCTGATACGCCTGCGAAAGTGATCCGCGGCCCTCAAAGTAGTCCTTGAGCGCCCGATAGTTGTCGCTGCTGTTGCTCAGCGCCTTGTTGATGTTGAAGAGGTTGAACTTCTCCTTCGTCATGCCCAGCTCCGGGTCTTCGCTGTCCTCGAGCATGGCGAGACAGACCGCGGTCACAAGGCTGCGCGCCCCGCGCTCCCACATCTGATCCTTTTCGTTCGTGATCGGAACCAGCCCGCCGACGAGATCCTGCAAGTCCTCATACAGCTCGTCGAAGGTCTTCTGTCTGGCGAGGTTGACGTCGTCCCGGCAATGCTCCAGATCGGCATAGGCAACGCCGTTCCATTCAACCCACGGCGCACCCGGCTCCGCGTCGCCGTCCAGACGGCGCAGATTGGGGTAATCGTCCATGCTGTCCACATGGCCGACCATGCCGTCGTCCGCGTGGACGCTCTCCTGATACGCGTCCCAGATCGGCTCGAGCGGGTTCCAGCGGGAAGAAGAATATGTATCGCGCAGATCGAGCACCATGACCTCGTAGCCGCGCTCCTTCAAAAAGCCGCTGTGCAGATCAAACAGCTCGCCCTTGGGGTCGGTGATGATCATGGAGCTGCCGCAGTTCGTCGCGGCAATGCACTGGATCATCGGATTGATGAAGGTGGTCGTTTTGCCGCTGCCGGTGGCGCCGATGACGAGCGCGTGGACGCCGGGCTTCCAGTTGCCCTCCAACTTGCCCCGTTTGTTCAGCACGGCGCGGGCGGGGACGCCGTCCACCTTGCTCTCCGCAAGCGTTTCATAGGTGAATGTCGGGAAATACTTGTCCCGCTCCTTGTCGGTGAGGAAGCGGCTGTTCTCCAAACTCCCCTCGATGCGGTCCTTTTCCCCCTCGCCCTTGCCGACGAGCAGGCCGTTTCGGAACGCCCCGCCGAAGCCGCCCGCGATCGCGTAGCACGCGGTCAGCACCAGGATAAACACAAGGCCGACGCCCCATGTCGGCGCCTCGATCAGCAGCCGGGGGCGAAACGTCCATCCCGCGCCGGAAAAGATCGCGTCCGTATTCTCGACCAGTGTGCGCACCAGTGTGCCGAGCAGCAGCGTACCCACGAGGAAGATGAGCAGATAGAGTGCCAGCGTACCCGCCTTTTTGGTGTTGATGCGATCGGTCAGGCTGGCGCGCAGCTTTTTCAGTTTGTCCGGCATACGCCGCCTCCTTCTAATCAGCCGATTTCCACCGTTGCGCCCAGATCAATGGGTCGCTTGTTTTTGATATAATATTTGTTTAATCTGGTAATTCCCAACTTATTCAGCGGTTCAAAAATTTCCGCGACGGTAAAATACTGATCCCACGGGATTGTCAGCGCCGTTACGCCGTAGACGCTAATGACGCCGTCATACACGGTCACCTTCTCGTTTAGATCGATGCCCTGCGCTTTGAAGTAGTTCTCCACGTATTGATCAAACGCCGCCCCGCTGTCGTCTTGGGATGTGCTTAAAGTCTTTGCATACTGCGTGCGAAGCTCATCGATCACTCCGTCGGCGTAGACAAGCTCGCGCCGCGTGACGGTCTGCGGCGTGGCGGAGCGCTGATACTTCACCGCGGCGGTCGGCGCGTACAGAACCCTGGTGCTGGAAGACCCGTTGTGGAGGAATACAGTCGCCATCGTTTGGTTTGGGCCCGAGCTGCCGCGGTTCTCGAAGCCTTTCGTATTGCCGTAGATCGCACCGTCGGCGACGTTGACCGTGACGCTGGGAAGAAATACCATGCCGTAATAAGACGCCTTGTTATAATCCGAGACATGGCTTGGACCGTTCCGATAGTACCACCTGTCTTTTAGGACATCCACCGTTTGGAAGGTAGTCCACATAGCAGCCAGGTAGCAATATCTGAGCAGATCCTCCTGATCGCCGCTGGAAAGCGTAGAGCCCGCAACCACAATGCCGGAATCCTGATTGTTGATCAGCAGTTTCTTGGTCGCTGTAAAGTTCTCGCTGGCCATCACGCCGAAGTTGTACACCACGCCGCCGGTGAGGTAGATGCCGTTCAGACCGCCGCCGAGGAGCTTGGCGTTCTGTTCCACCACGATAGTGCCGGCGCTGGAAATGCCGCCACAGCGCTCCTCATCTTCATGGTAGGGCATGACCAGTGAATTCTCGCGCAGCACCAACAGCCCACCCGGCTCCACAACGATCTTCCCGTCGTTGAGCAGGATGCCGCTGACCGTCAGCACGCCGCCGCTCGCCACGCGCAGCGTCACGCCCTTCGGGATATAGCTGACGGGACGGCCCATGGTCGTCGCCTGGTCTGCGAGGACGGTGAAATCGTGCGTCAGCGCGGAGGCGTTGACCACCTCACCGATGAATGCTGTGTTGATCAGATGCTTATCGCCGTCCGACAGAACAACCGTGCTGCCCTTGAACTTGATGTCTTCGTTGTCGCCGTCCTTGTCATAGTTCCAGAATCTGAACTTGCCGTCCTCACTGTTAAAGCGGAAGGGATGCGTTTTCTCCGCGCGCACCACGAAGCTGGTATCGTGGACCTTGTGGCCACCGTAGGTCTGTCCGCTGTAGGATTTGCCGGGGCCGAGGTACTCGCCGGGGCCGTCGTTGCCGTTGGAGACGTTGAACACCAATCCGTTCACCCGCGTCCAGGCATTCGTTTGGATCGGCTCGTATTGCGCCCAAAGGCTGTTGTAGGTGCTGGTGGTGGTAAATCTTTGCTGGGTTCTCCATGCGTCGCGCATACTGTCGAATTGTTTGCTGCTGACCTTCGGCATGTCATACAGGTTGTAATCGTCATTACCCCAGCGCCAGCTGCTCTTGGTGGCGCAAATGAAGTACTCCGTTCCGTCGCTCTTGTAGCTCAACAGGATCGGGTGCGCCTTGTCGACGCAGAGGTTGTTACAACTTGACATGCAGTCGTAGTTGGCCGGGACTTTCTCCCACATCACGAAGGTGACCGTGCCGTCCGCCGCGACCACGTCCGCCGCCTGCGCCTTCGGCGTCAGTGCGCCGCACTCCCACAGCAGCGTCAGCGCGAACAGCAGCGACAGCCCCCGCCGCGTGAGCCTTCCCATCCGCGTGTGTTTCATCGCTATGACCATACCTTTCCACTGCGCGGAAGGCACAAAAAGGCATGAAACCAGTGCCTCTAACGCAGCTGTCAATAATCTGTTAAAAGAGGAGGCTATCTTCATTTTACAAAGGCAAGGCTATCTCGTGACGCCCTGCGCCACGTAGATTATACTCCATCCGCTTGCCCTTGAATAGGCCCTTTTCAGGGGGACTTGGTTTTGTGCGCCCTTTTTGCCAGGGTGCTCAGATTGAACACCTTGCTATTCTGGATACTCTTGAAATCACAACAATCTCCAAGCCCTTACCTGCCATCGTCTCCGAAAGATGTAGAAGTTCCCCGGCTGACCGCTTCAATGCCGAACAGCGCTGTCATGTCCGCTTCGTCCATAATCCGACGGCTGGGCTTGTCCGCGTTCGCCAGCATCGCTTCGACGCGGTTTGCGATGGTCACGTCGATGAAGCGTTCCATTTCAATGCCGCGCAGCTCGAAAAAGAGCGAAGGCGTTTCATCCAGCCTTGCCCCTACGCCGTAGAGTACCGCCGCGACATGCTTGCACATAAGGGCCCAATCTGGGCAGCTGCATGAAAAAGAGATCTCCCGCGGCGTCGGGAACAGGCCGCCCTTTCCCGTGAACAGCTCTTGCAGCTCCTCCGGGAATCTGCCCGAGGTCAACTCCTCCAGATTTTGTATTCTTCTGCCGCATTTTTCGATGATCTCCTGGCACCTTTCCTCAGAGAGCGGGCTGATTCTTACCTCTACCTTATATGGTGTCCGGCGGGTTCCCTGCACCTTTGCGAGGATTTTCCCCTTTTGAAGCTTTAAGTCGACCACCGAGCCGGTTCGGACATAGCGCTTCCCGCGGTCGAGACGGTTTTCAAAATCCGCGTAGCGCTCCAGATTCTCGCACCAGGCGCTCCCCCACCAACTTTTCGCAATGGTCCTGCCGTAGATCACGACAGGCTCCAGCAGCGCGCCCTTTTTTCTTGCCTTTTGGACGCTGGCCTCCGCTTTCGCCTTCAGTTCGTCTTCGCTGGGCTGGCTGTAGAATTCTTCTTTCCAATATCTGCTCATCGCGGTTCACCTCACATCCAGCCGCAGCATTTGCAGCAGCTCGTCATTGTTCAGCTCGGTGAGCCATTTTTCGGCTCCACCGCCGATGACGCTCTCCGCCAGCCCTTTCTTGGACTCGATCATCGCGTCGATTTTTTCCTCAATGGTTCCGCGGCATACGAGCTTATGCACCATGACCCGTTCGGTTTGCCCGATGCGGTAGGCGCGGTCAGTGGCCTGGTTCTCCACCGCCGGGTTCCACCAGCGGTCAAAGTGGATCACATGGGACGCCTTTGTCAGGTTCAATCCGGTCCCGCCCGCCCTCACGGACAGGACGAGGTATGGCACATAGCGCTCCCCCTGAAACGTTTCCACGATCTTTTTGCGCGTCGGAACCGTTGTGCCTCCGTCGAGCACCTGCCCCGGCATACCGAAGACCTCCGTCAAAAACCGCGAAAGGGAGTCGGTAATCTCCCGGAACTGGGTAAACACCAGCACACGCTCCCGCTTGTCGCGTATCGTCTCGCACAGCTCCCGCAGCATTTGCAGCTTTCCGCTGTCCTCCTCCGCGAAAGCGTCCTGCCCCAGATATTGGTCCGGGTGGTTGCAGATTTGCTTGAGCCGCAGGATCGTGCCCAGCACGATGCCCCGGCGCTCAATGCCCTCGCTTTCCAGAATGCGCCGCTCCATGTCCGAAACCGTTTTGCGGTACAGCACTACCTGCCGCTTCGACAGCGTCACATAGTCGTTCATCTCCAGCTTGTCGGGAAGATCCTCGATGATGCGCTTATCTGTTTTCATCCGCCGCAGCAGGAACGGGGCCACCATTGCCTTGAGTCGCGCGTATCCCTCGGGATGCTCACGCAGCCTTGCGCAGTACCGCCGGAATTCCTCGCTGCTGCCCAGCAGGCCCTTGTTGAGGAAGTCAAACAGCGACCAGAGATTGGTCAGATCGTTTTCAATCGGCGTACCGGTCATGGCAATCCGCA
>Ga0310695_10009144_pt1 | contig 15031 bp, 16 predicted proteins | sample RumenRJG_04DNA_FD_203882 | JGI IMG/M metagenome (GOLD analysis project Ga0310695, IMG submission 203882) | Bovine rumen microbial communities from Lethbridge, Alberta, Canada - RJG_04 (v2) (version 2) | ecosystem: Host-associated > Mammals > Digestive system > Stomach > Rumen | place: Canada... | reverse complement strand
GCGCGCCACGCAAGCGCTATGCCGTCGCCAGTCGCCGTGTCGGGATTGCAGGTGTAGAGATAGACCTTGCCGCAGCCGCCTGTCGCAAGCACCGTGTCGGGCGAGCGAACCGCGTATATCTCGCCCGTCGTCTTGTCGAGGACGTATGCGCCAATGCAGCGGTTGGGACCCTTGATCCCGATGCGCTTCGTCATAACGAGATCGATTACTATCGTCTGTTCCCTGACATCGACGGAAGAGCGGCGGATGGCGCGAATCATCGACGCCTCGCACTTCTCGCCAGTGATGTCGCCCGCGTGGAAGATGCGCCGCGCGCTGTGCCCGCCCTCGCGAGTAAGCTCCCACGAGCCGTCTTTCTTCTTCGCAAACTTTACGCCGCACTTGACGAGATCCTGTATTCCCTCGGGCGCGTGCTCGCAGATTTCGTGCACGACGGCGGAGTTGCCGAGCCAGGCGCCAGCGATCATCGTATCGCGCGCGTGCTTGTCGAAAGTGTCTGATGGATCGGCAACGCAGCAAATGCCGCCCTGCGCGAAATTCGTGTTGCAGTCCTGGAGCCGCCCCTTCGTCACAAGCACAACCTTGCCCTTGTCGGCAAGATGAAGCGCCGTCATGAGCCCCGCCATGCCGGAGCCGACGACAAAGTAGTCGCAATCGACGATTTTCATTGTGGAGCCAAGCCCCTAAAGTTTGTCAGCTGTAGAAATTGCCGTAGGCGCGGATCTTCTCGTAGCGCTTCTCGATAAGTTCGTCCACGGGAATCTTCTTGAGCGTCTTGAGCGCGGCGAGAATCGCCTTCTTGACGGCGGAGGCCGCGGCCTTGTGGTTCTTCTGCGCGCCGCCTGCCGGTTCCTTGACGACCTCGTCAATCGCGCCGAGCTTGAGGAGGTCGGGCGCGGTGATCTTGAGCGCCTCTGCGGCCTCGGGGGCTTTCGCGCCGTCGCGCCAAAGGATGCCAGCGCACCCCTCGGGAGAAATGACGGAATAAATCGCGTTCTCCATCATAAGGATCTGGTCGCCAACTGCAATTGCAAGCGCACCGCCCGAACCGCCCTCGCCGGTAACGACGACAACGACTGGCGTCTTGAGGCGAGAGAAGAACTCAAGCGACTTCGCAATCGCCTCGGCCTGTCCGCGCTCCTCTGCCTCTCGGCCAGGATATGCGCCGGGAGTGTCGACGAAAGTGACTACGGGAAGATGGAACTTCTCCGCGAGCTTCGCAAGGCGCATCGCCTTGCGGTAGCCGTCGGGGTTCGCCATGCCGAAGTTGGCCTCCATGTTCTCCTCGACTGTCGCGCCCTTGTTGTGGCCAAGCAAAAGCACCTTCTCGCCGCCGATCGTCGCGAAGCCGCCGACAAGGCCGCGGTCGTCGTTGACGAGGCGGTCGCCATGCAGCTCCTCGAAGTCGGAGCAGATCAGCTTGATGAAGTCCTTGAGATGCGGACGCTTCGGGTCGCGCGCAAGCTTCACGCAGTCCATTGCACTCTTTGCCATAACTCTCCTCTCCTATTACTGATTACTGACTACTGACCCCTGACTACTGACTCCTGACTACTGACTCCTGACTCCTGACCCCTCAAAAGCCCCAGTAGTTAAGCATCTTCGCGAGGAAGCCCTTGAGTTCGCTGCGCTCGACTATCTTGTCGATGAAGCCGTGCTTCTCAAGGTATTCCGCCGACTGGAAGTCATCGGGAAGCTTCTGGTGGATCGTGTTCTCGATGACGCGCCGCCCAGCGAAGCCGATGAGCGCCTTGGGCTCGGTCACGTTGATGTCGCCGAGCATCGCGTAGGACGCGCTCACACCACCCGTCGTCGGGTCGGTGAGAACGGAAATGTATGGAAGCCCAGCTTCCTTGAGCTTTGCAATCGCGGCGGAGGTCTTTGCCATCTGCATAAGCGAGAGAATACCCTCGTGCATACGCGCGCCGCCAGACGCGGAGAAGAGGACGAGTGGACGCTTTTCGGCAATCGCCTGTTCGCACGCGCGGGCGATGCGCTCGCCAGTGCCAGTTCCGAGGGAGCCACCCATGAACGCAAAGTCCATGACGCCAAGCATCACAGGGTGGCCGTCGATCTTCGCGGTTCCCATAACGATCGACTCGGTCTCGCCCGACTTCGCGATCGTCGCCTCGACCTTCGCCTTGTAGGGGCCGGTCGCGTCGTGGAACGAGAGGTGGTCGGAATAAGAGACTGCGCGGAAGACCTCGGAGAAAGATCCCTCGTCCGCGACTTGCGCGATGCGCTCGCGCGCCGAGAGACGCCCGTGGTAGTTGCACTTCGGGCATATCGCGTTGTTCTTCTTCCAGACCGCCTTTTCGAAATGGCTGCCGCACTTCGGGCAGATAGCCCAAAGCGCCTTTGCCGGCGGAATCTTCGCCTTTTCAGTCTTTGCTTCAAACCAGCTCATGTGATCTCCTTGAACTGTTGCAGGGGCTTTGCGCCCCACTCCAGAGTATTATACCATAAAAACCGCCCGCCGAAGCGCAGTCGGTTACCCCTAGGGTTAAGCTGTCGCGCCCCCTACAGCATCTCGCCTTTGCTGCTGATCCGTCACCAGGAGAGACAACAAATGTCATCTTGTTGCTCACGTCGGTGCTAGCGAATTCACGAATTTACTCGCGCTTAATGGCCAATGCCGCTGCGATTTCATCAATGACCTGCGCGAGATGCCGCGTGACGTCCTCTGCGAGAAACCTCAATACCAGGTAACCGTTTTTCTGAAGCAGGAAGTCTTTGCGGCGGTCACGCCGGTAGTGTTCTGCATCGGCAAAATGGAAAGCGCCGTCAATCTCTACGGCAAGTTGCCTCTCCTTGCAAAATTGTTCGCGCTTCACAAATTGGGAGAAATGAGAAAGGCATTGTGAGGCATCCCATCGCAATCGCTCACAACCGACTTCCATAATCCTGAAGCTCATGGAAATAGCGGATCACATGAACAACGCCCGCAGACTCTTCCACCCTGTAGACAAACAGGTAGTGATGCAATACACATTTACGATACCCGATGCGGGCAAGTCTTGCATCGTCACACTTTGGAAAGGCGCGAGGATTCGCCTGCAATGTCTCGTATGCGCAGCGAATATCAGAAAGCAAATTCTCAAAAGCCAGCGGATTGCAGAGTGTGCCAAGCATGTATTCGCGGATTTCTTCCAGATCGCGCTCCGCAGAATCGGTAGCCAGCACACTATACACGGCGTTCCATCCCAAGTCGTTCAAGCATGGCGAACGCATCGGACTCGCGGCCTTCCGCAACGTCGCGCTCCCCCTCATCCAATTTCCTATAAACCTCAGCCCGAGCAAAAAGGTGATTATAGAGGGCAATGTTCAAAAGAACCATCTCCTCCTTGCCATCGCGCGAGATGAAGATGGGGTCGCTGGCATTCATGCACATGCTCCGCACCTTTTCGGCGTTCCCGAACTCTCGTATAGGCATGACCATCGGCATTGCCACTTCCTTTCGTTGTTTTAATGGCAATATTATACCACATTTTCGAAAAGTGCGATTTGGGGAATAGGCGTATTTTCTGTTGGGTGCTTCGCATTGTATTTGACTATTCGTTGATACTCCGTGCTGGTTTGCCTTCCAGTGTGCGGCTTTGTTTCGGGCAAACGGCGCATGCGTTCGTCTCTCGCTTCGGGGAAAAGCTCGACTCCTAACACATGCGCCGTTAGCCCGACCTTCCGCTATGGCGCGTTTTTCTTCGTAGTTTTTGCGCTCGCCGACTTATCGTCGGCTCGCTTGCGGCAACATAACCTCAATCTTGAAGAACCGCAGCTGCACCCTGTTATCACATTACCATCTGCAATTCGCTGCCGCACGGAAGCTCTATCTTGTCGCATCAGACGGCCTTTTTGACAACCCTCCATACATAAGGTTCTTGACCCTTGTTTGCTGAAAGTGGTGAGAACGCTCGTAATCATTGATAAACATTCGTGCCTCAATCAACTCCTGAGCAAATCCTTTAGGTATGTTACATGGGTAGAACAACCCGTGTGTGTTCATTTCTATTCTTGTTCCATCCGAAAATACCAATATCTTTTGCCCAGGAATATTATGAATGTTAGACTCATAAAGACCATTATATTCAAGTTGTGTATCATACCACTTTAGTACTTTTTCATATGATTTGTCCACTTCTCTTTGCTGGATTTTCTCTTTGAGGGCATCTGGCAAAATAGATGATACAAACGCCAACATCTTAGTCGGCCCAAATACAAATGCGGCTACACACACAACAACCGCTATTGTGATTAATCCCTTTAAATTGTGTTTGAGACTTAAATTTAACTTTCCGCTTTCAAGTCGATCCAAGACTAGTTGCCTATGGCCATTATGCACCTTGCCATTCTCTGGCGGTATCTCCTTAACGACATTCACCTCATTTATCGCTTTTCGCATTTCTGTATGGAACTTACCGCCACAAACACCACACCGCACATTACGATTAGTAGCTATAATGGGCAAGACATTCTTTTCTCCACATAGCGGACATTGTATTGTGGCGTTCCCAGAATGGAAATCCGATCTTTTCAAATGAACAACAGCAACATCATACTCCCGACCACATGAGGAACACGCCATACGCTGCCCCCAGTATTCATCAATAACATCTTCAACACAACCGCAATATGGACATTTTGTTTGCATATCATACCTCCATTATCTTTAGTTCATCCTTGCTTCCAATTTCAAATTGGCAATGTGGGCAACTCAATGAATAGAATCATCCCACATCATATTCAGTCTCCATAAGTTTTTTGATCTTTACCACCTTTGATTGCTTTCACAATTGCCACCGTGATCACCTCAGAATCTTTGTATACGCAACACCAAAAATGCACTGTGGTTGAGCCACTTATGAACTACATCAACTTCATGCAACAACATCCGCACCCTCGCTTTTACCCTTTAAATGCGCATCGCTTCAAGGTGCAGAAGCGAAAACGTGGCGTGCCTTAAAATCCATGTTTTACACGAGGCACGACCAAGCGCCCATAGTCAAACACGAATAAAAGACACGCCACGCGATTACCACGCAGCGCATCTCACATACTCGGCTTGACTATTGAAATTTGGTCGTTTTCGTGTAAAGCCAAATACGCAAGATTGCGTACGCGCTGCGGGCGTAGGGTGCGTTTCCGCAGCTCCTCGGTCTGGAACGCGGCAAGAGTGCCGCGTTTCCTTGCGAGGTTTTGGCCTTGGCCTTTCGGCCTCAGCCCGATGGCTGGGATTGTCACTTCCCAACCGATGTCAAAGATCAATCAACGGCTCACGCCGTCGCAAGCTCGGGATGGTGCTCGGCCTGATACCTAAGCATATCCTCCGCGAATTCACGAAAGGTCTTGTATTGAGAAGCGATCTCCTCCTTGACCTTCCACAGCTCTTCCATAATGTCAGAATACACTTCCATATCTCACTCCCCTTTCATCTGTTCTGGTGTGCAAATCAACGGACATTGATAACCCGCATCATGGCACACCTTGTAGATCTTAGGCATTGTAACAGCATTCGCTATGTGCTTGCAATTCCATGTGACAAGAAAATCCATCTTGTTGATGACCGCCACGGCAATATGCAATGCATCGTCAAAACTCGTTCGCGGCACGGCAGTTTCTTCCAGCAGTCTTTCAGCCAAGTCGATGGACTCATCAGTAACTGGCAATGTCTTGGTCTTGGAAAGCGCCGCCATCCGCAAAGCCGCAGCACCCGCATCGCCCTTCGATGCTTCGCGGTCAACCAAAGACGATGAATACAATTCCAGCTCACCTTGGCACGAATCCCACCACTCGCATGTGGCGACTTGATGACCCATATCTATGACACTGCGAGATGGCCGCGCCGTCAGGTTGCTGATGACGCTTGTCTCGACATAGACTTTTTTCTTTTCAGCCATTAGGCGCTCCTTTCTCTTTAAGCGGCGTTGCCGTGGTTTTGGCCTTGGCCTTTCGGCCTCAGCCCGATGGCTGGGATTGTCACTTCCCAGCCGATGTCAAAGATCACGCTCCATAGGATTTTTCCTTTGGAACATCGCTATTATACCACAAAACCGCGCGGATTGGAGCGGTAGAATTGCAGAAAGCGGAGGTTAAGCGAGTCGATGGAATATCGACGAGCGCAGAAGCTACGAAGAAAAACGCGCCATAGCGGAAGGTCGGGCTAATGGCGCATGTGTGAGGAGCAAGCGCAGGGGAACGGCGCGACGACAGTTCGCGTGATGCGCCATCGGACGCAAGCGAGACGAGGAGGCGGTATTCCGCCGACGAAGTATCGCGCTGCGGACGATGGATGCAGCGCGCGGGAGGAGTCGCGCTTTTCCCCGAAGGGAGCGACGAACACATGCGCCGTTAGCCCAGCTCCCGAGAGTGCCATGCGCGGCTTTGTTTCGGGCCGAAGCCGGGCGGAACCTTCGAGAGCGAGACGATTACGGCAGGACTCGCCCCCGACGGCGTATATGTATACGCCGAGTGGGGCGAAGGACGCCGGAATCGGCCGCTCTCGCAAGGCGAGCACGGTTGCCCGAAACAAAGCCGCACGATGTCAGGCAGACCCGCACAAAGCACAACTGCGGACTACTCGCCAAGACGCCAGACGCAGATGCGCGTGCGGCCATAGGAGCGGTCGCGAATAAGCTCCCAGCGCGGCGCATCTGCCGCGGACTGCACCGCCGTCATCTCGGCGGCGAAAAGCCCACCGGGGCGGACTACCCCGCGAGAGGCAAGAGTCTCGAGGACAGACGCATACCCCTTCTCCTCGCCGAGCGCATACGGCGGGTCGGCATACACGACGGAAAAGCCGGGGCCGGAGTAAGCGGCAATCCAACGATAGACATCGGCAATTACGCAATTGGCGGTCGTGACGCGCAAGGTGGAAAGGTTCTCCTTCAAGACTGCCATGTGGCGGCGGTCTTGCTCGACGAATGTCGCCGACTTAGCGCCACGAGAGAGCGCCTCTATGCCAACCGCGCCAGAGCCCGCGAAGAGATCGAGAAAATCGGCCCCAGGAACTTCGCTCTGGATGATGTTGAATAGCGCCTGCCTCACGCGGTCCTGCGTCGGGCGAACGGCGTCCGTTTTCGGAACCTTCAAAATCCGCCCGCAGAACTCGCCGCCAGTTACCCTCATGCCTGCCTGCACTCCGCGCAGCTGTCGGCAGTCTCCCAGACCTTCACGGCGTAAAGCCCGGGAATCCGCGACTTGAGCTCGCCGAAGAAAAGCTTCGCAAGGTTCTCGGCAGTGGAGCGGAAAGGAATCGCCGCCGTGCGCATGCCGTACCGCTCGACGACGGCGGCAATCTCGCGCTCGCCCTCGCTCTCGGTGTTGTAGATGAACGCGTGGTCGAAGCGATCGCAGACGACTTCAGAGGCAATCTTCTTGAGGTCCTTGAAGTCGATCACCATGTCCTTAGTGTCGTCTGCGGACTGCGCGACCGTGACGTCAACGCGATAGGTGTGGCCGTGCAGGTTCTTGCAAAGCCCCTCGTGGTTCGTAAGCACGTGCGCGGCGTCAAACTTTATCGTCTTCGTCGCTGTTGTCATGACGGCGTCTTTCATTTCTCGTCGCCCTCCGCAATCATCGCCAGAAACCGCTCAGGCGGCGGGCATGGACGAAAGGTCTTCAAGTCGATGAAGGCGTGGCGCGTGTAGCCCGAGACGAGAATGCCTTCCTCGCCCTTGCGGCGAACCTCGCAGGCAATCTCGATCCTGACGCCCTTCTGCGCCCTGACCCACGCGGTGACTTCGAGAAGGTCGTCGTAGCGCGCGCTGGAGCGGTAGTCGCACTCCGCGTGCGTCACGGGAAGCCCCCAGCCCTCAAGCTCGCACTCCTTGTAGGTGTAGCCGCACGCGCGCATAAGCTCGTTCCTCGCACGCTCGAACAGGGTGAGGTAGTTGCCGTAGTAGACGACGCCCATCTGGTCGGTGTCGGCGTAGGGAACGCGATACTCTATTGTGACCTTTTTCATCCCCGGCATTATACCAAATTTCAGGGAGCGCCGGGGCTATGCGAGGCGGCGCGACGCAAACATCGAAAGCGACACGGCGAGAAAGACGAGAACCGCCCCGCCGAAGAGGAACGCTGCGAAATGCTCGTCCCAACGGTCGTAGGCATCGGCGTCGAGCTTCGTCGTCTCGAGCTGGTCGATCTCCGCGAGCGCCTTCTCGAGCGAGTCGCGGTCATTGGCCGGGAAATACATCGCGCCTGTCTCGGCGGCGATTCCCTTAAGCTGTCGCTCATCGAAAGTCATGCGGTCGGCAACTACACCATAGCGACCGTAGCCATCGCGCACGAGGCGCGGCGTGCGGCGCAACGCCGTGCCGATGCCGATGCAATAGACCTTGACGCCCATCTTCGCCGCAGTCGCCGCCGCGTCCTTCGGCTCGACGACGCCGGTGTTGGAGACGCCATCGGAAAGGAGAATCACTATCTTCGACTTGGGCTTCGCGTCCTTGAGTCGCAAAAGCGCCGTCGCGAGGCCGTCGCCAATCGCCGTATTCGCCTCGTCTTCTCCGCCGATTGCATTGCCCTGCGCGTCGAAGACGGTCGAGGGAATTTCGACGCCCTTGAGCGCGTGGAGCAGCATCTCGTGATCCATCGTAAGCGGTGCAACGGTCGTAGCGTAGGTGCCGAACGAGACAAGGCCGATCAAGTCGTCAGGACGCTTCTCAACGAACTCGGCGAAAAGACGCTTCACGACTGAAAGACGCGTCCACTCCTCGAGCTTCTTAGAGGGGTTCCTGAAGTCGGTGCCAGACGGCGCGAGGTCGAGCGCGTCCATAGATCCCGAGACGTCGACGGTCATCGCAATTGCAATCGCGTCGATAGACTTCTTGTCGTGCGCCAGGGGAGTGCGAGGACGCGCCGAGGCGACGATTAGCAAGACAAGCCCCGCAAGGAGAATGAACGGCGTGAGCGACGCGAGCTTCGCGCGCCAACCCGCCGTCTTTGCGGGCAGGCGAGAGGTCGCGGAAAACCTTATTCCCGAGCGCCGTCCGCGCCGCAACAGCCGCCACGCAGCAATGCCAAGCGGCAATAGAAGAAGCAACATCCATGGAGTCGCAAAAGTCATAGTCGCTCCTCGGTACGCTGGTCCACGGTGTTCGCGGAGTCGCCTTTAAGATAGACGCGCGCGGAGTCGGTCGCGGAGTCTGCCATTTCCGGAGTCGCCTGCACGCCGGCGAACTTCACCATGTCGGCAGACTCGAGAAACGCCTTGAGCCCCTCGACGTTCGAGCACTCGCCGAGGCGGCTTCCCGCGAGTTCGCCGAGGAATTCCTCCGTCGTGAGGTGCGGAGCGCGGATGCCGTACTTGCGCTGGACATAGCGCCGGACGACCATCGTGAGCTCCACGTAGAAGTCCTTGTAGCGCCCGCGCCCAGGAAGCCCCTTCTTGAGAAGACGGTCAAGCTCAACCCACGCGCGTTCGATCGGGCTCATCCTGTGTTCCTTGATGCGCCGCGCGAGATAGCGAAGCAGGAACCACACGGCCGCAACCACGACGACGACGGCGAAAAGCGCGAGCGCACACCAGCCGACGAGTTTCCACGAAAGCGGCGGCAGGTCCTTCTGCGGGTCGGCCTCCATATCGCCAGTCACAGTCTCGCGGGCTGGGGGGTTCTCGAAATAGATAGGCCCTGCGACAAACGAAAGCGAGCCCTCGTCGGCCGCAGTAGAGAGAAGCCGAGGCGAGGCGGTCACGGCAAACGGCGCAATCTTGTAGACGTCGGCGCAGGGTTCTGGAACGAGCTTCCAGTTGACGGTCTCGACGAGAGAGCCGTCCGCGTTCTTCACTGGCTTACCGGCAAAGTCCTCGGCGAGCGAAAAGCCGCGCACGCGGTCGCGGAGATCTGGAACCGACGCCTTGACGTCCTTCGGCGTCTTCATCGTCACCGTAAGAAAGACGCTCCGCCCCGGATCGATCTGCGTGCGGTCGGCATCGACCTTGAGGTCGATTCCACCACTACTCATCTCGAGGACGGTCGCCGCTATGAGAAGAAGATTCATTTCACCTTTTCCTTGCGCGTCGCTTGAAGAGAGCGCGGACGCCGTCGATGTACGGCTTGTCCGTCGCAATGTCGAGAGTGTCTATCCCAGTCTTGCGGAAGAACTTCGTCAGCTCCTCGCGGTCGCTTGCCGCCTTTGCCGCAAACGCCTTCCTGACCTTCGCGCTCGAAGTGTCGACGAGCATAAGCTCGCCGGTCTCGGAATCCTCGAGCTCGACGAGCCCGACGTCGGGAAGTTCTGCTTCGGCCGGATCGGACACCGGCACGCAGATCATGTCGTGGTGACGCGCCGTTGCGCGCAAAAGCCGCGCAAGACCGTCCGCGGCAGATGCGCCGCGCGAGCCGGTGATGAAATCGCTTACGAGGAAGACGACTGCGCGGCGCTTCTGCACGCCGTTCAGGAACTTCAACACTCCCTCGACATCAGTGCCGCCCTTCGCCTCGTCCTCTGCGGCGAGCACTTCGCGCACGAGCCGCATCACGGAGTCGCGGCCCTTGCGCGGCGGGATGTACTTGACGATCTTGTCGGAGAAGAGGACGAGCCCGATCTTGTCCTGGTTGCGTATCGCAGTGAGCGCTAGAAGCGCCGTCACCTCGGCGGCGAGCTCCATCTTGGAACGCGAGCGCGAGCCGTAGCTCTGCGAGCCAGAGACGTCGACGAGGAAGAGAATCGTGAGCTCGCGTTCCTCGGAGTAGCGCTTGATGTAGGGAACGCCAGTTCTCGCCGTGACGTTCCAGTCGATCGTCCTGACGTCGTCGCCCGCGATATAGGGCCTGACTTCGTCGAACTCGACGCCCTGGCCCTTGAACGTGGAGTGATAGTCGCCGGCCAGCTGGTCGTCGATGAGCCGATTGGTGAGGATCCGTATCTTCCCCACCTTCGCCATCAATTCCTTTACGTCAGTCGCCATTACGGAACAGGAACTTCAGAAAGAATCTTGTCGATGATCTTGTCGCTCGTCACGTTCTCCGCCTCGGCCTCGTAGGTGAGTAGGATGCGGTGGCGAAGAACGTCGTGCACCACTTCCTTCACATCCTGCGGCGTCGCGTAGGCGCGACCGTGCATAAGCGCGTTGCCGCGGGCGGCGAGATTCAAGGCAAGCGTCGCACGGGGCGAGGCGCCGTTCTGGATCATCGCGTCGGCCTCGCGCGTCTTGAAGACGATCTCGAGGATGTAGTCGCCAACCTTCTCGTCGCAGTAGACGTCGTTCAGCGCGGCGCGAAGCGTCTCGATGTCGCCGGGAGCGCAGACCGTCTTCGCCTCGGGCTTCTCGGCAGTCTCGGCAAAGCGCTGCATAATGCGACGCTCGTCGGCCTTAGTCGGCGGCTCAACGAGGCACTTGAACATAAAGCGGTCGACCTGCGCCTCGGGGAGCGGGTACGTGCCTTCCTGCTCGATCGGGTTCTGCGTCGCGAGAACGAGGAACGGCTTTGGGAGCGCGTATGTCTCGTCGCCAATTGTCACCTGGCGCTCCTGCATCGCCTCGAGAAGCGCAGACTGCACCTTCGCCGGCGCGCGGTTGATTTCGTCTGCGAGCAGGAGGTTAGTGAACACAGGCCCCTTCTTCGGCGTGAACTCGCCAGTCTTAGGAGAGTAGACGAGCGTACCGACGACGTCGGCGGGAAGAAGGTCCGGCGTGAAAGAGATGCGCCTGAACTCGAGCCCGAGCGCCTTTGCGAGAGTGTTGCACGAAAGCGTCTTCGCGAGGCCGGGAACGCCCTCGAGGAGGATGTGCCCATCCGTTATCATTGCGAGGACGAGTCGGTCGACGAGCTTCTCCTGCCCGACGATGACCTTGCCCACCTCTTCGCGTATCTTCGCCACGAGCTCCTTCTGCGCGGCGATCCTGTTCGTTGCTTCCTTCAGGTCCATTTTATTTCTCCTTGTGTTATGAAAGTTGAAAGGTTGAAAAGTTGAATAGTTGAAAGGTTGAATAGTTGAAAGGTTAAAGGTTAAGGGCGGGATTGTCTCTCTCGCATGAAATCCCTGATCATGTCCTTTACAACGGCCCAGCGTGCCTGCCTTAGACGCTTCAAGTCCATCGTTATCTTCATGCGCTCCTTGTTGGCTTCGTCGTCGCCCACTGCTGGTAGCGTTCCGCGCACTTGCTTCAGGTGCGCTTCCCAGAACGACCTCACGAAATCCTGCATGATGTCGGTCGCGCTGAGGGTGCTCGACTGCGTCTTTCCAACCTCTACGAGAACAGCGTCGAGCCACGCCCTCTCCTGCCCAGCGAGACTCGCTGCAAATGCCGCAAACGCATCTTCGCCGCTCGCCGCCTCCATGCGCCATGTCTCGACGAACCGCCATGTAAAGCCATGGGCAAACACCTCGCGCGGCAGAAAATCGCCAATCATGCCGTCAAGCGTCTTGTCGCGTTCGTTCGCCATAAGGAACTGCATAAAAGCCATTTCGCGTGGCGGTGGTGGAGCGACCTCTGCGGCATCAGCCGCAGAAGGAGTTGAAAGTTGAATGTTTAAAGTTGAAAGTTGGCTATCCACGTCATCCTCATCAACAGGAGATTCCTGTGCGGCAGGCGTTGGATGGCGGGAAGTGGCGGCCATTTTTTTCCTGACGGCCTCAAGCTCTTCCGTTAGCGCGGCAGACGGAAGCCCCAGAAGCTTCGACGCCTCGCCTACCATGCTCGCCCTAAGAACAGCCGACGAGCACGCCGCGATAGTCGCAAGGACTGCTTTCGACACTCGCGCTACTGCGTCGATCGACGCGGGGTCGCGCTCTTTCGCGCGTTCGACGCGGCACTGGAAGGAGATTATCGACTCGCCCTTCTCCAAGAGCGCGCGAAATTGCTCTGCGCCTTTCGTCCTGAGGAACGAATCGGGGTCGTCGCCGTCAGGAAGCGAGACGACGCGCACGGGGATTTCAGCGGCGAGCAGCATGCCTGCAGAACGGATCGTCGCCTTGTGGCCCGCCGCGTCGTCGTCATATACGAGGACGGCCTGACTTGCGACGCGCTTCAGCATCCTGACATGCTCGTCGGTGAACGCGGTGCCCTGGCCCGCGACGGCATTTGCAAAGCCGGACGAGTGAAGACGGATGCAGTCGATCTGTCCTTCGCAGACTATCACTTCGCAGTGCGAGTCCTTGCCGATCGCGCGAGAGGCGCGGTCAAAGCCGAAGAGGACGTTTGACTTCTTGAAGATGAGAGTCTCGGGCGAGTTGACGTATTTCCCGGAATTCTTCTGCGCAACTAACTGGCGACCCGAGAACGCGACGACTCTCCCCTGCTTGTCGCGCACGGGGAACATGAGCCGCCCGGCGAAGCGGTGGTAGCCGCTGTCGCCAGGGCGCGACGGTGCTTTGATGACGCCAGCGGCCTCGAGTTCCTCAGGAGTGTACTTATATTTCTCGGCCCAGCGCAAAATGTTCGCAACGCCGTTCGGCGCATAGCCGATGCTCCAGTCCTCGGCAACTGCGCCGTCGAGAGCGCGGTCCTTAAGGTAATTGCGCGCAAGCTCGCCTTCTTTGGCTTGCAGGAGACAGCGGCGATAGAAGGCCGCGAGCTCTGCCATCAGCGCGTAGAGGCGCTTGCGCTGGCCAGCGTTGGGGTCTTCTGTTTCCTCGATCTTGACGCCGCACTGCTCGGCGAGCTTCTTGACGGCTTCGACGAAGGTTAGCCCCTCTTGCTTCTGGACGAACTTTATGGCGTCGCCCGACTCGCCGCAGCCGAAGCAGTGGTAGAAGCCCTTTGCGGAGTTGATGTTGAACGAGGGCGTCTTCTCGTGGTGGAACGGGCAGCACGCCTTGGCCGATCCGCCGGCGTGCTTCACCTGGATTCCGTATGACGAGACGAGATCAGCGAGGTCGATTCTCGCCTTTATCTCCTCGATGACGGACTCTGTGATTCCCATTGCCATTGAATTAGGATATATTATACCACAAGCGCCGCACTTATGCCGTAGTCCGCCGCTTGCCCTGTGTGTGTTTGCCTTCCAGTGTGCGGCTTTGTTTCGGGCAACCGTGCTCGCCTTGCGAGAGCGGCCGATTCCGGCGTCCTTCGCCCCACTCGGCGTATACATATACGCCGTCGGGGGCGAGTCCTGCCGCAATCGTCTCACTCTCGAAGGTTCCGCCCGGCTTCGGCCCAAAACAAAGCCGCGCAGGGCACTCTCGGGAACTGGGCTAACGGCGCATGCGTTCGTCTCTCGCGGGCCCTTGCGGCCCCTTCGGGGTTCGCGCTTCGCGCTCAGCCAACCCGACGCCTTCGGCGCGGGCGCATCTTCGGGGAAAAGCTCGCTCCTCACACATGCGCCGTTAGCCCGACCTTCCGCTATGGCGCGTTTCTTTTCGTAGCTTTGCGCTCACCGACTAATCGTCGGCTCGCTTAACTGCTTATGTTAAACGCGCTTCTATAAACCGCAAAACAAAACCTCGCCGTGATACGACTGCGGCAGAAAAGGTTAAACCCTAACCGAATACAACATAACAACAACTTCTGCAAACAACCCCTTAGTCATCTCCTGCCGATACCATATCATAAAATGTCTTTTCATCCATAATGGCTATTCCTGTGCCTTTTAACATATACTCTTCAGCCTTCTTCTGTTTGCTGCTTTTCCCGTCTTTGATGGTCGCACAGTAATCATTGTTGCCCAGCACAAGGTAATCCGTAGCTTTTGTAACCCCATTTTGGTTTATGCCGCCTAGGTTAGCGACAAGCTGCATAGCTTCACTTCTCTTAAACTTTTCCAACGCACCTGTAAAAACAACGTACTTCCCATATATTGGATTGTCTTTGTCTATTTCGTCAGCGCCAATCTGACAGCTAATTAACCGCGCGTCTATATGCCTGTAAGTGCGCGCCAAACGATGGTCGAAGCGAAGCGTAGAGGCCGGAGAGCCGACTGGCGCACGAGAGCATGTTTGCGGGCCCGGCGTGATTTTGACCGCCGGCGTAAAGGGCGCGCGTGAAATATCCGCCGGGCGAAGCCCGCTTGCGAAGCAAGTCGCTAGATATAATGGGAACAATTCTTTTTCAAGCCGTACCAGGCTTGCGGAGAGGGATTGTTCTTTG
>Ga0310695_10009143_pt1 | contig 15033 bp, 10 predicted proteins | sample RumenRJG_04DNA_FD_203882 | JGI IMG/M metagenome (GOLD analysis project Ga0310695, IMG submission 203882) | Bovine rumen microbial communities from Lethbridge, Alberta, Canada - RJG_04 (v2) (version 2) | ecosystem: Host-associated > Mammals > Digestive system > Stomach > Rumen | place: Canada... | reverse complement strand
GGACAATTAGCAGTCTTATCCGTCTCATAGTCCCTCTCTTTTCTGTGTTCTTTGTCTTTGTCGCTCCAAAGTTACGTTTATTATTCCATGTCTCCAAGTCTTCCTCCATTTTTTCTCCTCTTCCCTCGCACCTCCGCCCCTTTATTCGTGTTCTTTCCCTGAGGGAAAAGGTGATTTCTTTATCGGACAGGCTTATGAATCGCAATTTTTTATGTATATTTGTAGTCGATTAACAACATTATGCTATGACAAGGCGCTTTTTATCAATCGTTTTGGCTCTCTGCGCGTCGCTCGCGGCCGCGGCTGCCATCCGGACGCAGGTGATGCCGGCTTCCTATGCCACGGGCATCGGAAATGAGGATGCCCCAATCCTCTATGTGATGATGGAGGTGGACGATCCCGCCGACGCGGGACAGCTCCAGGGGATTACCTTCAATCTCCAGGGCACTACGACACTGAAGGACGTCCTCCGGGTGAGGTTCTATCAGACGGCGGACAACCTGGGCCTCCACCTGAAGGATGCACCCAAGACGCTGCTGGGCACCCATCGCGTCAAGCGTAAGGATGCTGTCATCCGCATGGATTTCGCCGACGGCGCATGCCAGCTGCGCCCAGGGAAGAACTATTTCTGGCTCACAGCCGACGTATCGCGACGCGCCCGCGAAGGTCATCTGATAAATGCCCAGATGCTCAACTACACGCTTGCCCGGGACCACTCGGAGCATGCCTTCAATATGAAAGCGATTGACGGGCACCCCTTTACCGGCACGCAGATCTTCCTCTCGGAGTGCTTGCTGGCCGGACTCAATGACGACCAGTCGCGCTACTGGCGCATCCCTGCCGTCTGCGAGGGGCGCGACGGACGACTGATTGCCGTGATGGACAAGCGCTGGGGCAGCAATGCCGACCTGCCGAACAATATCGACGTGGTCACCTGCTACAGCGATGACAAGGGCCGCACGTGGAGCCCGCGCCAGACCATCGCCGGCACGCCGGAACTGGGAGGAGACTATGGCCACGGCGACCCGGGCGTCCTCCTCGACCGCCGCACCGGAGACATCATCGTCTGCGTGGTCTCTCACCGGGGCTTTCTGCCCTCTACGCCTGACGACCGCGCACTCATCAAACTCATCGTCAGCCACGACAACGGCGAGACATGGGACACCCCGCGCGACATCACCGACCAGCTCTACGGCATGGGTTGCCCCGACCCCGTACGTTCCCGCTGGTGGGGAGCTTTTGCGGCCTCGGGCGCTATGATGCAGACCCGCGGCGGGCGCATCATGTCGGTGCTCTGCGTCTGCGAGAAGGAGGAGGACGTCATTACCAACTATGTGATGTACTCGGACGACGACGGGGAAACGTGGAAGGTGTGTCCCGACTGCATCTGCACCTCGGGCGACGAGTCGAAGATTGTGGAACTCTCCGACGGCCGCCTCTCCGTAAGTACCCGCCACCGTGGCGGCCGCTTCTTCAATACGGCCACCGTGGATGCTGCCGGGGATATCCATTTCGGCAAGCAGCAACTCTGCACAGACCTCACCGAGCCTGCCTGCAACGGCGACTACGTCCGCTATCCCTTTGCCCCTAAGGGAGAGCAGAGCCGCATGCTGCTGCACACCATCTGCCATCACCCCACCGACCGCCGCAACGTCACGGTTTTCCTTAGCGAGGACGAAGGGAAGACGTGGCTCGACACCTATCGCCCCATCTGCCCAGGCCGAGGTGGCTACTCGGCCCTCACCGTGCTCTCCGACGGCACCATCGGCTGCTTCTACGAGGAAGATGCTCCCGCCGAGACGGGCTACATCGGCTACAACCTCCGCTTTGTCCGCTTCTCGATGGACTGGCTGCGGGGGAGCGAAGGGAAGTCGGGCGCAGGAAAATAGCACTTCCGCGCTTATGGCCTATATAGAAAGAGACAATCACAAACCATGTGGCCGTTCAGCCGCAGAAACACGTAACGGAAATACTATATGAAAAGAATTCTCATGCTTTCTGCCGCCCTCTGGGCAATCCACGGAGTGGCTCAAACGAACGTCTCCTTTGAGAAAATCTTCTTCGAGACGCACAGCCGGGAACAGAAGTATAACATTCAGGGAGCATCCATCGCTGGCAGCGAGCTCCTTCAGTTGCATGACGGGAACAAGCCGATGGTCGTGTATGACATGACCGACGGGAACTTCCTGACCGAAATAAGCGTGGAGCCCCGGAAGACCTGGCATAACAATACCGCCTGTTTCTCAAATACCTTTTACGAGAAAAGCGACTCCTATCCGCTCCTCTATGTCAGCGAGGAGAATATAAAGGAGCACAAGGCGGTGGTCTATCGAATCAATAAGACTCAGGGAGCGTCGATGACAGCCGAGATCGTGCAGACCCTCATCTTCCCCGAGCCTATCGAGATGGGGCTCTACTATCCGAACATCGCCGTGGACGACGAAGCCGGCTTCCTCTACCTGACAGGATTCAGCCGTGAGAGCTGGAACAAGAGCGAGCGGGGGAATGCCGTCCAGATACTGCGCTTCCGCCTCCCGTCGGTCAAGGAAGGCCCCGTCGTCAAGTTCTGCACGAAGGACATCCTCAAGCGCTACTGTACCGACTTCAAACTGGCCACTCAGGGAGCAGCCATCCGCGGGGGCAGGCTTTATCAGGTCTTCGGCCTTCCGGGCAACACTTGTCTGACGTGTACTGATCTGGAAACGGGCGACGAAGTCTTCCGCTCCGAGCTGAACGGTATTCCGGGAGAACCCGAGGGACTGGGTTTCTACGACGACCGCCTCATCGTTACCTGCAATGACGGCAACGTCTATCGCAGCGACCTCGTCGTAAAGGGAGGCCAATCCAAATAAGGTAAAGGAGAGCGGCGGAGCGGGCATATCACCCATGTGGCCAATCAGATAACAAGAAACGGATTCGGGAGACAGGCATTCAATAGTATTTATCCTGCCTGGAACTCGATGCCGAAGATCGCGCGCGTGACTTATATAATATAACTTAAGTTTCGGGAGCTCTTAACTCGCCATTATTTCCCATGACGTGTTCCTGTGGACTTTATCACGTGTGATAAACTCTTTTATCACGCGTGATAAACTATTTTATCATGTGTGATAAAGTTCCGTGCGGCACGTTATGAGACTCGGACTGCTACTGGAAGAAGGAGAAGTTCACGCTGCCATAGGCGCGATGTTCCACGAAGCGGGGGTGGGCAGAGAAATCCTGCGTCTTTCCGTGCTCCAGCACAAAGAGCCCCTCGGGACGCAGAAGATCGTGGGAGAGGATTATGTCCGGCAGCTGCTCCAGCTCCTTCAACATATAAGGAGGGTCGGCAAAAATAAAGTCGAACTGCTCGTGACAGCGTTCCAAGAAGCGGAACACGTCGGCTCGCAGCGGTTCGGCTGCCTGGTCGTGCAGCTTATCGACAAAGGAGCGGATGAAGCTGTAGTGCAGGGGGTCTTTCTCCACCGAGACCACCCGTCGGCAACCGCGGCTCAGCAGTTCGAGCGTGATGCTCCCGGTACCCGAAAAGAGGTCGAGCGCCACGGGCTCCTCTTCAAAGTCGAGATAGCGTCCCAGCACATTGAAAAGGTTCTCCTTGGCAAAGTCGGTGGTCGGCCGTGCCTTGAAGGTGCGTGGCACATCGAAGTGACGACCCTTGTATTTCCCAGTGATTACGCGCATAGTGTCGGTGGATAGTGCCTGTGACGATGAATGGCAATCAGAGTATTTCCTGGATGTACTGGCTCAGCCTTTCGTGCAGGCTGTCTGAGACCCCCTGCACGTGAAGCACATCGCGTGTGGCATCCAGTTCCAGTGCTTTCCATACGGAGAGGATGTAGTAGAGCTGGTCTGCCTCGTTCGTCGCTTCATAGGCACAGGCAAAGGGCGGTGTGCCTTTTCCTGCCATGCAGATGCACATGCGTTCCCGCCCGATGTTGACGAAGAGATGGCGTGCCGAACCACGTATGCGCCGCACGGCCTCGCTGGCCTCCTCGAGGAGCCTGCCTTGCCAGCTGCGCAGCGTGGCCTCGGGGTATAGTCGCTGGACTGCCTGCACACAGCGGGCGTCGGCGGTGAAGAGAACGACTATTTCCTGAGCGGAAAGCAGCTCGTAGCGGATATCCTCGCTGCGTACCTCGGCTTGCGGGAAGCAGAGCCGGTAGATGGACGGCACCTCGCTGCTGCGGAAGTCTTCGAGGGGCAGAAAGGTGCTCGGTGTGTCGGTGACTATCTCGACACAGGCATACCGATAGTCCATGATGCGAGGCCGGGTGAGCGCACGGTGGAGTTCCTGGGCGAGCATGCCTGGCGCTATACCATAGTGCTCCTCAGCCTGCAACGGACTGTTGCCGCCAGACGGGTTGCTTACGGATAAAGAAAATCCATCTGCTGCGAGGCAGATGGACATTCTATATGTGTGCAAGGAATTATTCCCAGTTGCCGGCATTGTTGTTCCAGTTGTTACCGGCATCGCCAATCTTCAGGCCTGGGTATGCTCCCTTGGCATCGGCATCCTCCTGACGGTTGTAGATCAGTCGCTTGCCCTGCTTGCCCATTCCCTTGAGGAAGCAGCTGTCGGGGGCGTTGCACTCCATCACCTGAATGATGCTACCCGAGCGCGTGGTGTTGGGCACGGCAATGATTTCGAATGTGTCGCCCTGCGAGAAGGGAATGTAGCGCATGGAGTCGGCCACAAAACCTTCGCCATAGAGCGAGTCGATCAGCGACGTCCAGATGGTGTCGCGGCGGAAGTCCTCCAGTCCGTTTTCCTTGATGGCCTTCTCGTCGCCACTGTTCACGATGGCGGCTGCCGAGGCCTCGGTGAGACCTTTCTCCAACTGCTCATCGCTGAGCACACCCTGCTTCTTGATCACGGGCAGCTTGCCATTCTTCACGAAATTGATGAGCTCGTTCCAATCGGAGCAGTACATTCCGTCGTGCTGTGCCTTGTAAGCCTCCTCGGCATAACGGATTTCAATCAGGCGGGCTTTCACGACTGCCTCGCGGCTCGCCACCTCTGCATCAAAGTTTTGGGTGTCGCGAATACTACGGATGCAGATGAAGAGCAAACCCAGTGCGCAGACCGCCAAAACAGCATTTATTACCTTTTTCATAACGCTATTTGTGATTTATTTTGTAAATTCGCAACGCAAAAGTAAAATAAATAATTCAAATAACCGCCCTTTTCGGCCACTTTTTGCAAAAGAAATATGATAACGGACGATTTGGAAGCCCTAATGAGGCAAAATTTTGCCCTTTCACCCACTTCGGAGCAAGAAACAGTGCTCCATATGTGGTGTGATTTCCTACTTTCGCGTTCGACCGATGATGAAGTCTTCCTTCTTTCGGGTTATGCGGGTACCGGAAAGACATCTTTGGTGGCTGCATTGGTGAAAACGATGCGTCAGTTGCAACAGCCCGTCATGCTCATGGCACCCACCGGAAGGGCGGCTAAGGTGTTCTCTCTCTATGCCGATACGCCGGCCTATACCATCCATCGCCGCATCTATCGGCAGAAGTCGCTCTCGGAGATGGACCGTTTCCAGCAGAACGTGAACCTGCATCGCCACATGCTCTTCCTCGTGGACGAGGCGTCGATGATTGCCAACGAGGGACTCTTCGGGTCGATGTTTGGCACGGGGCGCCTCCTGGACGACCTGATTCACTATGTCTATTCCGGTGAGGGTTGCCGGCTGATGCTCGTGGGCGATACGGCCCAGCTTCCGCCCGTGGGCGAGGAGGAGAGTCCCGCACTGTGCCGCGAGGTGCTCGAGGGATACAACTTGCAGGTTCACGAGGCTCGTCTTACTCAGGTGGTGCGACAGCTGGACGGCTCGGGCATCCTCTGGAATGCCACTCGCCTGCGTCAGCTTATCGACGAGTACGACATCTTCGAGTTTCCCCGTCTGCGCCTGCAGGACTTCCCCGACATCCAGGTGATGCCGGGCAGCGAGCTTATCGAGGCGTTGGAGGACAGCTATTATCAGTGTGGTCGCGACGACACCATCATTGTCACACGCACCAACCGGCGGGCCAATATCTTTAATCAGGGTGTGCGTGCACGTATCCTGGACTATGAAGAGGAGCTGAGCAGCGGCGACTATGTCATGGTGGCCAAGAACAACTATTACTGGACAGAGCGCAACCGCGAGCCGGACACCGCCCTCTCCGCAGGCGATGGGATGGGGGAGAAGCAGGAGTCGATGCCCTTCATCGCCAATGGTGATGTAGCCGTCGTCCTGCGTGTGTGCCATGAGCGTTCGTTCTATGGTTTCCGCTTTGCCGACGCCACCCTGCGCTTCCCCGACTATGGCAACCGCGAGATGGATGTCACCGTCCTGCTGGACACGCTGCACAGCGAGGCACCTGCCCTCACCCGTGAGCAACAGGAAGAGCTTTTCCGACAGGTGTGGGACGACTATCCCGAGATACGCAACAAGAGGGACCGCTTCAAGAAAATACGCGAAGATCCCTACTACAACGCCTTGCAAATAAAATATGCCTACGCCGTCACCTGCCACAAGGCGCAGGGAGGACAGTGGAGCCGAGTGTTCATCGACCAGGGATACGTCACCGAGGAGATGCTTTCGCCCGACTATTTCCGCTGGCTCTATACGGCGCTCACGCGTGCTACCGAACGTGTCTATCTCATTAACTGGCCGTCAAGCCAGGTGGAGGGTGAAGACGGTTCGTCTGATAGTTACATGTAAGTTCGCTCAACCCCTCTTAAGGAAACTTCGTGAGGAAAATAGTGAAAAATGAGTATCAAAATTTGCTCATGTGCATTCTTATTTGTAATTTCGCACTCGAAAGGGCTATCATGTGCGACATAATGTTGCATTTTGGAAGACAAAACTAACAAACGACATATTATGAGACGAATCTTATCTGTCGTGTCGGCATGCATGCTTCTCCTGACCTCCTGTCATGAGAAGGTGGATACGTCGGCACGCTATGTGTTCAAGGACAACACGGTGATGAGCTATCTGGAGAAGTACTCCGATGTGTACGGCGAGTATGTGAATATCCTTTATCATGTGCCGGTGAGCATCGCCAGTGCCACCACGTTGGGACAGCTGCTGGCGGCACGTGGCCATTATACCGTGTTTGCTCCCACCAACGAAGCCATCTATGCCTATCTGGACTCGCTGGTGGCCGACGAACTGATTCCCGAACCGTCATGGGATGCCTTTGCCGATACGACGAAGCGCGACTCCATCTACAAGGTGATTGCCTATAACAGCATCATCGACAGTGGCGATGCCGACGCTGCCTATGGCACGTACAACTTTCCCATTACGCAGGGTGGCGAGATTCCCATTCCCAACATGAGCGACCGCAAGTTGCCCATCTATTATGGGCCGACAAACGACTCCATCTTCATCTTCAGCAAGTACCCCATGAGCCCGCGCAACCGCGATATCATGGTGCTCAACGGCATCATCCACCAAATGGAGGGAGTCATCGCTCCGAAGAACATCACGGCGGCCGTCTATCTGCAGGATATCATCGACAAGCAGAAGGAGGGATTCCTCGTCATGGCACGCGCCATTCAGGCCTGCGGCTTGAAGGACACGCTGGACAAAATCCGCGACGAGGTGTACGAGGAGAAGTATAAGCGCGGTGACATACCTGATATTCCGAACATGCAATCATGGGGCGTGGACTTTGCGGCATGCTATGCCCCCGAGCACCGCAAGTACGGTTTCACCATTTTTGCCGAGACCGATGACTTCTGGCGCAGCGAGGGACTCGACCCCACGGCACCCGACCTTCTGGAGAAGCTCGTACAGTGGATTCAGGATAACCACCAGTATTCCGAGGAGGATGTCTTCACCACTGATAATAACTATACCGAGGAGCAGAACCTGCTCTATCAGTGGACCACCTACCACATCCTGCCGCAGCGTATGGCGGCCGACAGGCTCGTGAGCCATTTCAACGAAATCGGTTACAACCCCAGCCATCCGGGCTCCCTTTCCATTGCCATCTATGAACTCTATACTACCATGGGGCCGCGCCGTCTGATGAAACTCTATGAGAGCAAGGAGAGCAATGGTGTTTATATCAACCGCTTCCCCGTTCTGGACAATGGGCGTAAGGGTACCTACCACGAGATCTCCTGCGATGACGACAAGGTGGGATGCCGTGTGGGTAACGATGACGACCGCGCCATCCTGAGCGACATCGTGAACTGTAACATTTATCCTATCGACCGTCCGCTGTCCTATGATGATGCCACTCGCAACAATCTGATGCGCCAGCGCTTGCGCTTCGATGCACAGACACTTTTCCCCGAGTGTGTCAACAATGACATCCGACTCAATGGCAGTGCCGATGCCAGACGTAAGTACGTCTATGCTCCCAGCGACGATGTGTATCGATATTTTGAGAATTTGTGGCAGGGCAACGAGACATATACGGCCGTCATCGACTATTCCGGCGGTAATCCCAGCATGAATGCCGACGAGATAAAGTCCGGCGGTCGCTATGACGTGACCATCAAGTTGCCGCCCGTGCCCAAGCGTGGCACCTACGAACTGCGCTACGCCTGTCTGAACAGAACGTATCGTGGCGTCTGTCAGGTGTATCTGGGCACCGACCGTGTGAACCGTACCGTGACAGGTATTCCCATTGACATGACCAAGGACCTCTGGGGTCTGGACTCGGGCTACGAGCGCGATTCGGAAGACCAGGATTATAATGCCGAGGTGGACAAGCGCATGCGCAGCCTGGGTTACATGAAGGGATGTATGTCTTACGCTCCCTCGGGGAATGCGTCGCAGGCCATGCGTATCAATTCTACCTATTCCTGCATGCGCCAGATTGTCGTGCGCAAGACTATGGACCCCAGCGAGACCTACTACCTGAGCTTCAAGAATGTGCTGGACTATTTCAAGGAACTCTATATCGACTACTTTGAACTCTGTGCCAAGGAGGTTTATGACAATCCTGTGGAGCCCGAGGATATCTGGTAAGTTTCTTTTGAGATAAGGTTGAGTACATTCCCCCCTTATAAATAGAGAGAGCCGCACAAGTGAATGTGCGGCTCTCTCTCTATTCCCTAATCTCTAATCCAATTAATCAATCTTCACCTTGGCATACGGCTTGATGACCACGGGGCCTACGAGTCCGGCGGGCTGCAGGGGATCGTCGCCGTTCCAGTGGCGCCAGGCCACGAAGGTGGTGCGACCCGACGTGCGGTTCTCGGGATGCTGCATCCACTCGGGCCACTCGGCATAGCGAATGCCCCTCTGCTCGAAGTCGCGCGGCAGACGCTCGTCGCCGATCAGGCGGTTGATCCACTGATTGGTGACGCGCACTTCGATGGTGTTCACTCCTGCCTGCACGGCCTTGGTGATGTCCTTGCTGTAGGGTGCGTTCCAGAGGATGCCCATGTCTGTGTCGTTTATGTAGAGTTCGGCAATGACATAGACCTGACCCAGTCGCAGTTCGAGTATGAGGTCGTCGTTGAGATAGTCTTCGGGTATAGTGAAGGCACTCTTATAGATGGCTGTACCGCTGAAGTACTTCACGTCTGGTTCCTCCACTTCGCTCAGTGAGACGAGCTTGGGAAGCTGGATGTCCCATTCGCGGCCCCACTTCTGGTTGAGGTGCACCTCCCAGCTGCCATCGAGAGCGATGGGTGCGGGCACATCCTCGACATGCGCCTGGAGTGTGTGGCCCTGCGCATCGGTGAGCGCCACTTCGCCCGGAGCAGGCGTCAGCCAGTAGGGTTCTCCGTCCTCGATGATTACGCGCGGCTCGTCCTTGTGTCCCGTCAGGTTGACCGTCTGTGCGTCGGTAAAGTACTTGTCGTAGATTTCCCCGCCTACCACATATTTAAGGTGCAGCCTGGGCTCGCCCATGGATTCTGCGAGTGGGCCGAAGGGCGCCTTCACCTCCTCTGCGTTGAAAATGTATTGGCCCGCCTCTGTCTTCTGTGTCACAAGGTTGGTGACATCGGTGGACTGCGGTGCCCGTTCGTAGTTGAAGGCTGTGGGAATGTGACCGTAGAAGGCGGCCACGATGCAGAGGTCGCCCGTTTCTCCCGGCTGCGGCAGTTCCAGACGATGGCTCTCGGGCACGTTGATTGTGTGTACTTTCCCGCCTGTCGTGTATTTCACATAGGCGCTCTTCACGACACCATAGTAGGGATCTCCGCCAGCCAGTCCGTTGTCTGCCACGACGTTGAGCCGGCCGTCCTTCATGCGATTGTTCAGTTTTTGTGTGATTTCAACCATACCCTCGGGCAGGAACTGTCCGTATTCGGCACGCAGAATCTCGAAGCCGGGCAGAGGCTCGTCCTGCACGCTGCTGAGCGCCTGCTGGATGGAGGTGAACTGCACATCGCCCTTCATAGGCTCACGGAAGACGATGAAGTAGGCTTCCTCGGGCTTGAAGGCGAGCTCGATTTCGGTGGTGCCGTTGCTCTCGGTCCAGGCTGGCACAGGCTCCATCGTGCCTTGCTGTGCGTTCCATAGTTCGGGTACGCGTCCGGCAACGCGGAAGGTGCAGCGCTCCGTGCGGTACTCCTTCAGCTGGTTCGAGATGAAATACACCTCGGCCTCTTTCGTCGAGCGGTGGATGTAGAGCAGACGCGTGTCGCCCTGTCCGCCGCTGAAGTCGGCCTTCAAGCCAGTCTTGCTGGCTGCCTCGGCAATCGTGAGATCCTGTATCTTGCCGTCGTTGCTTCCCTCGGGCCCCCACAGCTCGTCCACCAGCGTCTGGTATTCCTCGTCGCTCTTGGGGTATCCATCGAGCGTGGGCTGTCCCTTGGGCCTTGGGCCGATGATGCAGGCGCCGCTCTTGACGAACGACTTCAGCAGGGACAGGAGAGCCAGCGTGGGCTGCTCGTTGCCGGGCAGCACTAAGAAGCGGTACTCGCGTCCGACAGCCGAGCACAGCATGCTGTTCCTGACGCTCACCTTGCGCAGCTGCGTGGCCGAAATCTGGTCGTAGTCGAGGCCAAGCTCACGAATATCGGACCGTTCCTCGCCCATGTTGGGCGACGACTCGCCGACGAAGACCAGGATGTCCTGCACGCCCTCGCCCTGCTGGAGCAGGAACTGCGAGCGGGCGCAATAGTCCATCCAGGCGCGGCCCTGTTCCCACCAAGTATTGTGGCGGTTGAAGTTCGTGCCATACTGACCCAGGCTGAAGCCGGGACCCACCTCCCACGGCTGGTGGGCATTGGTGTGGAGGATGAAGCGATTCACGCCGTTCGACCAATTATAGTCGCCCTGCGCCTTCAGCATGCCGGGATGGTTCCTGTGGCGGCTCTCCATGCCCGTGGCCGTGAACGACTCGGCTCCCACCACCTGACGCCCGTTGGCATGAGCAATCGAGGCTGCCAGATTGGCCATTCCCGAGAACTCATTGTTGCCCACCCAGAACTCGCTCATGGGCACATCGGCCTCCCGGCCTACCTCAAGGGCGTTGAAGGGGCCTTCGTAGGGCTCGGTCAGGAAGCGCATTCCGTGCTTTTTGCATAGTTCGGCAAAGTAGTCGTAGTAGTTTTCGGCCATCAGCTCGCCCACGGTGAGGCGCAGGTCCCACAGGAAGCGTTCTGCCACAGGGCCGCTTTCTACATAATATCCTGCCATGGCGGGCAGGAAGAGCTTCAGGTCATAGTGGCGGCGGGCCTTGAACTCGGTCTCGAAGCCCGGTGTCCAGTTGCCGCAGCCCACCTCATAGCTGTCGATGAGCGAGCCCGTCAGCCCGGTGCCTACGAGCGAGCCCAGCCGGTCGATGATGGGCTGGATGCCGCCGGCCCAGAATGCATCCAGTGCCTTGCGGCTCATCTTGTCACACTCCAGACCGTTGCCGCCGGCCAGAGCCGGATGATTGGTCATGCCCGTGGGCGTGAAGCCAAAGCGCAGGATGGTCCATCGGCCCTCGGGGGCCTCCCATGCCAGTGTGCCGCCCGGCTGCATTTGGTCCGTGAGGTCCACGATGTCTGCCTGATGCACCACGGCACTGTCAGGTACCTCGCGCAGCGACGGCATCAGATGGCGCTGGAAGGCGTTGTTGGCCAGCGTCTTGACATCCAGGCTTCCGATGCGCTGTGTCATCATCGGTGTGGGGAAGGCCAGCACGGCGATGTCCTGATAGCATCCATGATTGGTCTTCGGTTTGGGCATCACCAGGCAAACGGTGCGTCCGCCCTCCACCTGCTGCTCGCTCCATGTCACTGTCTGCATAGCATCTTCGGGCTTCACCCACGGTCCGCCGCTCGACGACCATCCCGGACCATTGTGGAACGACAGCTCCATGCCCAGCCGCTTGGCCTCGCTGGCTGCGTGCTTGAACAGCTCGAGCCACTCGTCGCTCATGTATTCCACGGGTCCCTGAGGGAAGCCCATTCCACCGTTGAACAGCGTGGCCTCGTGAATGCCCACACGATGCATGGCCTCCAGGTCGGCCGTGATACCTTCGCGGGTCACGTTGCCGTCCAGCCAGTGCCACCACGTGCAGACCTGTGCCTCCCGCGGCGGATTGTTAAAGCCTTCCCTCAATTTTGCAAGCGAGGGGTTGTCTCCTGTCTTCTGCGTCTGCGTGCAGCCGACGCTCAATGCCGTAACCGCTGTCAGCAACGTCAATGCCGCCAGGCTATGCCAGGTACGGCGTAGATAGGTTGTTTTCATGTACATGATTGTGTAATAATAATTAAATGATGTGTTCGCACTCTATCTGTGCTCTTTTCCCAATCTTTGCGGTACAAAGGTACTGCTTTTAATCCACAATTCATAATACTCAGTCCATAATCTTTACGTGATTACTCTGCATTATGGACTATGCACCTGTCTCCACCTTGACTCCACAATGGGGGCAGTAGTGGGCAGAGTCTTCGAGCGGAGCGCCACATTCCTTGCATTTGCGACGGCGTGAGCGCCCTACGTTGTGATCGTGGATAAACTGAGCACTGACAATACCTGTGGGAACAGCCATGATGGTGTAACCCAGAAGCATGACCAGGGCGCTGAGGAAACGGCCTATTGGTGTCATGGGGGCGATGTCACCGTAGCCCACGGTGGTCATTGTGACCACGGCCCAATAGATACTGGTGGGAATGTCCGTGAACTGTGTGCCGGGCTGATGTCCCTCGACCATATACATGAGGGTGCCCAGCGAGATGACCATGATGACTACGAAGAGAAAGAAAACGAATATCTTGCGGCTGCTCACGAGGAGCGACTGCATCAGGCGGTCGCCCTCCTCCAGGAAGCTGAAGAGCTTGAACACACGGAAGACACGGATGAGGCGGAACGTGCGGACTATCATGAGATAGCGCATCGGGCCGAAGATCCATCCCAGATAGAGCGGCAGCGTGCTGAGCAGGTCAACAATGCCGAAGAAACTGAAGACATAGTCGCGTGGACGGGGCGAGCAATAGAGGCGGCATACGTATTCGAGTGTAAAGAAGAACGTGAACACATACTCGAGCACGGTGAAGATGGTCTTGGCCAGCGGCGGCATGCCCTGCATGCTCTCCAGCACCACCACCAGAATGCTGGCCACAATGGCCCAAAGCAGGGTGACGTCGAAGGCTTTGCCCATCCGTGTGTCACTCTGGAAGATGATGATGTAGAGCCTGTGCTTGAGCTCCTCGTTATGTAGCAAACGGGTCAGCCAGTTCATAGTTCACAGTTCATAGTTCATAGTTATCGGAGACGTCTTCATGTCTCCCGCCCCCGCTATCTTACCTAAAAAGGTGGTGGGGGCTGACAGGGAACGGGGGATTTAATTATCCCCTGCTCCGCTGAACAGCGTATTCTCCACGATGCGGCCCATCTGCCAAACGCAGCGCACGTCGAGTTTCTCGTCCATGATGATGATGTCGGCATCCTTGCCGCGAGCCAGCGCTCCCTTACGGTCGTGGACGCCCATGATGTGAGCCGGTGTCTCGCTGGCCATGCGTGCAGCATCCTCCAGTGGCACCTCGGCCTGCTGCACCATAGTGCGGATGAGGCGGTCGGTGGTAGCGATGGAGCCAGCCAGTGCCGAGCGGTCGGCCAGCTTGCATACGCCGTCCTCGATGATGACACGTGGGTCAAAGGCCTTGGCGTCCTTGCCGGCAGCAGCCACAGCCAGTGCGTCGCTCACGAGGGCCATGCGCTCCACGCCCTTGATCTTGTAGGCCATGCGCAGGATGGTGGGCGGCACGTGGATACCATCGGCGATGCATTCGATGGTCATGTCATCCAGCAGATAGACACTCTCCACGGTGCCCTCGTACTTATAGCCCATCTTGTTGTGGAAGCCAGGCATGGCGTTGTAGAAGTGGGTCACGTGGGTAAAGCCCGACTCGTAGGCCGCCTTCACGTCGCTGTACTCGGCCATCGTATGCGCGATGCTGGGCAGGATGCCCTTCTCGGCACAGAACTTGCCGAACTGGAGTGCGCCGGGCAGCTCGGGGGCTGCATCCCAGCGGGCCAGGCAGCGGGCACGTTCCACGATGGGGATATACTCGTTCGGGTCGGGGTTCTTGATCCAGCTCATTATCTGTGCGCCGGCCTTGCCTGGGTTCAGATAGTGTCCTTCGAGGTGGAGGCCCAGGATGGGGCTGTCCTTCTCAGCCATCAGCTTCTCGCAGGTCTCGATGGCGCGGTAAATCATGTCCACCGTGCTGCTGCTCAGCGTGGGGAAGATGCTGGTGGTGCCGTGTTTGGCATGCGCAGCCACAGCCGTGCGGTAGGCATCCTCGGTGCCCTCCTGGAAGTCGCGTCCGCCACCGCCGTGCACATGCATCTCCACGCCGCCGGGCAGCACATACATGCCTCGTGCGTCGATAAGTTCTGCCCCGATGACGGCGAGGTCGCAGTTGGTGACTTCCAGAATCTTATTATCCCGGAGGATGACGCTTCCGTCCTTCAGCCAGCCTTGTGGCGTGAGGATGCGTCCGTTGATAATCTGTGTTAGCATAGTTGTTGTTTTAGTTGCTTTAGTTGTTGTATTGTTAGTTGCCGAGACCCGCCCGTGCCCTCGCTTTTGCGTGGCATCAGGCGCGTCCCGGCGTTCTGTGTTCAGTTT
>Ga0310695_10009141_pt1 | contig 15038 bp, 12 predicted proteins | sample RumenRJG_04DNA_FD_203882 | JGI IMG/M metagenome (GOLD analysis project Ga0310695, IMG submission 203882) | Bovine rumen microbial communities from Lethbridge, Alberta, Canada - RJG_04 (v2) (version 2) | ecosystem: Host-associated > Mammals > Digestive system > Stomach > Rumen | place: Canada... | reverse complement strand
CGTGCCGCAGTATCTGTATACTGATTCCGAGATCGAAGAGCTGGACGCTTTCATCGTGGATATGTTCGGCGATTATAAAAGCGTATTTCATGAGATCGCGTCTCCGGATATCCATCTCGATGTGTGCATCGTAGATCCGACAGAGGACGAGCCTTACTACAAGCTCGTCACGATGGGGGCAGGAGCCTATACGATGCAGATTCCGGAACAGTGGCGGAAATATCAGATCGAGCACGCGGAGTATGCGATATATGCCGAAGGACTGGAGTATAGACAGCGGCGCGGAGACGGACTACTGGCCTATCCGAACACTCAAAGATGTGGCGCGGCTTCCGATCCTGTGCGATACCTGGCTGTGCTACGGCCATACGACCCAGGCAGATGCCGAAGGCTCTGCCTACGCTTCGAACACGAGATTCAACAGTGTCGTTCTGAACTTCGCGGAAAACAAAAAAGGCGATATAAGGCTCATCATGTCATCGGGAAAGGTGATCAATTTTTATGAGGTCATCCCCCTGTATCCGGAGGAGCTGAAGTTCAAAATGGAAAACGGCGCGGAAGCACTCTTTGCTAAGTTCGAGGATAAAAAAATCTCATACCGGGTACTGGATCCGAACAGAAAAAGCGTGATACAGGAAGAGGAAAAACATGAAAAAACTGTTTAAGGCCATAAGAGCTTCCGATCTGGAGACGGTAAAGGAAATACTGGATAACAAGCCGGAGCTGGTCCATTGTGTTGCAAAGCAGCCGCCGAAGAAAGACGATGGTCAATCACCCCTGCAGGTGGCACTGAAAACAGGCAACGTTGAGATCGCGGAGTATTTGCTTCGCCGGGGAGCGGACGTCAATTTTATGGAGGACGAGTCCTGCTGCAATGCCTGGAGAGCGCCGGTCCTCCATGACGCCATCAACTTCGCGGTGATGTCCTGCCGATGGAATATCAACGACAAGCATATGGGATTCCGTGTTTTTTCGACGAAAGAGCGTGCCGATGAAGCTCTCGGTGTGCTGAAAAGGATGATTGACATGGGAGCGGATGTGAATGCCGTGGACTCCTATGGGAACGCGGGCTTGAACCGTTTTGCGCTTCAGGCCAAGCAGATTCTGCCCTCGTTCAGCTACGCAGGCCATGTTGAAATGAAAGACAGGCTCTTTACAGAGGAGCTTCACGAAGATCTCAGGAATGTGCTGCAGACCCTGAAGAATGCCGGGGCAGATGCGTCTTATAAAGCGCCAAATCTGGGCTGTTCCGTCAGAGAGTTCTGCGGCGAAGGCAGCATTTCGATCCTGTTTGACGAAGTGTACAAGGAAACGGATTGAGTTTGCCGCGGCGATAATAACTATTCATTAAAAAAAATACTATGGGCCTGTCGACAAGATATCTTTTTCGGGCATACAAGACGCTGAAAAGACTGTTTTCGCTAAGAAAACGGTCTTTTTTCTTAACTTTTCAAGGCAAATAGTTTCAAATGCTTTGTTGCCGGGGGGTGTTTGGAGAATACGGGATCGTGGAGTATCAACGAGATTCACCGATCCACACGGATCCTCGCATGTAAGCAAGAACCAGCTTTTATCACAAAAATGCTTCTTAGCGCAGTCCGGCTTCGATTGACAGAAAACCATGTCGAAGATGAAGCCCCACAGACGGCGGATCATCCGGAATGTGATCCGGTGCAGGCATTGCGGGGATGTGATCGAAAGCACTTACCGGCATGAAGGGGGGGCCTGCTGCGCCGTGCGGGAGATCGCAAAGGAAGCGCCCCGGACCGGAGAGTTGTTTCTTCGGCCCGGGGCGATGAAGCGTATACGGTTTACTTGGCGCCGTTGCGCGCGGCCCGATTCCCCAGACGCTGGAGCGCTTTGCCCGCTTCAAATACAGGCAGGGTGGAGAGCGCCAGAGCGATGGAGATGAGCAATTCTTTTGTCGTCAGCGTTCCGTGGATTCCGAACAGCTCCCGGAAGCCGGGAATGAACGCCGCCGCCAGCGTCAGACCAACGGTGATCAGCAGCGCGCCGACCATCCACCAGTTGGTGTTTTGAAGCATTTCGCGCCGGAAGATGGAGCCGGTGCGTGAGCGCATGTTCAGCGCGCACATCATCTCCGCGAAACTGACGGTGAGGAATACCATGACGACTGCGTTCTCACACCAGCTGCCGTTGGCGATGCCGGCAAAGGAGCCCGTTTCCAGCCAGTATCCGATGTAATAGGCGGCAATCTCAATCGCGGCGAGGTATACGCCCTGCCACAGCATGCTCACACCGGCGCCGTTAGCGAAGATGCTCTCATCCTTCGGACGGGGCTTGCGCTTCATCAGCTCGCCCTCTGCCGACTCCATGCCAAGGGCAAGACCCGGCAGCGTATCCGTGACCATGTTGATCCAAAGCAGGTGGACAGGGGTCAGAATGGTGAAGTTCAGGATGGAGGCGAAGAATATGATCAGCACCTCAGCCAGGTTCGTGGAAAGCTGGAACTGGAGCACCTTGCAGATGTTGTCGTAGATTTTTCGGCCGGCCTCAATGGCGCGGACGATGGTTGCAAAATTGTCATCCGCGAGCACCATGTCGGCCGCGCTCTTGGTAACCGGCGTACCCGTGATGCCCATGCCGATGCCGATGTCCGCCGCTTTGATGGAAGGCGCATCGTTCACGCCGTCGCCGGTCATGGCGGTGATCTTGCCTCTGGCCTGCCAGGCATTGACGATACGGGTCTTGTGCTCCGGCTGCACACGCGCATAGACGGAGAACCTTTCGACGACTTCGATCAGCTCCTCGTCACTGTACTGGTCGAGCTCAGCGCCAACGACCGCTTCTCTCTCGTCGCGGATGATGCCGAGATCCTTGCCGATGGCCACGGCGGTGTCCTTGTGGTCACCCGTGATCATAATGGGACGGATCCCCGCTGCACGGCATTTTTCGATCGCATCATAGACTTCCGGACGGCAGGGGTCGATCATGCCGTACAGGCCGATCAGGATCAGGGACTGCTCCAGGCTTTCCGGTCTGGTGTCTTCCGGCAGCAGATCATAAGTCCTGTAGGCCGCCGCCAGCACGCGCAGGGCCTGGTCGGCGTAGGACTTGTTGATCCGGCGGATTTCGTCCAGAATTTCCGGCGTCATGGGAATGACGCGCCCGTCCTTCAGATAGCCGGTGCAGCGCCCAAGGAGCATGTCGCAGGCGCCCTTGGTATACTGGATGAAGCCGCGGTCCGTCTGGTGGATCGTGGACATCATTTTACGCATAGAGTCGAAGGGGGCTTCGGCGACGCGCGGCTGCTCGGCGGCGAGTTCATACTTGGGGAGACCGATCTTCATGGCGTGGTTCACGAGCGCGGCCTCTGTGGGCTCGCCGACAGACGAGTCCTCACCGGGCCGGATCTCGGCGTCGGAGCAGAGCGCCATGGCGCGCGCCATCAGCTTGGGATCGTCGGTGTATTCCAGAACGACCGTCATCTTGTTCTGCGTCAGGGTGCCGGTCTTGTCCGAGCAGATGATCTGGGTGCAGCCGAGCGTCTCCACAGCGGTCAGCTTGCGGATCAGGGCCTGATGCTTTGCCATATCGGTCACGCCGATGGACAGCACGATCGTCACGACTGCCGGCATACCCTCCGGTATGGCCGCCACGGCCAGCGCGATGGCCGCAACGAGACTGTTGACGGCGCTGCTTCCGAACAGACTCCAGGAAAACGGCGCGTCTGTCAGCACAACGGACTGCACGCAGCTGACGGCAAAGACGACGATGCAGATGCCGATCACAAGCTTGGTCAGAAATACGGAGAGCTCCGCCATGCGTCTCTGCAGGGGAGTCTGTTCCTTCTCGGCCATCCTGAGCGCGCCGGCGATCTTGCCCATCTCGGTGTTCATGCCCGTGGCAGTCACAACGCCCATGCCGCGGCCGTAGACCACGGTCGAGCCGCTGTAGAGCATATTCGAGCGGTCGCCGAGAGGTACGGATCTCTGCCCGTCGGCGCACATCAGAACGTCCACCAGCTTTTCCGCCGCCATCGCTTCGCCGGTCAGCGCGGCCTCTTCCGCCTTCAGACTGTGGGCTTCCAGAATGCGGCAGTCGGCCGGGACGGTGTCGCCGGCCTCGAAGCAGACGACGTCTCCGACCACGAGGTCCTCGCTTTTCACGGTGACCATCACGCCGTCCCGCATGACTTTGGAGGTGTCAGCCGTCATCTGCATCAGCGCGGCCATGGCCGCCTCCGCCTTGTTCTCCTGAACAAGGCTCATGATCGCATTGATGATGACGACCGCCAGAATGACGAAAACGTCTGTAAATGAGCCCAGGGAGAATGAACCCTGGGATTCCAGGATCGTCACGATGACCTGCACCAGCGCTGCGCCCAGCAGCATCAGGATCATGGGGTCCGTGATAGAATCCAGGAACTTCCGGAAGACAGATCGCTTTTCTTCCTCGGCAAGCTTGTTTTTCCCCTGCTGCTGCAGCCTTGCGGCGGCCTCCTCAGAGCTCAGACCCTGCGATGAGGACTGCAGTTCCTCCAGCACGGCTTCGCTTTTTTCAAGATAGTACTCCACTCTGTTTGCTCCTCATTTCATATCATACTCACAGCATCTCCGGCACGGAAGCCTTTTCCCGGCGGAGACGCATCCATCCGCTCCGGGCAGACTTTATTTCTTTTTGCAGAATTTGTGGCAGCATTTTCCCTCCGGGGGCGCAGGAAGCGGTTCACCCTTGATCGCGGCTATGATCACGTGACGATGTACAAAAACCACGTAAGTCAAGCAGCAGCAAACTGCGGTGACAAGTGCCCAGAACAGAAATTTGCCGACCTTCATCCAGGCCTTTTCAAGTTTTTCTCTCATTGTTTTTCCTCCTTTTGGATTGTCGTTATGAGGGCATGCCGCTCCATTTATACTCCCACAGGTCGATGATCTCCTGTCTCTTTGCTCTGCGGATGTAGAAAAATCCGCACAGGCAGAGCGCAAACTCGATCGCCGCAATGTATACGGTTATCCAGTCAGGCAGTTCCGTGACCCCTAATACCGTTACGCTTTCAGCGGCCATGAAAGTCAGAACGTCGTGAACGAAGTGGAACAGGCAGAGCACCCACACATTTCCTTTGCGCAGATAGATCGCCCCATAGAACACGCCCATGAAGATGCAAAGCAGGGTCTGAAGCAGGGCGCTGCTGATCTCCCATCCGTTGATCGCATTCGTAATGTGGGTCAGCCCGAACATGAATCCGGAAAGGACAGCGATCAGCGGGATCCTCTTCTCGCTCATCCAGTGTCTGGCCATGTAAGACACGGCGATCTCCCGGAAACAGACCTCCTCGACAAGGCCTGCCATCAAGGCCATCATGATCTGTTTGAGTCCGACCGGCGCGAACGGGAAGCCTTTGGCGAAATACGCATAGGAGCCAAACAACAGGATCCAGTAAATCAGCATCGGAAGAAAGATCAGTTTTAACGATCCGCCTATATCGCCTTTCCGCGGCATGAAGCGGTATTCCTTCCGATTGCGCAGATACCAGAAGATCAGGACCAGGATCGATCCGACGCTTCCTCCGATGGCCGTCGCCGTCCCCGGCTCCAATCCGGTCTTCTCGAGCGTGAACGTTGCGATGACTCCGAACAGCAATTCAGAGGTCACCAAAGCGCCATAAGTCCATAGCAGCAATCCCAGCACGGGATGCTTGTCAGCAAATTTTTGTTTCATCATCAGTCTGCTTTGCTTCCCTTTTCTTCAGCCTATTATATATGCGCCTTTTTCGGTTTCTTCCGATCCGGCTTTTCCATTATACCGCATCTTTATCTTCTTGTCATCTTGCTCTTGCAAAAACCTTGGATCGCACTTGTTTGGCGCATCCGCTGATGGTATACTTTTATTCAGAAGAGGGGATTGCCGCTGAGCACAGCGGCCATATACACAATAAGGATCGACAGTTTCTGAATATTTACGAGATCTGATAGAAATGGATAGGGGAGAATAACAACAATTTGATTCCCAATAAACTCCTTGCCTTTTGGATCGTGTCCATGCCGGCAAGGAGTTTTTCATTTACTCATATTTTTTATACTTTTTTCCCGCCGGGCGGCCGGGCGGGAACGGAGTCCGTTTTATTGGACAGCATCTGTGATAGGATTACAGTGGGCCCGGGAAAACGGGTAAGAAAAGGCGGCTTATCGCTGGGGGAAAGCCATTGATGATTCCGCGGGGGAAAGCGGACATGCGCAGAGAAAAACCGTCAGCTGTCCCCCCCCGGCAAGCCCCATAAGATCTGCCCCAACTGTCAGCCGGAGATGGCAGAGGCCCAATACGATCCGTCCCGGTGGACGAGGCTGGGGGACTGTCCGCTATACCGGAAGACGACCGGTAAAAGATCACATTTTTCGTGTACTCTATGCTTGAAAAAAACTATTCATTATTTATCAGGAGGAACTAAATTATGGCGATCAACTTTAACAGCAATTCGGTATGGAACCTTAAACCGATCAATCTATCAGAAGTTCGGGATGAGGTCAACGGTCTGCTCGTGCCGGGAGAGGAAGCGATCCTTGCTTTCAAAACGATTCGTGATCAGTTGGTGTTTACCAACAAGCGCATTATCGCGGTTGACGTTCAGGGACTCACCGGAACGCGGAAGTCCTTCAGTTCTATGCCCTATTCCAAAATCCAGTTCTTTTCGATCCAGACGCCGAGCGTCGCCGAGCTTGTCCAGGATTCGGAGCTGTTCCTCATGTACGCCAACGGCTTCACAGCCAAGTTCGAGTTCAAGGGCAACGTAGATATCGGAGCAATTGGCAGAATGATTTCCGAGTTTGTTCTGTAATTAATCTACAAAAAGAGTACTGCTGACCAAGATTCCTCAACAGGGAGGTGAAGACATGGCCTACAGCGAACTGATCAAAAACTTCGAGAAGATCCGTGATTACATGAGGGAATTCTATATCTACGGTTTCAAAAGCCGCGAGGATTACACGAAGAAAAGCGCCCGCAGCTATGACGACGAGCGCCGCCGGATCGAGAGCTGGCTGGGCGGCTACATGGCTTTCCGCCATACCGGCGAGGGAAAGAACGTCTTCATCTCCGTGGACAACCGCAGCGTCACCTTCAATCCGCTGCACAACGCCTGGAAGGCCAAAAGCTTCACCGACAAGGATATCGTGCTGCATTTCTGCATCCTGGATATCCTCGCTGACGGCACGGCGCGGGGCGTGACGGAGATCTCCGATCTCGTTGCGGCGTGTCTTTCCCACACGGAGACGCCGTTTGAAGTCGATGAATCCACCGTCCGCAAGAAGCTCAAGGAGTATGCGCAACTGGGGATCCTCCGGAGCGAGAAAGCCGGACGCTCCCTGCTGTATCGCCTTGCGGACAGCAAGGTGGACATCCCTTCCTGGGAGGATGCCGCGGCATACTACTCCGAAGAGGCGCCGTTCGGCGTGATCGGTTCCTATCTGCTGGACCGGCAGGACGAGGCGCCGGAGCATTTCCGCTATAAGCACCACTATCTGCTCCACACGCTGGATACCCAGGTTTTGTTTGACGCCCTGTGCGCCATGAAGGAGAAGCGCTGTGTGGACATCGTGAGCTTCAGCATCCGCAAGGACGCCGAGCATGAGCACCGCGTGTATCCGCTGCGCTTCTATATCAGCACCCAGACCGGGCGGGAGTATCTCCTGGCCTACCACTACAAGTTCCGCAGACCCATGTTCTTCCGCCTGGATACGGTCCGTTCCATCAAAGCCGGCCCGGTCGAGACCAGGCACGAAAAATACGAGGGCTTTGCGGTGAAGTTCGATGAAAACCTCTGGGGCGTCTCCACAGGCGGCGACTACAGCGTAGACCACGTGGAGCTGACCCTTCATGTGGAAGACGATGAGAGCTATATCATCGACCGCCTGGAGCGGGAAAAGCGCCATGGCCGGATCGAGACGATCGATGAGCATACATACAAGTTCGTTGCGGACGTATACGACGCCGGGGAGCTTTTGCTGTGGGCGCGCAGCTTTATCGGGCGGGTGCTTTGCTTTGAGAGCGACAACAAATTCGCGGTCACCCGGTTCTATGATGACGTGCGGCGCATGTGTGAAATGTACGGGGGAGGTGAGGAAGCATGATCTTCTCTGAGATCTACGGTTCGTATTTTAAGGCGGTCTCCGCCATCCTCGCCAAGGCGGTCGACGGTGTGCTCACCGAACGGGAACTGACACGCACCGTGTTGGAGAACGCTTTCGGCGAGAGCCTGGTCACGATCCCCGCCAAGCTGACGGACGGCAGCTGGCCGCTGCTCACAAAGGACTACGGCACACCGCTGCGGCACAAGCCCCACATGCCGCTGACGACGCTGGAAAAGCAGTGGCTCAAGGCGCTGCTGCTGGATCCCCGTATCCGCCTGTTTGATCCCTCCGAGGAAGGGCTGGAGGATGTGGAGCCGCTCTTTACGCCGGAGCAGTTCGTGTATTTCGACCGCTATGCGGACGGTGACGATTATTCCGACCCCCGTTACATCGAGCATTTCCGCATGATCATCCGGGCCATGCATGAAAAGAGGAAGCTCCGCGTCCGCTTCCACGGGCACAGGGGCAACCGGCAGAGCTATATCTGCATTCCGTACCGGCTTGAGTACTCCTCCAAGGATGATAAATTCCGGCTCATTACCGGATTTCGAAACAAGCCGCTGACGGTCAACCTCTCCCGGATCGACTCGGTGCATATCCTTGAGCCTTGGGAGGAAAACGAATACAGTCTGCCGCGTGAACGGGAGAAAGAGCTTGTCATGGATCTCTATGATACGCGCAACGCCCTGGAGCGGGCCATGCTCCACTTCTCCGACCTTGAGAAAGAGACGGAGCGGATCGATGAACGGCGCTATCGGATCACGCTTCACTACCGTCAGGGGGATGAGACGGAGATCCTGATCCGCATCCTCTCCTTCGGCCCGGTGCTGAAAGTGATCGAGCCGGAGAGCATGGTCTCCCAGATCCGGGAGCGACTGGCAAAGCAAACGGCTCTTTTGGCAGAAGAATAATGGAAAAACCTGCGAACTTTTCTTGAAAAAGGAGAGTTCGCAACTTTTTTTCCATGAAAAAAGCTTCCTGTAATGGTATTTTATGCTTGCAAGATGAAAAGCACAGACAGCAATGCAATGCATACGACTTCTAATCGTACGAGCAAATCGAATGTGCTTTGCGCACAGCTCCGGCCACCAGCTCACCGGAGAGCGCCACCACTTAAATGAGGTGGAGCCGTGCAGGGTTCAAATCCCTGTGTGTCCGGGGCTGTGCTATTTGAAAGATGCCAACAGCAATTCACCCCCTTCATTCTTCCTGATGAAACACGGCATCTTGTTCATTCAAAGGAAACGCCGCCCTGGCCTGCCGAGCCCGCTGACTTGACTTTAGCCGGCTCGGCTCCGGCGGCCGCCGATCGCCCTGCGCGGCGTTTTCAATAGAAAGACACAGACAGCAATCCTGACGAATCCATTAGCTCCGGTGGGGAGCACCCGGTTCAGGGCCGGGAGGTCGCGGGTTGAAATCCCGCATGAATTCTTAATGTGTCTTGAAAGGCATCAACAGCAATATGAATAGCTAAATGGTATAGCAGCCGGCTCAAAACCGGCGTACGCGGGTTCGAATCCCGCTTCCATGGTGCCTTGTCAAAAAGCAAGAACCCGGGAATGATAGCCCGGCCTTCATATGACCGCATGCCGGATGAAAGAGAGAGGCAAGTAAACTGACAGCTTCGGCTGAATACGCCTCGCTCCGCAGGCGCTTGTGAAAGCGGCGGAGATCAAGGACTTTTGAAAACCGCTCCCGGACGTTTGGCGTGAAAAGCACAGACAGCAATTGAATTATATTGTTGACACGACTGAAATCGAGAAATGAACCAACCCGTCATATATTCCCCGGCGCAGGGTTTTTGGTGCTTTGGGTCAAATAAAAGATGCGCACAGCAAGTCGGCGATATTCCTTGTCAGGTAAGTCCTGACCCGCATAGCGGCATCTTGTGTATCACGAGCCGCCTGAGAACCGTGGACATCGGCGGCGGCCGAAAAAGACATTTGCAGCAATTGCGAGGAGCTCACCGAAAGGGCATGTCCAGCCCTTAGGGGGCGAGAAAGTGTGTCTTGTTAAAGGTGTGTACAGCAAATCATCTGTTCCGGTCGGGGTCTGGCAAGCCCTTCCTGCCCTGCGCAGGAAACAGCCCGCCAAGGGCGCACCTTATTTAGCAAATAAAGGCATAGACAGCAACACTTTAACTTTTCAACCTATTACGACAAAGAAAGATGAAACGGTCAAAAAGAAGCTGTAAACAGCAAACTGTGCCTTGTTATTATTTTATTTGTAAAGGAGGTCTTTCCCGTGCTGGAAGTCCTGAAGAAGAATGCAAACGTAAGCTATACCGAAAACGGCGCAGTCAGCAACCGCAGCACCGGGAAGGACTGCCTGGATCTTTTCGCCACCATCGGCGCGCTGCGCCGGGAATGCGATCAGGAGATCGTGACCCGCTTTATGCGCGCCTATACGGAGAACGCGGATATCGCCATGAAGATCCTGTTCTTCGCCCGCGACGTGCGCGGCGGCCTCGGTGAGCGCCGGGTGTTCCGCACGATCATGAAGTGGCTTGCGGAGAACGAAAAGAAGTCGCTCATCCGCAATCTGCCTTACATAGCGGAGTACGGCCGCTGGGACGATCTGCTGGTGCTGCTGGATACTCCCTGCCGCGCCGAGGCGACCGCCCTGCTCAAGCGGCAGTTTGAGGCGGATCTGTCCGCCCTCGACGGGGACGGAGAGGTCTCCCTGCTGGGCAAGTGGCTGCCCTCGGTCAACGCCTCCAATGCCGAGACCGTCCGCGCGGCCAAGCGGCTGGCAAAGGCCTTCGGTCTCAGCGAGCGCGATTACCGCAAGGCTCTGGTGAAGCTGCGCGCCCGGATCCGCATCATCGAGAACAATCTCCGGGAGCGGGATTACACCTTCGATTACGCCAAGCAGCCGTCCAAGGCCATGTTCAAGTACCGCCGCGCCTTCCTGCGCAACGACGGCGAGCGCTACGGCGCGTTCATGGAGCGTGTGCAAAAGGGCGAGGCGAAGCTCCACACCGGCACCCTGCTGCCCTACGAGATCGTGGAGCCCTGTCTGTACACGGGCGGCTGGTGGAACGATCATTGCTATATGCTGCCCATGAGCGATGAGGAGAAGCTCGCGCTCAACGCGACCTGGGCCGCGCTGGAGGACTTTGCCACGGACGAGAACGCGCTCGCCATCGTGGACACCTCCGGCTCCATGTATTGTCAGAATTCTCCGCTGCCCGCCGCTGTCGCGCTCTCGCTGGGGCTGTACTTTGCCGAGCGGGCCAAGGGGCCGTACCGCAATCACTTCATTGAGTTTTCCGCGCACCCGGAACTGATCGAGATCAAGGGCGAGACCTTTACCGACCGGCTGCGGTACATCGCGTCGTTCAACGAGATCGCGAATACCAACCTGGAGGCGGTCTTCGACCTCATCCTCGATGCGGCGGTCGACAACAAGGTGCCGCAGAGCGAGCTGCCGGCGAAGCTCTATATCATCTCCGATATGGAGTTTGACGCGTGCGTGAGCGGAGCGAAGCTCACCAATCTTGAGAACGCGAAGCGCAAGTTTGCACGGTACGGCTACCGCCTGCCGCAGCTGGTGTTCTGGAATGTGGCGAGCAGAAATCAGCAGCAGCCTGTCACGATCAACGATCGCGGCGTCGCGCTGGTTTCCGGCTGCAGCCCCCGGATCTTCTCCATGGCGATGGAGGGAGAACTGGATCCCTATGCCTTCATGCTGAGCGTGATCGGCACGGAGCGCTACGCACCCATCGCGGCGTAAGAATGGCTATATTCCGATAGGCATGTATGGTGTCTGAGCGTAAAAAAGGGAACATCTGCCTTTCAGCGGAATAATGAAGCCGGTGTACGTCGACGCTCTGCGTGCACCGACGCGCCGCACTTTCCACCTCCGAATTGTACGGGGGATGTCTCGCGCGGCGTCTTATAAATGCGATCTTTCTTGTGAGCAGTGTGAGAGCGGAGCATCAACGGCCCATTGCGAAGTCCTTGAAGATCGAAGCCGCCGCGGCAGCAAGCTCCCTGCCGCGCGACGCCGGAGTTTTCGCGCCTGTCGAGACCAGGAATGCTGAACTCCGGTAATGGGAGACGTTAATAGTTTCCAACCACTCATACAGTTGGCGATTAACTTGCGTCTCCCTCTTTTGAAAGGAATGATAGAAAAAGGAATGATAGAAAATGATAGAAATACAAGGACTTTACAACACCGCTATCTGCTATACCCCCGCGCTGGAGCCCACGGCGGAAATGCAGATCAAGACCGTCTGCGACCAGGAGGCTTTTGCCGGCTGCAAGATCCGCATCATGCCCGACGTCCACGCCGGGAAGGGCTGCACCATCGGCACGACCATGACCATCCGGGACAAGATCGTCCCCGGCATGGTGGGCGTGGATATCGGCTGCGGTATGGAGACCGTGCGGCTGGCCGAAAAGGAGATCGACTTTGCCGCTCTTGATGCGCTCATTCGGAAGGAAGTCCCCTGTGGACAGAATATCCGCAGGGAAGAGCATCCCCTGAACGATGAGATCAATCTTTACCGGCTCCGCTGCGCGCCCTATGTCTCCATCGAGCGGGCAAAGCGCAGCATCGGCACCCTGGGCGGGGACAACCACTTCATCGAAGTCGACCGCGGAGAAAACGGAGATTTATATCTCGTCGTCCACTCCGGCAGCCGCCATCTGGGCACCCAGGTCTGCAAGTACTACCAGGATCAGGGCCGCTATGCCATGTGGGGCGGCGCCCGCCACCAGATCGATGAGCTGATCGCCGAATACCGTGCCGCCGGACGCTGGCAGGAGATCCAGAGCGCAATCAACGAGCTGCGCAAGGAGCACCCGATCAGCATCCCCAAGGATCTCGCTTACGTGGAGGGGAAGCTGTTTGAGGACTATATCCACGACATGCGCATCACCCAGCGTTTCGCCGTGCTCAACCGCAAGGCCATGACCGACGTGATCCTGCGGGGCATGGGGCTGACGAAGGTCGAGGAGTTCACCACGATCCACAACTATATCGACACGGAAAAGAGCATCCTCCGCAAGGGCTCTGTATCCGCCGAAGCGGGCGAAAAGCTGCTGATCCCCATCAACATGCGCGACGGCAGCCTCATCTGCATCGGCAAGGGCAATGAGGAGTGGAACTGCTCCGCGCCCCACGGCGCCGGGCGGCTGATGAGCCGCAAGCAGGCCCGCGCCTCGCTGTCCATGGACGAGTATGCCGCCGAGATGGAGGGCGTCTGGTCCTCCTGCGTCGTGCGCGACACGCTTGACGAATCCCCCATGGCCTATAAGCCCATCGACGAGATCGTGTCGGAGATCGGCCCCACTGCCGAGATCGTGGAGCGCATTCGCCCGGCCTACAACTTCAAGGCCGCGGAATAAAAAAGCTGTATAACTGCCATTGTAGATTCTGCGCGGTACGTTACCTCATGCAGCATCAATCCAGGATCATTCGCGGCGGTGTGATTCAAGCCGATGAATAAAGTGGGGATTGAAAAGTTGTCGTGAGAAGAACCTGTGCCGGTAAGGCTGCCGGCAGATACAGGGCTCCCGGCGGGTCTGAGTCAGACGAGAGCCGCACGCGGGCTGAAAGGTAGCTGGCGGTTTGACGACCCCGGCAAGGACCCGCCGGAAGTTTTATAAAATATGCGCTCTTAGCTCAGCCGGCAGAGCAGCGGATCGATAATCCGAAGATCGCAGGCAAGGTGAATTGCCGCTCGCGGCAAGAGAGGGCGGCCTGGGCCGTTCAAATCCTGCAGAGCGCACCATTTATTGTTAATTCCATTTTGCTTGGGAAAAGCAGGTGATGAAAAATGAAAGCAATTCAGAGAGGAAGCAAGTTCACCATTTTTGATGATAGCATCAGAAGCTATGATCAACTGCCAGTCGCGACTTTCGATATCGGATATAACCAGCAGGAAGGCTGCTTCCTCATCCACAGGGGTAATATCCGCGTGACAGAAAAAGCCTATGGCGTTCATACGGAAAAACTGGAAAAGGTCCTGTCGTCCTTCAAGCGTTTTTCCAGAAGCATGGGTGTGATCCTCAGCGGTGATAAAGGCATCGGCAAATCGTTGTTCGCAAAAATGATTTGTGAAGCCTCCATTCGTGAGGGTTATCCGGTGATCCTGGTGGATGCCTGCTACCCGGGCCTTGCGAGATTCCTGGAATCCATCAATCAGGAATGCGTGGTTCTGTTCGATGAATTTGATAAGACTTTCCGTTCCAATGACGATAATGATGATCAGGCAGCGCTGCTGAGTCTGTTCGATGGTACCACGGGTGGGAAAAAGCTGTTTATCGTGACTTGCAATGAACTGTATAGCCTTAACAGCTACATCGTAAACAGGCCTGGCCGCTTTCATTATCACTTCCGTTTTGATTACCCTTCCCCGGAAGACATCCGCGAATACCTTCATGACAAGCTGGATGAAGAGCAGTATGGGGAAATCGACAAGGTCGTTGATTTCTCCAGAAAGATCAGCCTCAACTACGACTGCCTGCGGTCGATCGCCTTTGAACTGAATAACGGTAGCGATTTTGCCTCCGCTGTAATCGATCTGAACATCATGACCACCGAAAATGAGGAATACGATGTTTATCTGTATTTCGAGGGTGGCTTGAGCCTTCACCAGCTTCGGTACCGGACTAATCTTTATGATAATGACGGTCTGATGGAGCAGATCCATCTGTATGATGATGACGGTCATTATGTCCTCAGCGCCTACTTTGATCGGAATATGGCAAGGTATGACATGAGCCGCAACGCGATTCTGATTCCGTCTTCCGGCATTAAGATCAAGAATGCCCCGAACGATGACGATGATGACGATGAGAACAGGAACGGCAATGAATACCTCAAGCGGAAGCCGCTGTACATGACGTTCAAGAAGCGGGCGATGAAGAATCTGCATTATATGATTTGAGGTGAGGGAATATGGCAAATCTTCTTGACAGCTACGGCCTGGACTTTTTGGGA
>Ga0310695_10009140_pt1 | contig 15038 bp, 11 predicted proteins | sample RumenRJG_04DNA_FD_203882 | JGI IMG/M metagenome (GOLD analysis project Ga0310695, IMG submission 203882) | Bovine rumen microbial communities from Lethbridge, Alberta, Canada - RJG_04 (v2) (version 2) | ecosystem: Host-associated > Mammals > Digestive system > Stomach > Rumen | place: Canada... | reverse complement strand
CGTATTGAATTCCCATTCGCCTCTTTCAGTTTTCAAAAGAGACATGTTGTACTTGGGAGATTCCTGCTTAGGTGCAGCTGCATCGGGCATCAAGAGCGCGACATCCGAAAGTACGGGGAATGCCACAGTACGAACGAACCAGCTGTTTTTATAATCAAGGAAGGGGCTGTTCAAGACGAGCGCCGCAAAATCTTCACTATTGCGTTCGTTCAGGTAATTCGGCGTAGTATTCCTTGACGCTGCGCATATCGGAACGCGGATCGCCTTCACGGTAAGAACGCCCATTGTAATGCAGGTCTATCGCAAAGAACGCGAATCCGGCCGAATCGGATTTTTCAGCAAGTTCTTCCTGGAAGAAGTAATCGTTGTAACCATGCACATACAGGACAATTCCTCGCGGGCTAGAAACCGGCGATACCGTTCGCGGCGAACTTCCGAAGGGGTATTCCACCAGTGTCGAATGGAAAACCTTGTCGTACGGGTTCACCTCTATCGGATAAACCGCATAAGGCGCGCCCAGTTCCGGGTCCACCGCCTTTTGTGGCAGAGAATTATCAACGATGGTCTGCAATGTTGCCGTCGTGAGAGGTTTACTGTAAGCCTCATCCCGCTTCTTTTCTTTGCAGGCCGCAAGGCATGCGTTAGCGGATGTGGCGGAAAGAAGAGCGACTATAGTCGCGGCAATGAGAGTTTTTGTTTTATTCATGCCTACACAATAAAAAATGGATCAGAACTTCGCTACTCCAATTGGTCTTTCGAAAATCCGCCAAGATTGTATTAGGAGTTGAAATTGTTTGGAACGTAATACTATTTTTATTATATGAACGAATCCGTTTTACAGATTGCCCAGGGCTTGGCCATTCCGTTTTTAGGGACGGTGTTAGGGGCAGCTTGCGTATTCTTTATGCGCAAGCAGATGGGCGTGAACCTTAAACGAGGCCTGCTTTCGTTTGCGGCGGGCGTCATGGTGGCTGCTTCTGTGTGGAGCTTGCTTTTGCCTGCCATTGAGGCGAGCGAATCCATGGGGAAGCTTGCTTTTATCCCGGCGACAGTTGGCTTCTGGGCGGGCATCATTTTCCTGTTCATTCTAGACAAAATTACACCGCATTTGCATTTAGGGAGTTCTACTCCTGAAGGCCCCAAGGCAAAATTCAAGCGGACAACGATGCTCACGCTTGCGGTTACCTTGCATAACTTGCCTGAAGGCATGGCCGTAGGCATTGTGTTCGCTGGCTGGCTTTCCGGAAATACGACTATCACGCTTTCTGGAGCATTTGCACTTGCCATTGGCATTGCCATCCAGAATTTTCCTGAAGGCGCGGTTGTCTCGCTTCCGCTCCGTGCCGAAGGGGCGTCCCGCAAAAAGGCTTTCGCCCTGGGCGCACTTTCTGGAGCGGTGGAGCCTGTAGGAGCCTTGATTACTCTGCTTGCTGCAGAGGCTCTTTCGCCTTTTATGCCATATTTGCTTTCGCTTGCCGCGGGTGCCATGATTTATGTTGTGGTCGAAGAAATGCTCCCGGAGGTCAGCGAAGGTGAGCATTTTGATGGCGGCACAATCCTCTTTGCACTTGGCTTTACGTTGATGATGGTGCTGGACAGCGCCCTTTAATCGCTTGATTGTCTCCTAATTAAAAACCCGCCCGGCGTTCGTCGGGCGGGAATCAGCCATCCTTCGCTTTTAAGGAAACCTAACCAAAAACGAAGGATGAGATTTTATGGCAAAAATTAGAAGCTGAACACTGTTTCAAGACCGAAACGCAGTGCATCGTCATCTTCGTTATCCTGCACGGCGACATCAACCATGCCGAAGGCAGTGATTTCCAGGTTTTCGACCGGAGTGATGTAGACGCGGGCACCGACATCGAATGTAGCGGCGGTTTCGTCTTCGTCATCCAAGGTGTGTGTGTGGTATTCTACAGGAATGCCAACCTTGATGAATTCAGCAAACTTGAAGGCCGGTTCGGCATACAGGAAGAAGTATTCCGGAATTTCGCCGTTGTCAAGATCGCTAGCTTCTTCGGCAGCATCACCCCTGTCGATGAGAGCGTAGAAGGCTGTCGTCTTGATATCGAATATACTCACTTCGAAAGTCGGTTCAACCAAGAAGGCGTGGGCGGTAGAAGTCCAGTCCTGACCTTCCACGACATCGCCGTCGTCCATCAGGTAGTCGGCATGGAAACCATACACAGCTCTGAAGCCAAAGCCACCGATAGAGAGGCCAGCTTCAACACCGGCATGGAGTTCGTTATGCTGTGCGGTCTGGAAGCTCTTGTAGTCCACATACGGACGCAGGTGCTGACCGGCATAGTCGAATTCGTAGGCTGCGTGGACGTCGTAAACCTTGGCCCCTTCTTCGTCGGACCAGTCGTTATCGCCGCTACCAAAGCCGAAGCCAAGAATGAAACCGGCCAAGTCGATTTCAAAACCGCGGATGTCGTGTTCCTTCATGCCAGCAGCATTGTCGGCAGGATCGTCGTAGTCATAGTAGGCAACGAATGCACCTTCCGAGAAGGTCAGGTCACCCAGCTTGACAGCGAAGAAATCAGCCGGCTGGTACTGAACGTAGGCACCATTGTAAATGGCGGCCGGATCAGTAGTTTCGCCGTCGGCTTCGAGGCCTACGAATGCAGACCACTTTTCGTTGAACTTGACTTCAAAATTGAGGTCGAAGGTAGATGCGTATTCATGGTTCAGATCGCCATCTGCCCAGACATTGTCCGTGTAGGCATCAAATTCAACTTCGCCGTTGTACTTGACTTCCATCTGGGCTTCAGAAGTACCTTCGTTCATGCTGGCCTTGAGCATGTCGAGGGCGTTACCGGCAGCGTCGGCCACTTCACCCGGATTCGTATTTTCTGCAGGAGCAGATTCAGCAGTTTTTTCTTCGGCGGGAGCGGCAGGCTGTTCGGCAGGAGTTTCCTGTGCCGGAGCAGCGGCAGTCTGAGCAGGAGCTGCGGCAGGGGCTTCCTGTGCAGGGGCCGGAGCGGCCTGTTCAGCAGGAGCGGCTGCAGGTGCAGCGGCAGGAGCTTCTGCAACGGGTGCTGCAGCGGGGGTTTCGGCGGCAGGAGCTGCTTCCTGAGCAAATGCCGATGCGGCAAAGAAGGAGGCGGCTGCAAGGCCGAACAAAAGATTGGACGTCAAACGGTTCTTCATTTTTCTCTCCCTTGACGGATTGATTTTCTGTTTTTGTAACACTCCGTCAGGTTTTTTACAAATAGTGCTACAAAAACGCTTGGCTATCGCCTTCTGTGTGCTATTACTGCAAAATGCGTGCCAAGATGTTTTAGTTTAGTTTCAAAAATTAGGCTAATCTAATTCAAGCTTTTTAATTAAGGGCCGGCAGGTTTTGGGCCTACCAGCCCTTAATGATTCTTGATTCTAAAAGGTTAGTCTTCGAATCTCTTCTCCTTGTTGGCCTTCATGCCGAAGAGCTTGAGGAAAATTCCCGTACCCACAAGAGCCACGATGGCAGCGACAATCCACTTGGTGTCGCCTCCAACCGGCACCTGGTAGAGGAGAACAGCCACTGCCCAAGCAAGAATCGTCTGAACCGTTGCCATAAGGATAGCAAGGCCGAGGCCGATTTCGCGGGCTACGACACCCATTGCAGCAAGGCAAGGCACATAGAGCAAGATAAAGATGAGGAATGCGAACACCTGCCAGTTAAAGCCATCCACCGGGTTACCGTTCTTATCCGGGTTGTGGAAGTAAGAGCGGAGGTTAGCGTAGATGTCGGCGGTTTCGGAAAGGTCACCTTCTTCGAGAGCGCCCATTTCGTCTTCGTCGAGCGTGATGCCTGCAGCAGCGAGCTTTTCGAACACGGCTTTGCGGGTCTTTTCATCCTCTTCTTCTTCGCCGAAGGTAGCGATGGCGGCGAATTCTTCGCAGGTCAGCACCTTGGCATCAGTAATCTTGTCGAGAGTTTCTTTCTTGAGTTCGGCGGCTTCCTGGCCTTCCAATTCACCGGCGGTTCCGAGAATGTCGGTGAGCGAGCCGAAGACTTCAGAGAGGTTTGCCGGAATCGAACCGAGAGCTTCGAGTACGGCGCCCTTGATATCGGGAGCGCCACCTTCTTCCTCTTCTTCGGCGGGGCATTCGTCTACACCGGCGATAAGCACCTTTTCTTCTTCGGCCTTTTCTTCGGCGGCTTCGGCAGCTTCAGCAGGAGCGGCTGCACTGTCGGCGACCACGGCGCTATCCGTTGCAGCGGAATCAGCAGCGGCAACTTGTTCTGGAGCCGGGGCTTCAGCAGCCGGAGTTTCTGCAGCGGGTTCTTCAGCCTTCGGCTCTTCAGCAGGAGCTTCCGCATTTTCACCAGCCATGGAATACAGCGAGTTCATAGTACCGATAACGGCTTCCTTGGCCAAAAGACCCGTGAACAGAGACACAGAGGCCGGCCAGTTTTCCTTTTCGACACCGAACGGTTCGAACACCGGCGTAATGGCCTTACCGATTACAGAGAGCAAGCTATTTTCGGAATCCCCGTTACCGGCTGTAAATTCAAAACCTGCCGGTTCATTGGTCGGAGCATTTTCCTCAACAGCCTTCTCCACAATGCCGAAGCTATTCAGGAAGCCAAGTATTGCAACGGCAAGCGTAATCACCTTACCGGCACGCCAAATGTAGTCGCGCAGGCGCTGCCAGCAGTGGATCATCAGGGACTTGAACTTGGGCAAATGATACGGCGGGAGTTCCATCACAAAGTTGCTGGCCTGCCCCTGGAACAGGGATTTCTTCAAGAAGAGACCGTAGGCAACGGCGAACAGCACACCGGCGAGGTAAAGCAGGAACACCACCGTGCCCGCCATCTTGCCAAAGAATGCAGCGGCAAACAGCGCATACACCGGAAGGCGGGCGCCGCAGCTCATGAACGGCACCAAGAAGATGGTAAGGAAACGTTCACGCTTGGATTCCAGCACGCGAGAGCCCATAATGCCCGGCACGCCGCAACCGAAGCCCACCATCATCGGCACGAAGGCGCGACCCGGGAGTCCGAGGAATCTCATGAAGCGGTCGGCAACGAAAGCCGCACGGGCCATGTAACCCGAGTCTTCCAAGAACGAAAGGCACAGGAACATGAAGAAGATGACCGGAATGAAGGTCGAAACCGTCTGGATACCGGCACCGATACCGTCGGCGAGAATAGCGGACACAAAGCCCGGCGCATGGAAAACGTCCGTGAGCACATAGCCGAGGCCATCCACGAAAATCGCACCGAACAGCACATCAAAGAAATCAATGAATGCAGAACCAATAGTGACCGCGACCCAGAACACCAAATACATGATGACAAGGAAGATCGGGAGAGCAGCCCAGCGGTTCAAAAGCACAGCATCAAGTTTATCCGAGAAGGTCTTCTTCTCGCGTGCAGCGACAATTGCCTTACCTGCCACACTGTGCGAAATGGAATAGCGGTTTTCGGCCATCGCAAATTCCGGTTCTTCGCCAAGAATCTTTGTAACGTCGGCCTTATTAATCTTTACGCCAGCTTCGGCAAACTTGTCTGCATAGCTATTCTGGTTGCCCAAATACATGAGCGAAACCCAGCGAGCATCCGCATCCAAGAGCTTTGCAACCGGAGCCACCTGCGGTTCCAAAACCTTGACGGCTTCTTCAATCTTGTCGCCATAAACCATCGACTTCGGGAGCGGCATCGGAGATGCTAGCACATGGCCCATTTGGCTGATAAAGTTAGTGACGCTCTTTTCGCTCACGGCAGAAAGCGGAATGCACGGCACACCGTAGAAATCAGAAAGTTCGTCGAGGTCCAGCTGAATTCCGCGATTTTCGGCAATGTCCATCATGTTGACGGCAATCACCATCGGAATCTTCATGTCGGCGAGCTGACTCGTGAGGAACAGGTTACGTTCGAGGTTCGTGGCATCAACGATGTTGATAATCAAGCTAGCTTCGCGGCTGAGCAAATAGTCAACAGCAGCGCGTTCGTCTTCAGCATTTGCGAACAGGGCGTAAGTACCCGGAAGGTCCACCAGGCGAATCTGACGGTCACCCAGTTCAAAATAACCTTCTTTCTTTTCAACAGTTACGCCAGGCCAGTTACCTACATGCTGGCGAGCACCTGTAAGGGCGTTAAAGAGAGCCGTCTTACCGCAGTTCGGGTTACCGGCAATAGCAATCGTCAAAAGTTTTCTAGCAGCCATTATACCCTCCTCAGCTTGAGCACGTTCGCTTCTTCTTTACGGAGCGAGAGTCTATAAGAAAGCACCGCCACTTCGATCGGATCGCCGAGCGGAGCCGCCTGCAAGACTTCGATCTGAACGCCACGTACAAGCCCCATCGAAAGCAACTTGGACTTATAAGCAGAATCGCCCTCGTTATAACCGACGATTTCTACCTTATCGCCCTTCTTGAGTTCCGAGAACTTGGGCTCGGTACTCCACTTTTTCGTTTGCGACTTGCCGCCGCAACCACAATTACAGCTCATATCATCCTCATATAAGAACGGGAAAACTCTTGAGCGGAGCCTTCCTGTTTACTTTGTGTTTTTGACAACCCTTAGTTTTTTCACCGAAGAAACTTTTGCCGAGGCAATCGCATTCGACGGTTTCACAAAATCTTCAATCTTACCGAGCGTTTCTGCCGAAAGAATATGTTCCATACTGCAAGCATCCTTGTCGGCAATCGCCTCGGACACGCCCAGCTTAATCAGGAAACCCTTCAGAAGAATATGACGGTTCAAAATCATGGCGGCAACGCGCTCTCCCTCTTCGGTGAGTTCTACACCGCTGTAGGGTTCCTGCCTTACAAGGCCCATCTTCTTGAGTTCAACCATGGCCTTTGCGACCGACGGCATTTTCACGGCAAGAGCCGCCGCAATATCCTTGACGCGGGCAAGCCCGTTCGCCAGGCGCAACATATGCACCATTTCCAGGTAATCTTCTAAGCTTTGAGTCAGTTTTGTATGGTCCATTTCAACCAGCCTTGTTTAGACGAGGCTAATATAGTTTAATAAATCTAATTAGGCAAGGCTAAAAATATTACCGAATTCGTATTTATTTAGATTAGACTAATTTTACAAAAAAATTTACATTATTTTCGACATTTTGCCCTTGTTTTTCTAGTTAGTTTTATCTAACTTTTGATTAGACAAGTCTAACTCTGGTTGTTGCCATAGCATTCAGACTCAAGCTTGTTTGGTTGAATCAAAAAAATCAATTCCCTCTTTTGTGTCTCTTTGGGAATAAAGGTGCCCCCGCTCAAGTAGCTCTGAGCAGGGGCATTTTTACAATAATTTAAGCGATTTCAGGCAATTTTAGCCGTTTTTTTACGACGCGAACCTATGCACGCTTCAGTGGCGTCATGCTCTTGGCGCAAATCGCCATGGTCGAGAGGTTATGCAACAGGGCCGATGTCGAGGGAGCCAAGAAGCCGAAGAATCCTGCCGCGAGTAGCGACGTATTGAAGGCCACGATAAAGCGGTAGTTCGCCTGGATGCGTTCCATGAGCTGGGTACTCAGCGTACGGAGTTCGGCGAGGTCGCGCAGGTCTTCGCTGCGGAGGGTCACGTCGGCGGTTTCGCGGGCAATATCGCTGGCATCACTCATAGCAACCGACACGTTCGCGGCAGCCAATGCGGGCGCATCGTTGATTCCATCGCCCACCATAATCACGCGGCGGCCTTCGGCCTTCATTTTTTCCACATAGCGGTGCTTGTCTTCGGGCAGCACCTGCGCAAAGAAGGTATCGATGCCCAAAAGTTGCGCCGTGCGTTCAGCGGCCTTTTGGCTGTCACCGGTAATCATCGCCACATGCTTGATTCCGCGTTCGCGCAGCATGCAAATCGCTTCTGCTGCTTCGTCTCGCGGAGGATCGCTAATGCAAAGCACGCCCGCAAGGTTCCCGCCAATGGCAAGGTAAATCACGGATGCGGCTCCGGCGAGTTCGTCGATCTTTTTCTGTTCCGCCTCGCCCACTGCAATTTTTTCGTCTTCGACGACGAAATGCTTGCTGCCGATAACGGCGCGTTCACCATCAAGAGTCGTCGCGATTCCATGCGCCACGATGTATTTGACATCGGCGTGTTCTTCTTCGTGGTCGATTCCCCGTTCGGCGGCCCCGCGCACAATGGCGCGCGCCATGCTATGCGGGAAATGCTCCTCGATGCAGGCGGCAGTGCGAAGCACCTCTTCTTCGCTGCGGCCACCGAACGGAATAACGCGTTCAAGTTTCGGTTCCGCCTTGGTGAGCGTCCCCGTCTTATCGAAAACGATGGTGTCAGCCAGGGCGAATTCTTCCAGGTACTTGCCGCCCTTCACGGTCATGTTGCGGTCAGCCGCTTCGCGGAGCGCAGAAATCACTGAAATCGGGGTCGAAAGTTTGATGGCACAAGAATAATCCACCATCAGAATCGAGACCGCCTTGGTAATATTGCGCGTAAACAAGAGTGTAAGACCGAAACCGAGGAAACTGAACGGCACAATACCATCGGCAAGGCGTTCGGCGCGGCTCTGGATAGAAGCCTTTAGATCTTCGGAGCGGTCAATGAGTTCAATGATTTTCTGAATCTTGGTGTTACCGCTCACAGCCCGCACCGACACGACAATCGAGCCTTCGTCTACGACGGTACCCGCAAAGACCGACTTTCCGACCGTCTTATGAACCGCCTGCGATTCGCCCGTCATGGTCGCTTCGTTCACAAAGGCATCGCCTTCGGCAACGGTTCCATCCACCGGAATCATGCTACCAGAACGTACACGCACGAGGTCGCCCACCTGGACGTCCTGCATACGCACCTGGACATCGACGCCGTCGCGAACGACCCACACGTTGTCAACCTTCACGGCAAGGCTTGCCGTAAGGGCGGTACGGGTGCGCGCCTTGGTGTAATCTTCCAGAAGACTACTCACGTTCAGCAGGAACATGATGGTTCCCGCAGATTCGTAATTGCGCTGCAAGATGCTAGCCCCGATGGCAGCACCATCTAGCACCTCGACAGAAAGCTTTCCTTCGCCAAGGCAGTTCAAGCCGTTCGCCACGAACTTGAGGCCCCTGTAAATCAGGTGCACCGTGCGGATGGGAGCTGGAATAAACAACTTGGCAAGGTAACGCCGCGCAATCATGAACGCGAGCTTATTCTTGAAATCAGAATCAAGAGCCTGTAGCTGGTACTCAGTATCGGGTTCGCTTTTAGGGAGACTCGCGATGTCTAGATTTCGAACGAATTCAATCACCTGTTCACGATAGCCGTCTTCGTATTCCAGCAGAATACCGCCGTTTTCCGAATGGACTACCGCTTTCTGGACATAAGGTTCACTCACGCATGCCTTGTGGATGCGCGGTTCATGCACTTTCTCAAATGCGTAGGCCCCCGCCCGAAAGCGGATTCGCCCCGGTTTGTCGTAAACAATCGTGAATTTCATGGATTACTTCGCTTCTGCTTCTTTCTTTGCGTCGTTGCAGATGTCGGCAGCTTCGTCCTTCATATCCTGGAAGGCAGCCTTGGCGTCGGCAGTGAACTTCATGCCCTGAGCGAGTCCCTTGACGGCACATTCGCGAGTCTTCGGAGCCTTGAGGATCTTCTTTGCAATAGCGGAGCCAACAGCACCAGCCATCACCAACCAGAACTTTTCATTTTTCCATACGGACATAGTTTACTCCTTTTGTTAATTGTTTGCCTCTATAAATCTATCTCTTTTTACTTCAAAAAGCAAACTACATACAAACTAACAAACAGACTTCAAGCCCTAGTCCCATAAGCTTTCCAAGCGACTAACAATGTTGCAAACATTCAATTTAGTTCAGGCTACGCAACTTAGTTTCCGGTTAGACAACTTAGTTAGCCAACGCTACCCAAAGTTAGATTCTATCTAAAACTGTACCGAATCTTTGTTGCGAAAGTACGTCCCGGTTTAGATTCGCCATACTTATCGTAAATGGTTTCGTCCATAAAGTTATCGACCTCAAAGCTCCAGGCAAGTTTATTGTCCCTCACGGAATATTCGACGCCTAAATCCTGCGTGAACGATGCATCGATTTTTCTACTCTGGCGAGAACTGACTTTCCACCCATAATAATATTCATCCGTATAATTTGCGGCCCACCAGAACTTGACAAAATCGTTCTTGTTGAGTATATCGCCCATGTGGAATTCCGCCATATAATTCATAAAGAACCGCGGAATATTCGGAATAATCGCGTCTTCTAAAATTCCCTGTTTGGCGTTATAATCGATATTGCGCAAATCCTGGAAAGTCCAGTTCGTTCCGAGCAGCACCCATTCATTCACATCGAGTTTTACGTCGCCTTCGTAGCCCCAGCCACGAATCGGGTCCATATTAAAGTACGGCACCGACATCTGTGATGAACCCATATAATGAATGCGGTTCTTGTAATAGGAATAAAAAACATCTCCGTCAAATCGGAATCGCGCAAACAGCGGAATTTCTTGCAAATCAAGAGACAGCCCCACGTTAAAATTGTCTGCTTCTTCGGGCTTGAGGTTTGTCGCGGCACTCACGCGCACTCCATCGCCAAAGAGTTCATCAGGCGTGGGCAAGCGCACCGCATGCTGGTAGGATCCCTTGATCGTAAGCGGTTTTACAATCCGGAACATCAAACTTTCATCGTAACCAAAATCCGTATAATCGTTCGATTCAACGGTCGCATTCTGCAATCTGCTTGTAGACGTGTTAGAGATTTCCGCCTTTAGGTAATGGAACTTGAAACCCAATAGATTTTGCAATCTCGAATCAAAGAAATTATTTTCAAGCGAAAGACCCGTTGTCGCAGAAATCGTTTTTCCGGGATACCCAGCGGTATTGAACCCAAGCATTTCCGTGCCAAAATCATCTTCGGGGTCTTCTTTATGATATCTGAAAAGCGTATTCCAGTAAATAAACTGATTCTTAAAGAACTGATAATCCAAATTCAACAAATCATTAAAGTCATACGCCTGAACAGTCCTCAATTTCGGAAGCCCCATCGTAGAAAGCTCGCCCACGTTTTTCTTGGCCGTATCACAGGCAAACCAGTTGCGGCAATGCACGCGGCTAGTATCAATCACCTTGTTTTCACTATACCCGAACGAAAAATGATTACCAAAATTCAAGTCTTTTACAAACAAATTTTTCTTATCCAATCCGAATGTCGTGCCGAAATTATAGCCTTCCGCTCTCGATTCGACAATGCGGTTCGCGTCGCCTTGAATTTCTTTGCCAAACGCACCGTAGCTTACGCCCAGCGAGACCTGATCAAACCAAGCATTCATCAAGTTCGCAAAAGCCTGTACATTGTAAGAGGTGTAATGGTCATGATCGCGAACCACGCTCGTGTCCTTGCCCGTAGAACTTTTCATATAAGGCGAGGTAAATTTGTAATCATTGTCGGAATGGTTGAAATACCCCGACACACCCACTTCCAGGTCTGCGCCACCCACAATACTATCAATCAAGTGGCTCGCCGTTACAGAGGCCTTGTGCGTATTAAAACTCGAAAGGCTGTAAGAAGCGTCAATCGAATTGGCAGGGCGTTTCTTGGTGATGATATTGATAGCACCGCCAGCGCCATCTGTCGCAAAACGCGCCGGAACATAACCCTTGTAAACTTCGATATCGGCAATCTGGTCAATAGGAATATCGTCGAGACCCAAGTTGCCCTGCGTCTCGACAGGAACACCGTTCACGAGCACCTTGATATTCTTGCCTTCCATGCCCCGAATGTTGACTTTACCTTCGCTGCCCATGCCGCCCGACTTGCGCACTTTCACACCCGAAGCCGAATTTATAGCCTTCGAGACAGTCTTGCTGGTATTCTGCATTTCAGCAGCATCAATCGTCGCAACCGATTCAGCCTTTTTAGCTTGTTTCGCCTGTTCCGCCTCTATTTCAGAATCCACCGAAAGTTCATCTAGTTGCGTGACACCCGACGCATTGGCTATGGGAGCACCAGATTGCGCCTCCGCACCATTCGCGTCATCATTTGTCGCAGTATTTTCTAAAGCCGTTTCTTCCAGAAAATCGTCTATCGAGGTAATTTCGTCATCCTGGGCGTGGGAGCAAACCGCACCAACTGTAGAAAAAATAAGGGCAAGCGTCGCTGCCTTGTAAAAAAACATCTTTTTCATCGGAGCGCAATTGAGCAATTTTTAGGTCAAATTTCTACTCCAAATAGTCTGCTAAAACCCCGAAAGGTTTTTTGCGAAGCAGATAAAAAATCGCCAAGCCAAGGATTTAGAACCTGCGAAGCAAATAAAATCCGCCCTTGCATTTAGCAAGAACGGAGTTTGTGTTTATGAGGATAATGAGGTTTTATAAGAATTATTTAGCTTACTTGAGCGGCACAATCCACATCGGAATCGGTTCTACCGTTGCAATCTTTTCAGCCTTTTCAGTCTTCGGGTCATAACGGAAGTAAGCATTACCATCTTCTTCAGTAGAGACCGCAAAAAGCACGGTTCCGTCGTCATCAATGTACTTGCCGTAGCTAGCCCAGCTAGAAGAGTAATCAATCGGGAGGGCCTTCATTTTCTTCTTGGCAAGGTCGATTTCAACCGGCTTGCAGGTGTTGTTGTGGTAGCTGTCCATATCGGTCCAAACCTGCTGCAAATCTACCATCACGTTCAAGAAGGCATACACTGTAGTGCCATTGGCGTATGTGGCCGGGCTCAGGTACTTGAAGTTATCCTTCTTGGTGACGCCATCGATTGCGACTTCCTTGGTCACGAGCCATGCATAGTCCTTGTCAAACTTGGTTTCACCCACCTTGATGCGCAGGAACCCGTCAACCTGGCCGGGAGCATAGCCCCAAGAGGCGTTACTATAGCAGTAAATGTAACCGTCAGCAACGATGAACGCCTGGTTCTGCGAGTCATCCAACGAACCCACGGCTGCAACGCGGTCATCTTCGGCGACAGCAATCACCTCGTCCTTCTTGACATCGATAATGGCGACCTGGGCCGTATTGCCTGTAGCATAATCGCTCACGTTCTGCAACAGACCAACATAGAGTCGACCATCCACAATCACACCAGTACCCGGGCTCACCACGAGAGCGTCATCGCCCTTATACTTGGAAAGGTCAATCGCACCGGTGCGCTTCATTGTCTTCGGATTGATGATGAGGAGCGAATCAAGCATGCCGCCCAAGTAGGCCTTTTCTTCGTTCACAAAGTAAATGTGGTTCACCCACACGCCCGGGAGCGAAAGTTCGGCGGTCTTGCTACCAATCTTGTTATTTTCATCAAGGCTGTAGCGAGCGATAGAACCGACGTCAAGGTCAGCAATAAACAGAGAGCCGTCGTAATAGACAACGCCTGCGCGGGTACCGACTTCGATATAGTCAGAGCCGATGTCTTCCGTATGCTTCAGCGACATCGTGCCGATAAACATCGTTTCGCCGGTAGAGATGGAAGTCGCAAAGTCGCGTTTGTATTCGCCACCATCACTTGCCGAAGAAGAGCTGTCGTCGCCGCAAGCAGCGAGCATACCAAGCGACACAGCGAGTGCAGCCAAGAATCTTTTTTTCATAAATACTCCTTGAAATATGTGCGGGAAAAACCGCGGTTGTAAATTTTGCGGTGCATTTTAGAAATGTCTTTAAAGGGGTTCTACTCCAAAAAGGAACGAAAAAATCCAATTGGATTTTTAAGGGGAAAATCGTCTTTTTCGTTTTGTTTTAACTCCATTTAGTCATTTTTCACTCCATTCAGACATTCTTGCAATAAAATTTTTTTATTGCCGTCACAAAATTAGACTTGACGAAGTTTTGTTTACTAATTAGATTTGGCTTACTTTTTAAGACTAGACTAACAAAGCTAGTTTAAAGAGATTTTTGAGGGAAATATGTTGAACATTAACGGAATTGAATGGTTGCACAAAGTCGGGTGCTACCATACAACGCTTGAAAGGGATCCGCTCCTAGTTCTTGAATTTTGCCGAAAGGGGCAAATCAGCTGGGCCGGCGGAGCACTCCCCTGCAATCAGCTGAAGGCAGGAGAAATGCTGGTTTACGACGCGTGGACTTCGGGAGCGCTAACGCGTTCCGCCGATTACTGCGGCGACCGCATTTTGTTCTTTGAAGAATCAATAAGGTACATCCGCGAACATTTTGCCGGTTTTCTGATTGACATCAAGATGCTCGCACAGAAAATGTGCCGACCGGGCCGACCGTTTATCGTCCACACCAAGGAAGAAGTCGCCAGCGCCTTCGAAAAGATTGACAACAAGTCAAAGAATTTGCAGGCGGAATATGGCAGGCTCGCCATTTTGGAGCTTTTGCTCACCCTGAAAAACCTAGACACGCAGCGAGAATCCATTTGCCGCGAATGCAATTTATCTTCGATGCAAATTGAAAAAATCTACTGCATCCGTTCGTTTATCTGCGAAAACATGGACAGTCATTTCACCATCGAGGAACTTTCCAACAAGTTTGACATGCCGCCTACCGCAATGAAACTCTGCTTCAAGAACGTGTTCGGTTTGCCGGTTTTCACATACGCCCGCCGTGAACGTATGAAACTGGCCGCCAAGCAACTTCGCGAATGCGACCGCGGGATTCTCGAGATCGCTGGCGAAGTCGGTTACAATAACGGGAGCAAGTTCGCCCACGCCTTCCAGGACGTAATGGGCATGACCCCGAAGGAATACAGGAAAAAATACAGGATGACAAACGTCGCATAATTATGAAAAAGACATTCTCTAAACTCTACGCTTACATGGGTTCGCGAAAGCCGCTGTTCCCACTAGCATTGATTCTCTCGGCATTGAGCGCCATCGCGGGGCTCGTGCCGTTTTTACTGATGTGGCTGATTGTCCGCGAGGTTATCTCTGGCGGTGACATGACGAACATCAAGATTTTCGACTACTCCATCGGAGCGGTTCTCGCCTCGGTCACAAGCGTATTGCTCTACTTTGCGGCCCTCGCCTGCTCGCACATGGTTGCATTCAGGCTCGAAGGCGACCTGCGTCGATTCGCCATGAAAAAACTGATGAGCTCACCGCTTGGATTTTTCGACAAGAACCCGACGGGCAAACTCCGCAAGATTATCGACGACAACGCCGCGATTACGCACACCTTCGTCG
>Ga0310695_10009139_pt1 | contig 15040 bp, 10 predicted proteins | sample RumenRJG_04DNA_FD_203882 | JGI IMG/M metagenome (GOLD analysis project Ga0310695, IMG submission 203882) | Bovine rumen microbial communities from Lethbridge, Alberta, Canada - RJG_04 (v2) (version 2) | ecosystem: Host-associated > Mammals > Digestive system > Stomach > Rumen | place: Canada... | reverse complement strand
CGATATGCCAAAGGGGAAACGATCTCGGCCCTGCTGGCCTGGCTCGATGAATCCGGGATCCGGAACGCCCGCGGGACAAAGTTCACAAAGACGACCCTGCCGCGCATGCTCAAGGACGAACGCTATATCGGGACATATTCCTTCAAGGACATCATCCACGACGAAGACGCCATCCCGGCCATCGTAGACAAAAAGACTTTTGAAAAGGTGCAGATCATGATGAAGAACAACAAGCGCATGCCCTCGCATGCATGGGACTACTCCACTTATTTGCTGACCGGCAAAATCTTCTGCGGGCACTGCGGATCCATGATGATCGGCATGTCCGGCATCAACCGGCACGGCAACAAATACGGTTATTATGCATGTGCGGACCGGCGGAAGAAGGGCGGGACGTGCAAAAAGAAGAACGTGCGGCAGGACTGGATCGAACCTCTTGTCATCTCTGAAATCCTGAACCTCCTGCATGACGATGTCCTGTTCGGCCAGATCGTCGACGCGGCCTGGCGCTACTACCAGGAAGAAGTTAAAGCCGCGGACGAAACTGCAGGCCTGCGGGCGCAGCTCCGTGAAGCTGAACGCGGAATCTCTAATCTGGTCCGCGCCATGGAAGCCGGCGCAGTCTCTGAAGCCCTGGTCATCCGCCTGCAGTCCCTTGAAGACCAGAAGACTGCGCTGAATAAATCCATCGCCCAGGCGGAACTGGCGCTCGGCCCGCGCCTGACCCGTGAACGGATCGAATTCTTTCTCCTGCGCTTCCGCGACGCGGATCCGGACCGCGAAGAAGACCGGAAGGCCATCGTCGACACCTTTGTGAATGCCATTTACCTGTACGACGATAAACTTACGATCACATTCAATTATCGCCCTGACGGCGTGAACAAAAAGCAGGTAACACTTACGGAGCTGGATGCGGGCGGAGGTTCGACTCTTGACCCGTCCACTCCACTAAAAAAACCGGAATCCGTCATTTTGGCGGTTTCCGGTTTTTTCTTGTCTGAAATCATTTTTTAATTATGATGCCTGAATTATTCATTATTTTAGACAGAAATCATTATGAATCTTCATGCACGAAAAAATCTGTAATCTTCATGCCTGTAAAAAATCTGTCTCCTCAGGGAATCTCTTTTTCCAGATCAAAATAAATCCGGTCTTCATAATTTTTGATGCGCTCATCCTTCAGGTACTCCCTGACCTGGGCTTCTTTCCCCCAGTAATGCATGGGGAAAACGTATTTAGCACCGAGAATTTCCATGAAGGAAGCCATGCAGCGCGGCGCATGTTCTTCCAGCCGGTAATCAAGTGGAACAAGCGCGGCGTCGAGAAGCTGCGGCAGGCCGTTCTGACCGGCACGGTCAGCTTCCGGATGGTCTTCACGGATGCGGTCCGCCAGATACTGCATCTCCTCACGGCATTTCTTCTCTGAAGCAATGTTGTCCTCCATAGGTTCATCGTTCCAGAACCAGACGTTGAGGTCACCGGCATGGTAAATACGTTTTCCCTCTGTCTCGATATAGAAGGCGACACCCATGTCGGTAGACTCAAGGGTGATGACCTTGAGTGAAGCGGGTCCTGAAGCATCTGCGGGGATCGTATAGGTCTGACGGGGACGGACGATGATGACATCTGCTTCGGGATGTTCTGCGGCATCCGCTATGCCCTCGTCAAGAATATAAGTCACATCCTTAAAGGTTTTCTGCAGATCCCAGATCTGCGGACTGTAATGGTCTTCGTGCGCATGGGAACAGAACACATAGAGCTTTTGGTCCGTCGGAATCTCCGGAAGACTGCGCTTGTACCAGTCAAACAGAAGGATGCTGTTTTCCATCGTCACCATAAATCCACTGTGATAAATATGCGTAATTTTCATTTATTCAAACCTCTGATAAAACCTTTTTTTAAGCCTGTTTATATGCCTGTTATAAACCTCTTTTTGAATTTCTTTTTAAACACTCTTTCCGACCATGCCGCTCGTAAGAGCGGCACCCTGAGGCGTTTTCGCGGAGGAGACACAGAACCGTCCCCTGTCTCCTCCCCTGTCTCCTCCCCGTAAGGATCATTCGAATACGTCAAAGAGCGATATCTGGTTGGTCTCCGGGAGGTCTCCCAGAAGGCCCAGGTCATGCATCTTTTCGATGACAGTCTTGGGCACCTTGGTGCGGTTCCAGAAATCGTCCCTGGAAATGAAAGGGCCGTCCTTTCTGGCTTCTACCACTGCGTCGGCAGCCTTTTCACCCATGCCGTCAATGCTCTTGAGGCTGGGCATGATCTTGCCGTCCACGATCGAGCAGAGGCGGGACTGGGCTGTGTAAATATCGATCGGCAGGAACTCGAAGCCGCGGGCATACATCTCGCGGACGACCAGGCAGTCGTCCAGAGTGGTCTGCTCCTTGGGCGTCAGTGTATCCTTCCTGCGCTGGTAATCCTCCATGACAGCCAGAAGGTGGTCTTTTCCCCGGCACATGATCTCATAGGAGAAGGCCGAGGCGCGGATGCTGTAGTAGGCGGCATAGTAGGCAAGGGGATAGTGGACCTTGCAGTAGGCGATGCGCAGGGCCATCATGACATAGGCGGCCGCGTGCGCGCGCGGGAACATATATTTGATCTTGAGGCAGGAGTCGATATACCACTCCGGGACATTGGCGGCGCGCATGGCCTCCTTCATCTCGGGTGTCAGCCCCTTGCCCTTTCGGACTGACTCCATGGTCTTGAAGGACAGGGATTTGTCCATGCCCTGGGCGATCAGATAAGACATGATATCGTCACGCGTACAGATGGCGGTGGACAGGACCGCCTTGCCCTCCTGGATCAGGGTCTGGGCATTGCCCAGCCATACATCCGTGCCGTGGGAAAGTCCGGAAATGCGGACCAGCTCCGACATAGTGGAAGGCCTGGTGTCATCCAGCATGCCGATGACGAATTTGGTGCCGAACTCCGGTATGCCCAGGGAGCCGACATCAATACCGCCGTTCTGCTCTGTTGTGATCCCCAGCGACTCCGTGCTGGAAAAGAGTTTCATGACATCCGGATCGTCCAGCGGGATCTCCATGGGGTCGAGGCCCGTCAGATCCTGCAGCATACGGATCATGGTCGGATCGTCGTGTCCCAGAATATCGAGCTTGAGCAGGTTGTGGTCGATCGAATGATAGTCAAAGTGAGTCGTGATGATGTCGGTCGTCATATCATTGGCCGGGTGCTGCACGGGAGTAAAGGTATTGATATTTTCCCCCAGAGGAAGGACGACGATGCCGCCCGGATGCTGGCCGGTACTCCGCCGGATGCCTGTACAGCCTGCAAGCAGTCGCTCGATCTCACAGTTTCGCTTGGCGATCCCTTTATTTTCAAAATAATGCTTGACGTAGCCATAGGCAGTCTTGTCCGCCACGGTCGCTATGGTTCCGGCCTTGAAGGTCTGCTCATGGCCGAAAATAACCTTGGTATAGGCGTGGGCTTTGGCCTGGTATTCCCCTGAGAAGTTCAGGTCGATGTCAGGCTCCTTGTCGCCCTTGAAACCAAGGAAAGTCTCGAAAGGAATATCGAAACCGTCCTTTTTGAGCTCCTGTCCGCAGTGGGGACACTTCATGCGGGGCATGTCGATCCCGCATTTTCCCTGATACTGTTTGACAAGATCCGAGTCAAAATCGGTGTAGTGGCAGTTGGTGCAGTAATAATGGGGCGGCAGAGGGTTGACCTCCGTGATGCCCGACATGGTCGCGACAAAGGAGGAGCCGACAGATCCTCTGGATCCGACCAGATAGCCGTCCTCGACCGATTTCCAGACCAGCTTCTGCGCGATAATGTACATGACCGAGTAGCCGTTGGAAATGATGGAGCGCAGTTCTCTCTCCAGACGTTCCTCGACGATCTCGGGAAGCGGATCCCCGTACATGCTGTGGGCCTTGTCGTAGCAGATCCTGCGCAGATTATCATCACTGTTGGGAATGACAGGCGGACACTTGTCGGGTCGGACAGGGGACAGGGCATCGATCATATCCGCGATCTTCCGCGGATTGTCGATGACGACCTCCTGGGCTTTCTTTGCACCCAGATAGGCGAATTCCTCCAGCATTTCATTGGTCGTATGCAGGTAGAGGGGGGCGGGATCCTCGTCGGACATACCCATGCCCTCCTGGATAATGGAACGGTAGATTTCGTCCTCAGGATCCAGGAAATGCACATCGCCTGTGGCGACGACGGGTTTCCCGGCCTGCTCTCCCAGGCGCACGATGGTGCGGTTGAGGTTCAGCAGGTCCTCTTCTGTTTTGATCTGCGGATATTTGTCCTGCATTTTGGGCGATTCGAGAAGGAAGCGGTTGTTGTCGCGCGGCTGGATCTCCAGATAATCATAGAAATCCACAATACCGGCCAGGACCTCGTCCGAACGGTCCTCAAGAACAGCCTCCATCAGTTCACCCATGACACAGGCGCTTCCCACGAGGATCCCCTCCCGATATTTCATCAGCAGGCTCTTGGGAATGCGGGGCTTTTTGAAAAAGTAGGTCAGGTGTGACTGGCTGACCATGGTGTACAGATTGGTGCGGCCGGTCGTATTTTTAGCCAGCAGGATACAGTGATGTGTCCTCAGGCGCTTGACGGTATCCGGCGTCGGCTTGCAGAATTCGGCAATCTGGCGGAGAGAAAGGACATTCTGCTGCTCGAGAAGGGGCAGCATCTTCATCCAGATCCCGGCGGTGCACTCAGCGTCATCCACTGCCCTGTGGTGGTTGTCCAGTGACACGCCCAGAAGCTTGGCGACTGCGTCAAGTGTATATTTGGCATGGCCCGGGAGCAGAGCCCTTGCCATACCCAGAGTATCGGCTGTGGTGAAATTGCAGGGAAGACCCAGGCGCCTGGCGTTTTCCCTGATGAAACCGATATCGAACTGAACGTTGTGGCCGACCAGTATACATCCTTGGCAGAAGCGCAGAAAATACGGCAGCACGAGTTCGATGGTTTTGGCCTCGATGACCATACTGTCACTGATGCCTGTGAGCTGCGTGATCTTGTAGGGAATCGGCACCTCGGGATTGACAAACTGCGAAAAGCGGTCGCGGACCTTTCCGTTCTCGATCCTGACTGCACCGATCTCAATAATCTTGTTCTTTTCCGGCGAAAAACCGGTGGTCTCCAGATCGAAGACAACGACCGGACGGTCTTTGACGGCACTGTCCAGATCCTCTTCCGGGACAGGAGCAATGCTCTTGACCAGGTCATCGACCAGATAGCACTCCACACCGTAGAGCACTTTAAAAAAGTCCTGATTGTCAATCGGGGTTTCGCCGTTTTCCTTGCGCTTTTTATTAGCGGACTTGAAAAGGTCCTCGCGCACATGGCCCGCATCCGGGAAGGCCTGGATGTTGCCGTGGTCCGTGATGGCAATGGCAGGCATCCCCCAGGAATAGGCGCGTTTTACGATGTTTTTGCACTCCGAGACACCGTCCATATCACTCATTTTGGTGTGGCAGTGCAGCTCGATCCGCTTGACGGGTGCATCATCGACGCGCGAAGTGACAAAGGAAGGAATCTTCATGATGCCCTGGATGGACGAGATGATCACTTCCTTGTCAAAAGTATCCATGACTGCCGCGCCCCGTACCTTGACAAAGGATCCTTTTCCGAGATCCTTTAAAAGCTCGTCCGCCTTGTCAGTGGGCACAAAGATCTTGCAGTAGATGGAATCTGTAAAATCAGTCAGAGAAAACTTTACAATCGTTTTTTCATTCCGGATATCTCTTCGGTCATTTCCGATGATCTGTCCGCGGATGACGACCTCTCCAATCTCTCCGATCACATCCGCGATCCGGATGGCGTCCGCAGTGACCTCCCTGCCGAAGATGACATCGGGATGGGAAGAGCGTTTAAGCGAGTACTCGCGTTCGCCCTTTTTGTCCTTGCCGAAACGTCCGCCGCGGCCATATCCTGTGCTGTTTCCGCGTCCGTACCCTTTACCGTTTCCGGAAGCGCCATTATTCATTGCTGCTTTGCCGCCGGAGCTGCCGGAATCCGAACCGGCATCTTTAGATCCTCCATTTGTCATACCGCCGGCATTTTTACTGCCATAAGCTGCCGCAGCATCAGGCTCTGCGGCGTATTCACTCTTATCGGACTCTCCGAACCCGGAATTTGCAAATGCATACTCTGAGGTCCCTGTCACACTGCTGTCTTCGCCGGCAAATCTATGCTCCTTGACCTCTGCCTTCAGGGTAACTGTGAGAGTGGCAGGAACACCGCACCGGTCTCGGAAAATTCGGTTCAGAGCCTCTTCCAGCCGGTCCTGCAGCCCCCGGCTGACGCAGGTATCACGCATACACACATCTATGGTGCCGTTCTCGCCGTAAGTGATCGCTGCATCCCGGAAAAAGACACCCATCACGGGAGAAAATGAAGAGATCTCGCACATGATCGAGTCACTGTAGGCTTCCATCAGGGACTGAGGCGTGTACTGGGCCGAAAGATCATAATGCTCCTCCATATACACTTCCACTTTTCGTTCACCGAACAGCTGCTTCTCCATAGCCTCCTGCATGCGGAAGACCCGGTCCTTGTGGATCAGGTGATCAGAGCGCAGGCAGACTTTCAGCCTGGTCCGCTCACGGTTGGTGGCCAGCCTCTCTACCTGTGTATCCTGGAAATAGTCCTGCAGGTCCTTGCGGACTTTCAATTTTGGAAATACATCAAAAAAGGGTTTGGACATTTATGTAAACTCCAATCATAAAATCGGATAATGTTATGGTCTGAAAAAAAGGTGGTCTGTCCATTATAACAAAAAGCAGATGACATTTGCATCTGCTTTTTATTAATCCTTCGTGTTCCTTTGTGTTTACTCACATGGCTTACTCATATGGTTGACGATATAATATATAACTTCGATGGCTTGTATACGGTATTGGCTGTTTCGCCTATTACTCGTCAATCGCGCCAATCTTTCGCAGTTCTGACAGTACTCTTTTCACATCCTGGGAAGCAGTTTCCTCCGTAACATTAAATCTCTCTGTGAGCTTCCTGATCATCTCTTCTTCAGTAGTATCTGACTGCAGCAGCTCCAGAATTACGCCCAGTGTCTTGTTCCCCCTTACCAGACCGGAAAACTCCGTATCTCCGGTGGGGATGAGGGCAGCCTCCATGTGACATGTGATAGACATAATTATTGCTTAACCGCATTTTAATCCTTCTTTCTCTTCTGACAGAAGAAACAGATAATATATCCCGGTGCACAGAGAAAACTGTGTTACTGCATGGTAATAAGTCAACCCTGGACTCAGCCGGAATCAGTGAACAGATTCATTCTGAAAGGCATTATAGGCAATACATGCCGCCTGCGGATCGATCGTACATCCAAGGCGCCATAAGCCGACCGAAGTCATGAGCCTGTCAAGAATACACAGTGTTTTTTCCATTGCAGGCAGATTCATCGGACGATAGACCTGCTTCAGCAGCATGGGATATGCTTCCTGCGGTGACAGGGCCCGGATGGTGTTCTCCCCGGCACGTTCCAGTATACACAGGTCTTTGAGCGGTACACAAGTATTTGTGCTAAGATGATGCTTCCCGTCTCAGGGAGTACCGAAAATCACAGGGCCTTCACCTTCACTCCCTGCCCGGATCATCGGCTTATCATCATTGATCATGACCGCGCGGTCCCCGAACACTTGACGCCAGAGCCGGGTATGTGTACTCTTTCCTGTTCCGCTTTTTGCTGCGAAAAGATATCCGACTCCATCGACTGCCACGCAGGATCCGTGAAAGAGAATGGTATCAAAATCAGGCATTTTTTCCGCGATCCGTCGGTAGACAGCCAATGTCTCCAGATATGGATCGGAAAACGAATAAGAACTGCCCCTGCTTACACCGGTCATGGATCTGCCATGTCTTTCACGCTCAGACTTCCTGCGCTCAAAATCGATATCCTCCTGGCTTATACAGACAATAATATCGACAGGTATGTCTTTCTGGTCCCGCTGCTCTTCCCGACCTGACGGTCCATCAGGATCGCGATAATCCGCGCAAATCTTATGAACCTGATCATAGATCGATGAGATTCTGATCCTCTTATCAGCGATTCTGTAATACTCTGTCATCATTTATCTTCTTTTCCCCTGCGTTTACGCCGTGCTGAGAAGGTAACAGCGGTCACATTGACCTCAATAGCGATGTTTCATGCAATGGTCGATGTTTTGATATAAAGTGTTCCTGCATATATTATAAGGAAAACACAACACATGCACATTTCTGTTTCAGTAAGAATTATCAGATACACTTACCACAGTAATTGCATAATTTGCAATACCGGATATTTCTAATCATATTATCATCCACAATTTGGTATTTCAAGCAAAAGCAGACGCTAAATATTCACATTTGCGATTACCATTCGCACTTGACGCGTAAACATTTAATGTCTGCTTTATTTTCTGTTTTTATGTCTTTTATGTCTGCTTTAATGTCGTATTTCAGGCTCTCTTTTGAAAATATATCCCAAATTTATTTCCAGTGGTCAAGCTCATATTTCAGAGCATCCAGGAGCTCCTCCTCCTTCATCTTGCGCACGATCTGTCCATGCTTGATGAGAAGTCCTTCTCCGATTCCTCCTGCAATACCGATATCGGCTTCCTTGGCCTCACCAGGACCGTTGACGGCGCAGCCCATGACGGCAACCTTGATATTGAGGTCATAACCCTGCACCATGGTCTCCACCTGATTGGCAAGACCGACCAGATCGATCTTTGTCCTGCCGCAGGTCGGGCAGGAAACGACATCGATGCCTCCCTTGCGCAGGCCGAGGGTCCGAAGGATCATTTTGGCGGACTTGATCTCTTCCACGGGGTCACCGGTCAAAGAGACCCGGATGGTATCGCCGATTCCCTGATATAGGATGATACCCAGTCCCACTGCAGATTTAAGGTTCCCGCTGTAGAGTGTGCCTGCTTCGGTGATGCCTACATGCAGGGGATAATCGGTCTTCTCCGCCAGCAGCTCATGGGCGCGGGCACAGGTCAGGACGTCCGAGGACTTGATGCTGATGACCATCTGGTCATAACCGCATTCTTCCACCATACGCACCTTGTCAAGAGCACTCTCCACAAGGCCCTCAGCGGTGACACCTCCGTATTTGGCGACCAGCTCCTTTTCCAGAGAACCGCTGTTGACGCCGACACGGATGGGAACCTGCCGCTCTTTGGCGACATTGACGACCGCTTCGATCTTATCGCGGCCGCCGATATTGCCGGGATTGATCCTGATCTTGTCCGCGCCGTTTTCCATGGCCCGTATCGCCATCTTGTAATCAAAATGGATATCCGCCACCAGCGGGATGTGGATCCTCTTCTTGATCTGTCCGATTGCAAGAGCAGCTTCCTCAGTAGGACATGTGCATCGGATGATCTCGCATCCGGCCTCCTCCAGACGCAGGATCTGGGCAACTGTAGCCTCCACATCTTCAGTCGGGGTGTTAGTCATGGACTGGATCAGGATGGGGTTGCCTCCGCCGATCACTCTGTCGCCGATCCGTATTACTTTTGTATGGTCACGATAAGTCATTTTTTCTCCTTTTTCCTGTGGTCAAAGCCATGGTATCCTGGTCACATTCCTGCGGTTTTATAACCGCCCGGTCCGGTATTTTCTGCCGCTCAAGCCGGCTGAATATCAGCCGCTCATTTTATAAGGATTACGTGAAGAATCTGGAGATATCATTGAAGAGCACCAGAATCATCACGAACATGAGCACCGCAAAACCAGCCAGGTGCACCATTCCTTCCTTCTCTGGCGGAATCGGTTTTCCCCGGACAGCCTCGAGAAACAGAAACAGGAGCCTTCCGCCGTCCAGAGCCGGAAGGGGAAGGAGGTTGATAACACCCAGGTTTACTGTAAGCAGGGTCGCAAGACTTAAGAATGTCAGGATCACCGCTGCCGGTCCGTAGGGTGCTGTTTCTTCATAGGTGTCATCGACAACCTTCACGACACCCACGGGTCCCGCTATATCATCCTTGGAAAAATGCCCGCGGAAGATCAGTCCCAGAGATTTATAGGTCGCCTTCAGCCAGTAGCCGGTCTCATAAAAACCGTACTGGAAGACCTGGAAGGGATTGCATTTGAGATACTGTCCCGCTCCCCGGATGCCGATATAATACCGGTTGTCTTCCTGGTCATACTGCGGGATCAGGTTGATCGTCTTCCGCTGCCCGTCTCTTTCAACCGTGATAGACAGAGGTTCACCGTAATTCATCATGGAGACCAGTGTCACTTCCCGGTAGATATGGATGCTCTCACCGTTGATCTTGCGGATCAGGTCGCCTTCCTGCAGACCGGCCTCCTGGGCTGCGGAATCCGGGATGATCTCCTGGATCACCGGAAGATCTGTCCCCGTAAATGCCACCAGAATGATTGAAAAAATAAAACCCAGGATAAAGTTTGCCATGGGACCGGCCACGACCGACGCGATCCTGGCACCTACGGGAGCATTGGGAAAAGAGTGCTCATCGAGTTTGTCCGGTTTTTCCTCATCCTCCAGCCCGTCCAGTCCGTCGAAGACGCAGGCACCGCCGATGGGGAGCATTCGGATGCACAGATCCGTCTCTTTCCCCTCCCTGCGGTAGAGCACAGGTCCCATGCCGATATCGAATTCATTGACACGGATCCCGTTGCGGCGGGCGATGGCGTAATGGCCGAACTCATGTGAGATCACGATCACACTGAATATGATCAAAAAAATAAATATGCTGATTATCATAAATAATTGCCTTACAGTTTACTGCTCAACAGGAATGAAAGATAGTAGATCACCGGTGCCGTAAAGATGATGCTGTCAAAGCGGTCCATGATCCCGCCGTGACCGGGGATCAGAGTTCCGTAGTCCTTGATACCGTAGTTGCGCTTGATGGCGGAAGCCGCCAGGTCGCCTGTCTGTCCAATGAAGCTGCCGCAGATTCCGATGATCAGAAAGAGGGTCGTGACATTCGCGCTCTGGTCAAGACGGTGCAGGACCATCCCGAGAAGGAAGCTGACAAGGGCACTGCCGGCGACGCCGCCGATGGCCCCCTCAATGGTCTTTTTGGGACTCAGGACCGGTGCCAGCTTATGCTTTCCGATCGCCATGCCGACCGCAAGGGCACAGACATCACTGACAGATGCACAGATGAATATCAGCAGATAGAGGAAAATACCGTGGGGCAGGCATCTGGTCCTTGCGACAAAGGCCATCAGGACAGGCATGTAGAGAAATGCAGCCACCGCCCCGGTCGCATTGGAGGATTTCCTGCGGGGAAAGGTATAGACATAGACTGCCATAGTCAGCAGAAAATCCAGAGCCAGAATCATCAATGTCCAGAAATCAAAGGCGCTGATCAGCTCTTGCTGATTGACCAGTCCGTACCGCCACTCCATGTACATCATTCCGGCATAATAGACAACCGTCAGGATCAGCCCGGGAATGGCGATCAGATCAGGGATGGAATTCCATTTGCGGACATATCCCTTCTTCTTTGAGGAAGAGGGATTGCACATCACAGCGGTCAGCTCCATATAGCCGATCACGCCGCAGAGAAGGCACATCAGCCACAAAGGATAGGATCCGGGAAAACCCAGCCCCAGGATCAAAACGGCAATGATAACACCGCTGATAATTCTTGTTTTCATTTATTTCCTCCGATTACTCCCTGTATTTATATATGTCAATCATATATATATATATTAATCATAATGGTACAGAAAGCTTGTGCCTGTTGAGCCTGCATCAGGTCTCAGTCTGTCAGGCCTCCGTATCTTCTCTCACGATGATTATATGTATCGATGGCTTTGAGCAGTTCCTCATGGTCAAATTCCGGCCAGGCTTTGTCGGTAAAATACATCTCCGAGTAGGCCAGCTGCCAGAGCAGGAAGTTGGAGATGCGCTGCTCGCCGCAGGTGCGGATCAGAAGGTCCGGATCGGGGATACCCGCAGTATCCAGGCACCCTTCCAGCACGGATTCATCAATCTTTTCCGGATTGGACAAGAGGCCCTGGGCAGCTGCCCTCCTGACCGCCCTCAGGATCTCGTCGCGGCCGCCGTAATTGATGGCGATCTGGAAGCCGATCCCCGTATTGGAGGCAGTGTTGCGCTCAAGGTCTTCGATGGCATCCTGCAGGTCCTTGTCCAGCATGGATTTGTCGCCGATCACCCTGACACGCACATTGTTTTTGGTACACTTGGCAAGGCTTGACTTCATATATCTTCTCAGAAGATTCATCAGTGCCTTGACCTCCGCCTGAGGTCTGGACCAGTTTTCCGTGGAAAAGGCGTATACTGTCAGATATTTGACGCCGAGATGGTCCGCATCCTCCAGAATCTCCTCGACAACCTTTGCACCCTGGGAATGTCCGAAGGTCCGGGGCATGCCCCGGCGCCTGGCCCAGCGTCCGTTTCCATCCATTATGATCGCAATATGCGCGGGAATCCTCAGTGATCCTCTGTTTTCCTCACTCATCTTTTTCTTTTCTTTCTCCAATATCCAATCGGTGATCTGTTTGTAGTGTTTTCTGTAAAAATTTCGATCAAATGTCTGCACGTCTGTGCGTGCGAGCACGCCCATCCGCACAGCCGCTTGATCGAACTTTTACAGTATATTACAACAACCCGCAGGAACCGGCCGCAGCGGTCAGGCTGCAGCACCTCCTGCGGGTATCAACCAAAATTATTTTGCGTCGGGTATTCGAGGAATATCAAGCCACGTCCTGTACAATCATGCTGACATATTGAATATATTGAACATATTGAATATATCGAACATATTGATCAGACTGTCATGATTTCCTTTGTCTTCTCATCGATGGCCTTGTCGATCTTCTTGACAAACTTTTCAGTGATCTTGCCCAGCTCATCCTGCAGCTCGGCTACGACGTCCTCAGAGACATCCTCGCTCTTTTTGAGCTTCTTGAAAGATTCATTTCCGTCGCGGCGGATGTTGCGAAGGGCAACCTTTGCCTCCTCGCCCATCTTCTTTACGTCCTTGGACAGCTGTTTACGGCGCTCACCGGTCAGTTCAGGGAAAACCAGGCGGATGGTGCTGCCGTCATTGGTCGGATTGATTCCGATGTCGGAAGCGGAAATCGCGCGGCTGATCTCTTTGAGCATCTTTTTCTCCCAGGGAGAAATCTGGATGATCCTTGCCTCAGGGACAGAGACATTGGCAAGCTGCTGGATCGGTGTAGGAGAACCGTAATAATCGACACGGATCTTGTCGAGAACATGCGGATTTGCACGTCCCGCACGGACGGCCTGCAGATCAGTCTCAAGGTGAGACAATGTCTTTTCCATTTTTGCTTCGTAAGGCTGGACTCTCTCGCTGCTCATGGTTTTACCCCTTTCTCATTAAATCATTTGTTCCATTGATCCCCCGGAGGAGCGTCGAATCATCTCCCGCCCGGGAACAGAATATCCCAAAATCTGTAAATGAATGCGATTCAGCTCAAGCTGTACCGCATGAATCATCACGCTGTGATGCTTGTCCCGTCGAAATCTCCGCTGGCCGCACGGATGATGCTCTTTTCCGCCTGCAGGGCAAAAATCCGCATCTCCATTTTGTTCTCTTTGGCAAGAATGGAGGAAGTCATATCCACTGCCTGGAGATTTCTCTCGACAACCTCCTCATAGGTCAGGTGGTCAAAACGTTTGGCATCCGGATTCTTTGCAGGATCCGAATCGTAGACGCCGTCGACATTCTTGGCCATGAGAATCATATCTGCCTCAGTCTCTACTGCACGCAGTACAATACCTGTGTCTGTGGAAAAATACGGATGACCGGTTCCGCCGGCAAAGAACACGATGACACCATCTTCAAGATAGCGGACAGCCTGGTCTTTGGAAAACTGCTCTGTAAAGGTGCCGACAGCAAAAGATGTCATCACTCTTGTATCCAGTCCCGCGCCCCGGAAGATCTCGGAGACATATAAGCAGTTCATGACTGTAGCCAGCATGCCGATCTGGTCGGATTTGACCCGGTCGATCTCATCGCCGGTACGTCCGCGCCAGATGTTGCCGCCTCCGGTCACGACACCGATCTGGTGTCCCGCGTCGTGCAGCTCCTTGACCTGGGCCGCGATCCCTGCGATCACCTCTTCATCGTACAGCTTCACAGCACCCTTTGCATTGCGCATTGTGCCGTCGTTTTCACCGGCCAGTGCTTCACCGGAAAGTTTCAAAATGATTCTGCCCATAAGATTTTGTCCTCTTCACTAATTACACGCCTTTACAAGTATATCATTTGATGATTGCTACTGACAAGATGGCAATTGTCCTTCCGTCCGAATGAGTCGATGAGTCATTGGGGACGGTTCCGAAAAACTCATTGCACGCAATGAGTTTTTCAGAACCTTCCCTCGTGACTCATAGCTGTGAATATACCTTTTTTAAGATTTTAAGACTTCTGAGATGCGCGTTTACGAAGCCGCGCGTCCAGGATCTTTTTGCGCAGGCGCAGATGATGAGGAGTGACCTCCAGAAGCTCATCGGTATCTACATACTCAATCGCCTGCTCCAGACTCATGATCTTGGGCGGAACAAGGCGCAGCGCTTCATCAGCACTTGAGGAACGGGTGTTGGTCAGGTGTTTAGTCTTGCAGACATTGACATCGATGTCCACTGCCTTGCTGCTCTGGCCCACGATCATGCCCGTATAGACTTCTTCGCCGGGTCCGATGAACATCTGGCCGCGTTCCTGGGCCCCGAACAGGCCATATGCAACAGCTGTACCGGACTCGAATGCGATCAGGGAACCGGTCTTGCGGTAGGAAATCTCACCCTTGAAAGGCGCATAGCTGTGGAAAATGGTATTCATGATGCCATTTCCCTTGGTATCCGTCATGAAATCTCCGCGGTAGCCGATGAGGCCGCGGGAAGGGATCATGAAGGTCAGGCGGGTGTAATCTCCCTGCAGGGAAGTCATATTGACCAGTTCGCCCTTGCGCTCTCCCAGCTTCTGGATGACATTGCCCGCAAACTCTTCGGGGACATCGATGATGCACTCCTCGATGGGCTCAAGCCGCTTTCCTTTTTCATCATAATGATAGA
>Ga0310695_10009138_pt1 | contig 15041 bp, 19 predicted proteins | sample RumenRJG_04DNA_FD_203882 | JGI IMG/M metagenome (GOLD analysis project Ga0310695, IMG submission 203882) | Bovine rumen microbial communities from Lethbridge, Alberta, Canada - RJG_04 (v2) (version 2) | ecosystem: Host-associated > Mammals > Digestive system > Stomach > Rumen | place: Canada... | reverse complement strand
TCCTTCTGCATAGTCTTTCTTGATTACAGATATTTCTTCTGTTCTAGCTTCTTCTCTGTAACAAAAATCTTTAGTGTAATTATTTTTCTCTTCTGGAAATAATTTACATATTTCACATTCTATCGAAAATGTTTCCCAATGATTTATTTTCCAGATTTTTAAGAAACGATTTCCGCGAACATTTGAATAAATCTTACAAGGCTTTTTACTTCTGGAGATTGCACATACATCACTAAAGTTTGAGATTTCTACATCTGCATATAAACTCATTTTTTCAAAAGTTTTGTAGATTTCTTCTTTCATTTTTTTGTAACCTCAAAAAGAAAAAAGCCCCGGAAGTTCGGGGCTGTATTTTACTTCATTTCAGCAAGCTGTTTAATCTGTTCTTCTGTTCCGTGATGTAAAATATCAAGACGCTTTCGTTGTTCAGGTGTTATGTCTTCGTTTATGAGAAGATGTATAAATTCTTTTCGCAAACCATATTTTATCTGCCATTCCTGGTTTTTTAGAGGAGTTTCATCATACCAACCTGAAAAAAAATGACCCATAATTACACAATCCTTTTTACAGTATATTTCCAGTTGTATTTTTTTACAAGTTCTTTAAGTACCTCTGGTTCTGTAATTTCTTCAAAAAGTTCTATGAAATCTTTATCGGCTATACGTTTCCCTGCCTTTAGAGAATACAAAGTTCCGTCATGTCCAATAGCAACCATTTCTTTTAATGAATTATAATAATTCAAAGTTCTCATATCTTTAAAGCTGAAGCTTTCACTAAACGGATGATTATGATAAAAGATATATCTGTTTTCTTCACTGTTCTTCAACAATGTTTCTATCCGGGCCCCCAGAAGAACATTTGTTTTATTACCTTTCTTAAAAGCAACTAAGCTTCCATCTGGTCTTGCAATTACAAAACGCTCCTTTCCACTAATCATTCCTTTTCTGATGAGCCAATTACAAATTGCTTTGCGTTTTTCTTTAGGTCTTAATTCATTATAACCGTAAATAGGTTCTGGTATCATTTCTTCTCTTTTTTGCTTAATTGCTTGGGTAGCTTTCAGAATCAAGTCTTCTTTTGATGGTTGACTTACACCCAGCGCAACTCCTGCCGCCTCAATCTCTCCCTGCACCCCGTATTCCTTCGCACGTGCAACCTGACTTGAAAGCTCATTCCACCAGCTGTCATTTTCAAGAGGATTTGTTCCAAAGCCTTTTGCAGGTTTTTCAATTCCTTCCAGAGAGCTCCAGTCTTCCGGCAACTCGTCTTCGTCATAAATTGCACGTACAGTCGAACGGCAGCCGAAATGCAGAGGCGGAATATATTTTTCCCAGAGAGGATCATCATACGGTCTGATTACGTTGCTTAACGAATGACAAACATCCGTCTGCCTTGAATCTTCAATTCCTACAAAGTGCAGCGCAAGAGGTTTGTCTTCTTCAAAGCCCATCATGCGACCAGTGTTGTATGCGGTCTGAACGTTGGTTCTGTAGACAGTTTCCCAGTACCAGCCCTGACCACCGGCACCCATGCCAACCTTATTCAGAATGTCAGTTTTTGTAAGAGAGAGAAAATCCTTCAGCCCCTTGCCATCATTCACATTCTTAATCAGCTCGGAGTTTATACGTTTGAGAAGATCCCCGTCTGCAATTCTGGAAGCTGTAAAAGCTCGGAACCGCATCTTGTCGGAGAGCTTGTTATAATCAACTTTTTTTATAACGTCGCGTTTTTTAAGATATTCTACAGCTTCGGCATAAGGCAAGTTTTCAACGTCTTCTGCAGTAAGCTCTGCAAACTCATTCTTGCGTACAGCTGAATCCAAGCCCATCATAAGGGAGCGGGTAAAAAGCTTTGCAGCTTCTCCCATTGCTCCCCAGTCCGGTGGAAGTACCTTGGTAGTCATAAGAATGTCAGGATTGCGGGCAGCTTCTTTGATGTACGTTTTTATGCGTTCTGCGTAGCTGTCGGAGATGTTGAGCCAGGCGGCAGTAGAAATGCGGTCAAGCCGTCGCGCCCGGCTCTTTTCCTGAAAAAGATTCTCTACTGCCTGTTCTGAAAAAAATCATCTTTTCCTGTATCAGAAAAACCGAAAGAAGGCTGAGCCTTCACGAAAGAATCTTTTTCATCAACAGGCTGTGGCAGATGGATTTTGTTATAAAGGGCTTTAAGGCTTACAGGAACTCCACGGTCAATTGCATCGCGGATAACTTCCCACGGTGCAAAGTCTGTAGAGTCAATGTCATATTGCGGGGCAACCTCGCCAGGAAAGTTGAGCTCACAGAAAGCATTTACAAGCTGCTGGTCTGTCTGCTGGAGCTTGTAGGCATCACCCTTAATCAGATCATCATAAGTCTGAACGTGCGTTTCTCCCTGGGCATGAGTTCCGTACTGAGCAGTGTTTGTTGTAAGAGCCTGAGCTGTAAGCGCATAGGCAATTTCTGTGTCACAAAGCTCAACGATTTTGTTGAACTCATTTATCTGAGAAGAAACAACCTTAATATCCTTAACGTTTCCAAATGCTCCGGAAGATCCGCTCTCCCAGTTCTGTAGGGCTGCCGTCAAATCAGCCGCACGTTTCTTTGCTTCGTCTTCGCTCTTGGTTTCAAATATTGCCAGGATAGAAGGAACACCACAAAGCTCGGCAGCCATTGCCCAGAACTTAACGCCCAGCTGCTTGAACTTCCAGAAGGTGTAAGCACTGCGCAAAGTAGGACGTCCCCACTGATTCAACTCGCCGTCATCGTTGCGGTGAATTATGAACTTGCGCTTATCGCTCAAAATAAGATTCTGAGAAGTCAAAACAGGAACACCCCAGTCACGTTCAATGTGCTGAGGAAAACTCAAAGCAGTTCTTGGAATTGGAGTAAAATCAACAGGAACATACCAGCCGCCCCGGAACTCCCAGATAACTTCACATGCAGCAATCCCATAAGGCACCGCATTCAGAAGGATATTGTTGAGCTTGTAGAAAGTGTTGAAGGTAAGAAGATTCTGACAGGCTTCGTTTACGTTCTTGTTCTTTGTGTCCGTGAAAGATCCGTACATCTGCAGAGCCTTGTTCTTGCGGTCAAGGATGAGAGATTCAACACGTCCGTCATCGCGCATTTCTTCAAAGATGTTCTCACGTTCCTGAACGGAGTTTATCCAGTCCTGTGTATCAGAAACATAATTTGCAATACTGCGGAATCCGTTTATATTTATAACTCTGCTGGTAACACTGTTTGTTCTTGCCATAATCTATACCTTCCTACCAAAATGATTTCTTTTTCTTTTCTGCAACAAAAAAGCTCGGTGCCGGATCCGCTGCACATTCTCTCCAGGCGCATACACAAAGCATTGCAGCACTCGCACCGTCTCCGTGTCTCTTTCCCTTCTGGTCACGATCGGACGTGCGCACTGCAGGAATAGTCGGGATTCCGTTTTTCAGAACTACAAGTGCAAAATCTGCCTTGATAGTTTCATCATCAGGAACAGTAAAATCTCCGCTTTCCATAAGTCCGTGCAAATCGGTTCCGTACTTTGCATACCAGGCGTTTGTTTCCATAACCTGAATCGAGGCTCCCGGATGACGTAGCATTGCATGTTCTCCAAGCTGCTGACCGTTACCGCGAGAGTCTATTGCAAGTCCACCGAACTTTTTACGCTCAGATAACCAGTCTGTTACATAGTCATTGAATAACTGCTGCTGCTCAAAAGGAGCATTTTTGATTTCCACAATAAGCCGTACCGCAAGCTGAGTCTTTGAAACTTCTTCCGCAAACCAGTAAGTCGTAAGGTCGCCGGAACGTCCAAAGTCGTTACCGCCGAAAACCTGACCTTCAAGCGCACCAAGCACCGGACGTACTTCCTGATTAAAAAACTTTTCAATCTCGCGGTTCTTAAAGCTTTCATTCTTGTGAAGGAAGCTGTCTGAACATTCAAGCCGGCGGATGTCGTAACTGTCTGAATCAGCTGTGGCATGATCCAGCAAACCTCGTCCAAAGTATCTGTCACCGCTGGCACGTGGAATTACATCAAGCTCTTCATCAGGATTGTCACCGTAGATGCGGTACATCTTGTCCATGAACTCCTTGTCAGCTTCCGGCGTCCATTTGCGCCCCTGTTTTAGACAGATTCTCTGATACAAGCCCTGAGCCATTGCTTCACGGAAAGTAATTCGGTGCAGACTCCATTCCTTTTCTTTTCCTGAACGGATATTTTTAATCAGGATGTTGAACGGATTGTCGTCTCCATTGTGAGTCGAAATAACACGGATTCTACCGCCCCACATAACAAGAGCTTTCGCCGCCTGCAGAACGCTGTCCAGATCATCAAAGAACGCAGCTTCATCAATGACAACATTTCCCTGCTTGGAACGAAGCGAACGTGAAACACCAGGAAGACCCATAATTTCCGCACCGCTGGAAAAAGTGATTCTGTATGTAGTGATTGATTTTTCCTCATCATCAAGGAGAGGTTCTTCTTCTTCGATAATTTCACTTACTGCATAACCAAGCTTCTTTGCCCATTCGCCGGCATCCTCGATGTACTGGCGACAGTTGTCTTTGTTGAAACTCATATAATAAGTGTTGGTCCAGCCATTGGCAGGAGCAGCATCAAGAACAGAGTCGGCGGAGTCTGTCCAGGAGATTCCGCACCGTCTGTTCTTTTCGATGATTTTGAGGTCACTTCTGTCTTCCAGCCATTCTTTCTGATAGGGAAGAAAGATGTCGTATGTGTTAGTCTTTTTCCGGCTTTTCGTCATAGGTCACCTTCAAGCCCATAATCTTAGACTTAACAAACTCAACGCGCTCGTCGCTCCAGCCGGCTTTCTTTCCTTCTGCCTCGACAGTCTTTGCAGCTTCAAACAAGCCTTTCTTGTAACCGCGTTCATATTCGAGTTTTACACGTGCAATCTTTACCTGTGCATCAGTATTTCTTGCAATTGCTTTCAAAAGCTCTTCTGGAGAAATGGTTGCAAAGTTTTCAAACTTGTTGAGTTCTTCAAGAAGCTTTGCCTGAACCAGCTGAACACTTGCCTCAGAGATATTCAAACCCGGAGTTTTTTCAAGTTCAGAAACAATGGCAACTGCCTTCTTTGCAGAATCCTTGTAAGCTTTCATCTGCGCAGCCTGGCTCACAAGAGTGCGACCGACACCGCTTTTGCTGATGTCGAATCCTTCTTCCTTGAGAACTTCTGCTATCTGTTTGTGGCTCATTTTGTCGTTGAAGTACATCTTGCAGATGCGCTCAACCAAGCCCTGCATTTCTATCTTGTTTCTCTTAGGCATTGTTCTTCTCCCTTTTTTGCTTGATATCATTTTTGATATCTGCAAGACTTGCTTTTATCCATCCAAGATCACTGGAAAGAGTGGTTATGAGACGGGTATTTTCTATCTGCATCTGACTTACTTTTGTACCAAGATTGTTTATATCCGTTGCATTTTTATCTATGTCCTTACGCATCTCTTTCTGCTCTTTTTCGTTAACGCCTTTGTCATAACCAAGTTTTATAAAGATTCCAATAAAACCGGCTATTGTAACAACGTCTTTAACAACAGAAATTACAGAACCCCACTTTTCCATCTTCCACCTCACTTGTTCTGCAGCCAGATAACCACTCCCTCAGTCAGAGTTACTGCTCCCAGCACCCCCGCCGCAGTTCTCCAGAACACAATCTTTCTTTTCTGCCTCATATAAGATTCGTTCAATTCGCTGAATTCCTTCTTCAATTCGGCAAGCAGAGTCCTCAATATCTGAACTTGCTCCTGCAATTCTAACACCGACTTCTCGGAGCTTTCCGACATCTGTAATGCCTTCATCAATTTCTTTTCCAACTCCGTGCATTTGTTCTGCCACGTCAGAGAGTCCGCTTTCCAGTTCTGAGACTGCGTTCTGAGCAGATTCACTTCTGTCCTCATACCGTTCAACTCGTTCCTGATCTGCAACACCTGATTCTCGGAAAGCGTTATTCCCGATGTTTCCGAGAACAAGCAAGGCAAAAGCAAAAAGCATAATAAGGACAATACGAATAGTTTCTTTTGTTTCATCTTTCATTTTACATCCTCTGCAGTTTCTTCAACCTCAGTTTTATCAGCCGAGATTCCAAGCTTCTTATCAAGCCAGATAGAACGGTAGAGCGGAGAACATGCAACAACAAAGAACACACCGCTTATGATGATTTCTCTTGCATCAAGACCAAAACTCTTTCCCGCCCAGATAACAGGAACAAATCCTTTTACCAGGAACAAAACCATAACCCACACAATGGCAAGCACAATAGCTTTTAAGCTCACATCCTTGGCTTTCATTTTGCACCTGCCTTGCGGATCAAATGTGCCATCTTAGCATCAATCCTGCAGCTTCTGATTTTTGCCATGAAATCTTCGTAAGACATTTCAATGTCGTTGCCGTTCTGAACAGAATACTCTGTATGGTAATCACCCCAGGAATCGTCAATTACAAAATGAGAGATTTTTCCAGAATCATCAGCCTTGTATCCAACACAAGCGACAACATGTCCTATCGTCTTTTTGCCTTCTGCAGTAAAAACGCCAGAAAGAACAGCCGCGCCACCTTCATCCAAGATTTTCTGGATATCAAACACAGAGCGACGTTCGCCCCATTCAACAGCATACTCACCTGCAGAAAGAAGCCCGCAATGTCTTAAATAGCGGTTTGTTCCGTAAGCAAGAACGCAATGCCATTCATTAGGCGGATAATATTTTGTAGGGTCAACTTTTCCCCAGTAAGCATCAATAGCCTTGTCTGCCAGGATAAAATGCATAAGCGCATCTTCCGGCTGCGGATATTCCTTTGTTGCAAGCTTGTCTACATCCCATCCAGCTGCAGACAAGGCAGCAATCATAGAAGTAACGTTACAAGCGCCATTAGGTTTGAGTTTATTATTTCGCTGAGTGTAATAAGGTTTATTTTCAGAATTGTTCTTTTTCATTCTGCCATCCTCCGAGTTTTAGGATAGCAGACAAAAAAAAATCCCCAGCGAGTGCTGGGGAGAAGTGTGTTAAAAGTTGTTTTATAATTATGCTGTTATAAGAACACTGTAATTAACAGTCTCAGAATCCATCACTATTTCTCTAAGCTTTTCGATAGGATCCTTCAAAGCCTCTGTATTCTGCATGGCATCTTCAAGGAAAGGATAATCATTTTCTTTTTTAGCCTCTTCAATACTCTTAAAAAGAATTGAAAAATCTTCTGCTTTATTCATATACTGGCTCCTATATTATTTTCTGTCGAGTCTGTGACTCTATCTGCATTCTTATAATTGAAACATCTGATTCTAGTCCGCAATTTGGACATACAATTTTATTGTTTTCAGGAAATTTTATATACCCTTTTAAAATCGGGACTCCAAGATGAAGATTTGCCTGAATATGCATAGCCATTTTACATCTTGGACAATGATATTCAACCTGTGCCATATCCTGTGCTGGCCTTAAATTTTGAACTCTTTTCGTTGGAAGCGGCATAGGAACAGACTGTACACTTTGTTTTATAACCTGTGAAGTTGGTGTCTCGTAAATCTTATAAATCGATGTTTGGTCAAATGTCATTGTAAGAAGAATAAAATATCTTGAAATGGCATCGTTCAAATCTGGATTATTCCTATAATCAGTTATTTGTAATCCAATTTCGGTCAGTTCTTTAATTCCTAAAGAACGACCATGAGTAAGCCACTTTGAATGTTTGCATAAAGCTCCTGCTATTTTCTTAGCACATCGTTCTTTTTCTTTAAGAGTCACTGGAGTATTGTCAGAGTTATGAGTTGTCCAATTTGAAAACTTATAATCTCTAAGCCATTGTCGAACAAGAGTCTGTGAAAATTCTTGTGCAGTCTGACAATCCTTCAATACACCTGGATTTATATTTTGAAGAATTGGTATATAAGCAGGATTTAGTTTTCCGTTGTTTTTTACAACTTCATCCATTATTTCTTTCACACCATCAAGTATAGCTGCTGCTGGTAAATATCGCCCATTAAATGGAACTTGAGCATCAATAGGACCAAGAGAAGAAATTTCTCCCATTAAAATATCATTTGCAGCCATAGCAAAAATAGTACCGGCACTCATTGCCATTCTGGGAACAATGACCGCAATGTCTGAAAACTTTGAGCGTAAATTTCTGACAATTTTTTCAACAGTTTCTGCCGAACCACCTGGCGTTTCTAAAATAATATCAAGACCTTTGCTAAAATCTAGTGAAGAAACAGTATCTGTAAAAGGAATTAAATCAGACTCATCTATAGCTACATCCCCTCGTTTTGTTACGGCAGCGGCATAAACCATAATATTTCGCCCACCACGTAATGCTGAAATTCGAGAGAGCATTTTTTTTCTTTCCGCAGTAAGAGCATCAAACTGCATGTTCTGAGAAAGATAATCTGAATAAATCCCCATATTTTAGCCCCTTAAAAAGGCATTTCTCCTACTACGCTTTTGCGTAGATTTTTCATACTCTCCTGCAGCCAACGGAGAATATCTTAGTCGATAACGTATCGACCGTATATAATATTATAGCACGGTTTTTACGCAGCGTGTAAAAAAATATATCATTTTTTATTATAATTCGTCTACACATTGCCCCGCACGTTATCCGTTGCAGAGCAGTGTGCTGAGATTTGCGATTCAGGAATTCTGTTCTTCAGAAGTTTTTGTTTCAGCTTCTTCAGAAGATTTTCCGTATAGCTCCGGATGTTCTTTTCTGGCAACCGCATCCACAATCTTCAGAATGCGTTCCAAAGTTTCGTGTGTTTTTTCCGTTGCTTTTGCAGTTCTGAAGAGACAACCAATGAGTGCAACGATGAAAAGAAAAACAAAAATGACAACAAGAAGAATAAAAACAACTCCGATTGAAGCAAATCCTGATGAAGCAGAAGCTCTAGTAGCAAGAAATAATGGCATATAAACCTCCTAAAATTTATATCTAAAATTATTACTACATCCCCAGCCGCGAAACAACCCCTCGCACCAGATACAACGCCCTCAAATCCTTTTTCTTCAGATTCGTGTCGCCAGCGTAAGCCGGGTTAATAGACCGCAGAATAATGTATTCTTCCGTCTTGCCAGGATGTACAGTTTTTACAACGCGCCATGCGTCTGTAATTACCAGGTAGATTTCGCCCCAGAGAATCTGGTCGCAGGTTACCGCCTGGCTCACGGCAATAACGTCTCCGTTGGAGATTTTGGGTTCCATGCTCGAACCGTACACAGGGAAACACGCAATGCAGTCTTTGAAGCCCGGAATGGAAAGCACTCCCGCTGGCGTTTCTTCCTTGAGATCCAGCGATTCCGCAATGTGCGCCATAACGTCTATGTCGTAGAACGGAATGCAAGCTGTTTCTTCTCCTTCTGCAGGGATGATTTGCAGGGGTGAAGCTGCTGCAACATCCGTGATGAACATTTCGCCCTCACCAGTTAGAAGCCAGTTGATGTTGATTCCTGATTCTGCAAATTTACGATAGTTTTCAGCATCAATCGTAGTCTTTAATTGACCGCTTAAATACCTTGCTAAATTTGCATAGGCAAATCCAAGTTTTTCTGCAAACTCTTTTTTGCTTGCAACCATCTTTCTTTTCGTCATTTCCTCATAAAGAGATTCAAGTCTTGTCATAATTTCCTCAATAGTCGTAAATATTACGATTATTTTCGTAATATTTACTTGACAATCATCATTTTTAAGATATAATCGTAATTGTGATGAAAAGTTGACAAATCAACTTGCTAATTCTCCACGGAAACAATGCAGATTTATTTATCAACTAATCAGAATATCGACAGAAAAGGAGGAAAAGAAGAGTGAAAAACCAGAAGCCAATGACAGATGAAGAACTCAGAGAATTCATCGCACAGAAAATGGCTGAGAATAAAGCCAAAGCTCTTGCTCGTGCATCAAAGAAAATCACACCTGAACAGGGCTTGTACATCAAGTACAGGTTGAAGTGCGTGGGAACATCAAGCGCAGACATAGCGTTGGAACTTGGTTGTTCAAAACAGAATGTTTGTAACGTTCTTTCCGGCAAATCACACAGCCAGCGCATAGAACGTGCGGTTGCATCCCGTCTCGGCTACAAAAGCTGGAACGACATGGTAACCGAACTGAGGGAGAAAGCCGCATGACAAAAGAATGTGCATACCTTGCAGAAAAGCACCTTCAGCAGGATTCAGAAGAACCCAATATCAGCCAGCTTATAAAAGCGGCTAGAAAGTACAAAAGCGTGCTTAACCGAGGAATGCAGCTTTTGCGCAAGGAAGAAGAAAAGAAAGTTACCGTCTGCCTTCAAATAGCAGAACTTATATCGGGCAATTTTAACGGGTGGGAACTTCGGTTCAACGAGTCGGTTTTTGGAAGAGAAGAACCTGACCTGGCAAGAGGCTTTCAGAGTGTAGAAATCTACCGCGATGGAAAGCTTATAGGTCACAGGCTTGTTGCACCAAATGCAAGCGCAGAAAAAGCTCTTGCAGAAATCAGTAACGCTTTTTTAGTAGCTATGGAAAAAGCAAAGGAGGTAGAAAAGCTAAAGGAGGCAAAAAATCATAACGCTCTGGAAAAACGGCAGAAAGCCGCCGTTCATGGACAGCACTGAACTTGACCTGAATGCAGAGAAGGTTCTCTACGCAGTCAAGAACATGTCTTACGTTGGTTTGCAATATGCAGCAGTCTACGGACTTCTCACACTTGCAAAGTTCAAAAGCCCGGCTGAAATATGCCAGGACATAGAAAACCTTGGAGGGGAAAATGGAAATCTATGTAGAAGGTCAGATGGTGAAGAAACTTCCTTATCTCACACGTGAGGAAAAACTTCGCAAGCTGAATGAACTGAGTCAGAGGTTCTGGAACACACCGCTCCGCCGTTTCTGGCAGAACGCATATTTCAGTTACCGCGACAAAATTAAAAAAGCCGGAAAGCATGAGGCAACACGCAATCCGGCTGACAATGGGAATCACGATGACGGTAAGCCCGCCGCGTGATTCGTAAACAACAAACAAATTATAACACAGAAAAGCAAACTGTGTAAGGAGAAACAAATGAAAATCAAAAACTTGAAAGATGTTGAAGAAACAATCAAGTGCATCGCCCAGATTGATGCGGAAATCAGTGCAATCGACAACAACGCTACAATCGCCATCAACAAGGCAAAAGAAGAAGCTGCGCAGGCTTCTGCAGGTCTTGCAGAGCAGAGAGAGAAGCTTCTCGAAAATCTCAAAACCTATTCAGACGAAAACCGTTCAACTCTGTACGAAGAGGGAAAGAAAAGCCGCGAGTTCATCAACGGAACAATCGGTTACCGTCAGAATCCAGACAAAGTGGAAGTTTCTGCAGATACAGCAGACCTTCTTATCAAGGCTGGTTTCTCAAACTGCGTAAAGGTAAAAAAAGAGCCGGTCAAGGCTGCTCTCAAGAATTTCGACGCCGCCCAGCAGAAGAAATTCCACATCAACCTTGTTCCCGGCGAAGAATCATTCTACTGCAAAGCTGCCGAAAAAACTATTCCCGAAGCTGCAGCATAAATTAATCGGCTGGAGCTATCTGGATGTCAGCTCCAGCTGACAAAGGAGTTTTTGAATGAACAGTCTAGTACAAAAAAATAGCGCACTTACACCAGACCAGGCATTTCCGTTCCGCCGCGAAATTGATTCATGGGACATGAACAGTGCAGTACAGGAACTCAGGCCAAAAGTTGAACAACTCAAGAGTGTAAGCCTGGATGTTGCCCGCGATCTTTGGATTGCACATGAAGCTCTTGCCCAGAGAGGAGGAGACCGCCGCAGCGAAGATGCTCAGACCTTCGGCTTCTGCGATTTTCTTGAACTTGTTGGTCTTTCAAAAAAGACAGCTTACCTCTGGCTCAAGCTTTATGATGCAGCAAACGACAGAGTTCTTACACCGGAAGAATATGCGCTTGAAAATGCAAAGAGTGCGAATCCCGAACTGCCACAGATAGACTCAGAGTTTGAACATCTTATTGCACACGCAATGGCAACAGGAGAACGTCTTGCCGGCTGGACTAATGAGCACGAACGTGTTTACAAAATCCGCAAGGCAAATGAACGTGCTGCAGAACTTGCCCGCACCTGGGGAAAAAAGAAAATCAAGCTCAACTGGGGAGACGATGATTACTTTGCAAAAACTCTTCTTCACAACGGCAGACAGTACACAAAAATCAATCTTGAAAACCGCGACCAGTACGAAGCTCAGCTGAACATCTTTGGTGCTTTGTCAGATTTTCTTACAAGCATAGAAAATCCGGCAACACGTCTTGCAGCTGTATGCAACATCGGCTTACGAGTGCGTGAGCTTGTAAACGAGATTGCAGAAACAGACAGAGAGCTTAATGCTTTTTCGGGAGTTGATGCATGAGCGGAACTGTCAGAACCTTTGCACCTGTGACAGATAAAAAGTATCCTCTGCGCGCCGCTGTGTACGATGCATTCCGCAAACGCAGTCCGCTTATCTCAAAGGCAAAAGCCTATGAGCAGATTGCGAATCAGTTCAACATTTCCGTTCCAACTGTTCAGCGTTACATCCGCAAAATGGAAAACGGTTCTATGTTTGCTCTTCCGGAAGGAAGACAGGGCCGCCATGTTTACGCCTGGAGTGACGAAGCACTTAGTTTCTTTACAAACTTTATGCTTGCCGCTATTCAGCAGGTAGGCGGATGTACTGTACGCAATGCTTACAACAACACAAAGGCAGAAGCTCAACGACAGGGCTGGCAGATTGGAAGCGAAGCAAGTGCATACGTTCACGCCCGAAACATCAGCCCCGCAATGAAACTTCTTGCAAAAGGCGGTCAGCGAGCTTTGGATAACATGTTCTACATCAGCCGTGACCTTTCAAAACTGTTACCTTTCCAGCTGATAGTTGGAGACCAGCATATCTTTGACTTCTGGTGTCTTAATCCAAATGCAACCGGCAAAAAGGATATGTACATCAGGGCAGAATGTTATCTCTGGCTTGATATGGCAACACGTCTTGTTTACGGAATCAGCTTTGATATTGCATACAACACTTACACCGTAACACGTGCCTTGCGAATGGGAATCAAAAGATTCGGTAAGTTTGAAAGCACCTACAACGATAACGGTTCAAGCGAAAAATCAAAGCTTGCAGACCAGATTGTAGAACGCCTGCAGAACTACGGAGTACGTTTCCTGGATGAAGCCGATTTGTACCATGCCGATAACGGACGTTACATCGTTGAAGATACAGAAGGTCTTGTTGTAGATGTGGTACCTACAAAAGCCGAATGGGAAAAGCAGCACCGCCGAATCTTTGCCCGTGTAAAGAACGCAAAAACAAAACCAATCGAGCGATTCTTCAACACACTTGAACAGATTCTGCGCGATCAGTGCTTGCCGGGTCTCGTAAAGGGAATGGCTATTTCTGCTCCTGAAGAAGAACAGGCAACAAAACGTCTGGACTGGCAGAAACAGAACGGTTACATCCTCACTTACGATGAGTTCATCCATCAGGTTGTTAAGGCAATCGACATCTACGAAAACCGCGTTCATTCAACGCTCGGCTGTTCGCCGAAAGAAAAGCTCGAACAGTATAAGCGTGACGGCTGGATGCCTACTTTCATAGATCCTCGTGATGAAGCTTATCTCTTCATGGAAAGCACATTGCGCCAGGTAAAAGGCGACAGAATCGAACTGAACGGAACTGAGTACATTGGTCCTGATTTAACACAGGAAATGATTCTGCAGAACCGCGGAACCCTTGTTGCATACAACCGCCAGAAGATAGAAATCCGCTACGATCCGGAAAATCTTGACCTTGGTGTATTTGCAATTGAGCCTGGAACAAATCACGCAATTGCACTCCGTCCTGTAAAGAAGATTGACATGCTTGATGACCAGGAAATGATTGAACAGCTCGAATGGAAAAAACGCAATATGCGCACCGTTCAGGAAGCGTTCAAAACTGCTACACAGAACAAGAACGTGCGAGTTCTTTCTGAGCCTCAGAAGTTTACAGAGCTTCACACTGCAGAAGAACTTGCAGAAAAAGCAATGCAGAATCAGCTTGAATACACAAAGCCGGAAACCGTTATTCCGACACCTGTTATAAAAAAAGCTGATGTGGAAAAAGAAGAAGTACGCGACATTCCAGTCGCAGTAAGCAGACGGAAAGAAGATTTTGGAACAATGCCAGAATCCTACAACCGCCGCGAAGAGAACCTTTCACAGGAAGATTTCCTGGAAACTCTTGCTGCACGAATCGGAAACGAAAACGTACTCCGTGCCCACGGTAAGCCGGTATTCTACACCGACCGCGAGCGTTATGAATATATCTTAAACCAGTTCTATTCAGGCGAACATTTGAGCCATGAAGAAATGGATTTTAAGTTTGAATACGAAAGCAAAATGACAGCAAGCGAAGAAAACTATTTTTCGTCTTATGTCAGAGACAAGTTTAACAGATAGGAGAAAGAATTATGGAATTAAGAACTTGGATTGAAAACAACAGACTTTCCATGCAGGAAGCAGCCCGCATCATCGGTGTTGATAAATCACAGATTGTCAAAATCTGCCAGCATACATACCCCAACTGGCAGGACAAGGAAAATGAATACATCGAACGCCTCAAGAATGCGGGCTACACAAACAGTATACCACAAGGTATTGCAATTGATACAGACGTGCTGGTGCTTACTCCAAGCGTTTCACGCTTCAAAGCACTTGCAGATGATTTGTCTGATCCAAGCGGAACAATGTCTTCTTCAATCGGAATGGCAATTGGTACTGCTGAACGCGGAAAAACACACTCAGCAAAATGGTACGTCCAGGAAAATCAGAATGCAGCTTACGTTCTTTTTGTAGACGGTTCAACAAAGACACAGCTTATGCGCGACATCTGCGAATCAGTGGCACACACAAGACCACACAGCTTTGGCGAGTGTCTGACTATCCTGGAAGAATACTGCAAGTACACAAGAAGACTTGTAATCATTGATGAAGCAGACAAGCTTCCTGTCCGCTATCTCGAAATTATCCGCGCCGTAAATGAACGCTGTCAGCTTCCGTTCCTTCTCGTA
>Ga0310695_10009137_pt1 | contig 15045 bp, 10 predicted proteins | sample RumenRJG_04DNA_FD_203882 | JGI IMG/M metagenome (GOLD analysis project Ga0310695, IMG submission 203882) | Bovine rumen microbial communities from Lethbridge, Alberta, Canada - RJG_04 (v2) (version 2) | ecosystem: Host-associated > Mammals > Digestive system > Stomach > Rumen | place: Canada... | reverse complement strand
GGTGATGGGTTGGAAATAAACCTTATCGGCAATTCCCTCCGACGTTTGGATTGTAGCGATGTTCGGGTTCACGAGGACCGAACTGATACCTTCTTCCCTAAGTGCTTTCAAAGCCTGGGAACCTGAATAGTCGAACTCACCTGCCTGGCCAATCTTAAGCGCACCAGAACCGAGCACGATTACTTTCTTGAGCTTCTCGTTCATATTATTGATGTTTGTTACCTATTCCTTTTTGGCGCTTTTTTATCTGCTGTCAATAAAAATCTTGCAAAATTACGTCTTTTTTGTGATTTTTCACACATTTCTCGCCTAAAGATGTTCAAATAGCGATAAAAAAAATTGAAACAGGCATCAATAAGTCATTTAAATGCATAAAATTCCATTTTTTTGTACTACTCCAACCTTCAAGGGTTTGTTTTTCCGTGTTTTTGTCCAGAGACACATTCCATGTGGGGAAAAAATAGTAATTTTGCAGCGGATTTCCTTTTCCGACCACTGCCATTCATTTATTAAAGGTAAAAAGATAAAAAAAGAAGCATGAAAGAATCATTGCAACATTTCACAGACATAGAGGCTGTATTCAAGCATATCTTCGACTGGTGTGTCAACGCCGGAGGCAACCTTATCGGCGCATTGCTCATCTTCGTCATCGGACGTTTCATCATCAAGCTCATCAAGCGGTTGGTGTTCTCATTCATGGAGAAGCGAAAGGCCGACCCTAGCATCATCGGTTTTGTTCGCAGCCTGCTCAACATCACCCTCAATATCCTTCTGGCCATCGCCATCGTCAACCGACTAGGTATTGAAACCACGTCGTTCGCAGCACTTCTCGCTTCGGCTGGTGTGGCCATAGGCATGGCTTTTTCTGGAAACTTGCAGAACTTCGCTGGCGGCATCATCATCCTCGTCCTTCGCCCCTTCAAGGTGGGCGACTTCATCGAGTCGCAAACAATTTCCGGCACTGTGAAGGAAATACAGATTTTCCACACCATACTGACCACTCCCGACAACAAGACCGTCTACATCCCCAACGGCAGCTTGAGCAGCGGCACCATCACCAACTACAACCAGAATGCCACCCGGAGAGTGGAGTGGACTTTCAGCGTGGAGTATGGAGAGGACGTCAACAAAGTGGAAGAGATTGTGAAAACAACAGTCGCCAACGACAAACGTATCCTGACCTCTCCCGAGCCCTTCTTCGCTGTGAACGCCCTCGACTCAAGCAGTGTGAATGTCATCATCCGAGTATGGGTAAACAATTCCGACTACTGGCCTGTCCGTTTCGACATGAACCGTAACATCTATGAGGCGTTCAACAATGCAGGAATCAGTTTCCCGTTCCCACAAATCACCGTCCACACCAAAAACTGATGGTCTTTCCAAGTCAAAATTCATACGCAGAAAGAGTCAAAACGGGTCAAAAGAAGCCCTCAATTATTTTTCTGAGGAAAAAATACCAGTTAACTGAAAAATAATATCTATCTTTGCACTTTGATAGCGGTCTTATGCAGGTAAAGCAACTTCCCCAACGGACAGAAAAGCATCGCAATCCTGCTTGGCACCATCTTCAACTAAGATAATTGTTTCGCATCATGAGACTGAAGTCCATACATATTATACTCATTGCAGTGGTCATGTTATGGTCGTGTGGCAGTTCGAAGGACATCGCCTATATGGAGAACTCCCAATCCACCGACTACGCAGAATCACAATACCTTTACGATGCCACAATCAAACCAAAAGACGATGTGGAGATACTGGTGCATTGCCCCACCTCTATCGAGGCTGCGGCAGTCTTCAATCCGGTGGACCCCATCAGCACACCTAATAACCCTACCAACCTCCACGGATACACCAGCATTAAGTCTTACTTTGTTGACAACAATGGATGCATCGACTTTCCTTTGATTGGCACAGTGAAAATCGGCGGAATGACCATCGACGAGGCACAAAGCTTCATCAAAGACAAAATCAAAATCTACTTCAAGTCTGAAGACCATTTCAATGTGTATATCAACCTGCCTCGATACAGCATATCGGTCGTCGGAGAGGTTCACCACCCAGGGCTTTTCACCATCTCCAACAACAAGATTTCCGTACTTGAGGCTCTTGCCAGAGCTGGCGACATGACCATCTATGGCATCCGTACCGACGTGAAACTAATCCGCGAGTTGAACGATGGGCGCAAGGAAGTGCACACGCTCGACCTCACTGATGCCAACATCATCAATTCACCATATTATTACATGCAGCAGCGCGACATCCTTTACGTGCAGCCCAACGAAGCCAAGAGCAAAAACTCTGACATAGGCTCCACCGCCAGATTCTGGATTAAAGGAGCAAGCATCAGCATCTCTCTCGCTGCGCTCATCTACAGCATCGTGAAATAATCACTGTCACACAAATACTTACAGAAAGCCCCGTCAAATGCGACATATGCATTTAACGGGGCTTTCTGATGCTGTATTCCCCTACCTTACGATATAGCTCCCCAATTGATATTGCTTTTGCGCAGCTCGCGAAGCCTTCGCCAGATAATCTCGTTGGCAGGATTACTTTCGTCCTCATCCGAGTCAATCACCATCTGAGCTTCCTCACGAGCCTTCATCAGGAGTTGTCCGTCGCGGGCGATATTTGCGATTTTCAGGTCGAATGCCATACCACTCTGTTGTGTGCCCTCCAAGTCACCAGGGCCTCGTAGTTTAAGGTCCATCTCGGCTATCTCAAAGCCATCGTTGGAATCCACCATTATCTTGATTCGTTTGCGGCTCTCATCGGTCAACTTGAACTTGGTCACCAACACACAATATGACTGCTCCGCGCCTCGTCCCACACGACCACGCAACTGATGCAACTGCGACAAACCGAAACGCTCGGCATTCTCTATCACCATCACCGAGGCATTGGGCACATTCACACCAACTTCTATCACCGTGGTGGCTACAAGGATTTGAGTCTCACCCGACGCGAAACGCTGCATCACCTCATCCTTCTCCGCAGGTTTCAACCGACCATGCACCTTACCTACCCGGTATTGACTGAAATCGCGGCACACTTGCTCGTAGCCGTCTTCCAAGTTCTTCAAGTCAATCTTCTCGCTCTCCTCTATCAGCGGATAGACGATGTAGACCTGCCGTCCTTTCTGCAACTGCTGAAGTATGAAAGTGTTGAGGTTGTCGCGACGGTTGTCGAACTGGTGGACGGTCTGAACGGGCTTACGGCCAGGCGGAAGCTCATCGATGACCGAGACATCGAGATCACCATAAAGCGTCATCGCCAACGTACGGGGTATCGGGGTAGCTGTCATCACCAACACATGTGGTGGAACTAAGTTCTTCTGCCACAACTTTGCCCTTTGCGCCACTCCGAAGCGGTGTTGTTCGTCGATGATCACAAAACCGAGCCGAGAAAACAAAACATTGTCTTCTATCACGGCATGGGTGCCAATCAAGATATTGATTTGCCCTGTGACAAGGTCTGCGAGTAAGGCCTCACGCTTCTTCCCCTTGACAATACCTGTGAGCAGTTCGACTCTGATGTTCAGACCGTGGAGCATACCGCGGATGGTCTCCAAATGCTGTTCGGCAAGTATCTCCGTAGGGGCCATGATGCAGACTTGGTAGCCGTTGTCAACAGCGATAAGCGAGCACAGCAAGGCCACTAGCGTCTTGCCACTACCCACATCGCCTTGAAGCAGTCTGTTCATTTGACGGCCCGAACGCATATCCTCGCGCACCTCCTTAACCACCCTTTTCTGAGCTCCTGTCAATGGAAAAGGAAGATTCTGACGATAAAATGAATGAAAGGAATCACCTACTTTGTGGAACACGAAACCGCGGAACTTACGGATTCTGTCGCGAGCATATCGCAGGATATTGACCTGCACATAAAACAACTCTTCGAATTTGAGCCTCGTCTGCGCCCTCTCCAACATCTGAGAACTTTCAGGAAAGTGAATATTACGCAACGCCTCATCGTGCGAGACAAGATGATTCCGGGCAATAATATAAGGTGGCAAGGTTTCCTCAAGGGGTTCACGCAACAGCTGCAACATTTTTTCCGTCAACTTCGCCATCCCGTCAGAGTTCAGACCACAGTTCTTCATCTTCTCCGTCGTGTTGTAACTGGGCACGAACTTGCCGTATGGGCTATCTTGCGCAGAAGACAGATTGTAGGGAATCATCATGTCGCCCTCAAATGCGACCATGTTCTCAAGCGGGGTGCTGTCACCTTCCACCTTGTCAATATCGGGATGAGCGATTTGTATGCGTCCGTTGAATATGGTGGGCTTGCCGAAAACGACATAAGTGGTGCGGCATTGATAATTCTTCTGAGCAAACTTCACCCCCTGGAACCACACCAAGTCCACGACTCCCGTACGGTCGGCGAAATGAGCGATAAGGCGTGTCTTGCGCCCCGTACCTACAGACTCGAACGAGAGTATCTGCCCCTTAAGTTGAACGTAGGGCATTGACCCATTGATTTCACATATATAATATATACGGCTCCTGTCCACATATTTATATGGATAATAATAGAGCAAGTCGCGGAAACTGACAATACCGAGCTCTTTCTTGAGTACTTCGGCCCTGACAGGCCCCACGCCCTTGAGATATTTGATGTCTTGAGTGAGTAGATTAGGCATGAAAGCAGGTGATAAGACCACTGATATTCAAAAACAATGCAAAAATAGCGCTTTTATTTGGCATATCAACACCAAAATGTCAAAAAAACAAAGGCAACAAATAGCAGAAAGGCTGATTTATAACATCAAACAACATAATAAACTACCACAAATGACCTCAAGTCCAATAAATATGCGTATCTCTTACAAAAATCTTAAAAAAACGCATAAAAGATAACATTTTTTCATGATTTTCTTTGTTGTTAAAACATTTTTCCATAATTTTGCACCGTAATTCAAGAAAAAGGTAAGAAGAACAATTTATATAACAACAATAATCAGACAATCATTATGAATGCAGCAAAAGTTGTGGAAGACCTTCAGAGACGCTTCCCTAATGAGCCTGAGTATATCCAGGCAGTGAGCCAAGTCCTTGGCACGATTGAAGAGGAGTATAACAAACACCCCGAATTTGAGAAAACTAATCTTGTCGAGCGCCTTTGCATCCCCGACAGAGTGATTTCTTTCCGTGTCACTTGGGTGAACGACAAAGGTGAGGTAAAGACCAATTTCGGCTACCGCATCCAGCACAACAACGTGATTGGCCCGTACAAGGGAGGTATCCGTTTCCACAGCTCTGTGAACCTCGGCATCCTGAAGTTCCTCGCTTTCGAGCAGACTTTCAAGAACTCACTGACCACACTGCCTATGGGTGGTGCCAAAGGTGGTTCCGACTTCTCTCCACGTGGCAAGAGCGACGGTGAGGTAATGCGCTTCTGCCAAGCTTTCATGAATGAGCTCTACCGTCACATCGGTCCAGACGTGGACGTTCCCGCTGGTGACATCGGTGTAGGTGGTCGCGAGGTCGCTTATATGTTCGGCCAGTACAAGAAACTCACCCACGAGTGGAGCGGTGTGTTCACAGGAAAAGGACGCGAGTTCGGTGGTTCACTCATCCGTCCAGAGGCTACTGGTTACGGTGATGTGTATTTCCTCCAGGAGATGCTGAAGACCAAGAACGACACTGTTGCTGGCAAAACCGTCCTCATCTCTGGTGCAGGTAACGTAGCCCAGTACGCATGTGAGAAGTGCATCCAACTCGGTGCCAAGGTACTCACCATGTCAGATTCCGACGGTTACATCTATGACCCAGACGGTATTGACCGCGCCAAGCTCGACTACATCATGGAGCTCAAGAACGTTGAACGCGGACGTATCAAGGAGTACGTTGAGGAGTATCCAACAGCTGTTTACCATGCAGGTGAGAAGCCATGGAACGAGAAAGCCGACATCGCCCTTCCATGCGCCACTCAGAACGAAATCAATGGCGACGCTGCCAAGGCTCTTGTAGCTAATGGTGTTATCGCTGTGGCCGAAGGCGCTAACATGCCTTCTACTCCTGAGGCTGTGAAGACATTCCAGGATGCCAAGATTCTCTACTCACCAGGTAAGGCTTCCAACGCCGGCGGTGTGGCCGTGTCAGGTCTTGAAATGAGCCAGAACTCTGAGCGTCTGAGCTGGACTGCTGAGGAAGTGGACAAGAAACTCCACGACATCATGGTGAACATCCACGAGAACTGCGTGAAGTACGGTACTGAAGCCGACGGTTACGTGAACTACGTGAAGGGTGCCAACGTGGCTGGTTTCATGAAGGTGGCTAAGGCCATGATGGCTCAGGGCATCTATTAATCCGACACACAAACACAAACAACACAATAAAACCAAGAGGGGAAAGGCGGGCAAATTGTTTGTCCGCCTTTCTTGTTTGCGCCATGAATAATGGGCGAATTGTCAAGATGATTAGGTTCTAATGTTAACAATCGTCAATCAGTCATAAAAAAGTGTATTGTTAACGCTTTTATGTAAGTATTTTTATACTTTTGCATGATAAAAATTGCAAACGAGAAAGACTGTCATGGATAACAAGAAGCTGACACTTCGAGACGTGTCGTTCGTTGACTTGATGACACGTCGTATATTCAATGTGCTGCTGATAGCCAACCCTTACGACGCGTTCATGCTGGAAGACGATGGACGTGTGGATGAGAAAATCTTTAAGGAATATTCCAACTTGGGTCTGACATCACCACCACGATTCACCCAAGTGGCCTCTCAAGACGATGCTGAGAGAGTGATGGCGACCACCCCCTTCAACCTCGTCATCTGTATGCCTGGCACCGACAGCAACAATGTCTTCGACATCGCACGCAATATCAAGAACGAATATCCTCAGGTACCCATCGTGGTACTGACTCCCTTCTCTCACGGCATTACCAAAAGAATGGAGAACGAGGACCTGTCCATCTTCGAATATGTGTTCTGCTGGCTCGGCAACACCGACCTGCTGCTCTCCATCATCAAATTGATAGAGGACAAAATGAACCTCGACCATGACATAAAGGTTGGAGGAGTGCAGATGATTCTGTTGGTAGAGGACTCCATACGCTTCTACTCATCCATTCTGCCAAATCTCTACACCTATGTACTGCAGCAAAGCCTCATCTTCTCCACCGAGGCCCTTAATGCCCAACAAGAGAAATTGAGGATGAGAGGACGTCCCAAGATTGTGCTGGCACGCAACTATGAGGAAGCTTGGGACCTTTACGACAAGTACCATGACAACACCCTTGGCGTTATAAGCGATTGCCGTTTCCCCAAGAACGGAACAAAGCAGGAGCTGGCTGGCTACGAACTACTGAAGGCCATACGGGCCAAGGATGAGTTTGTGCCTTTAGTGTTGCAGTCGGCAGAAATCGAGCGCAAGGAACTCACCCCTGAACTGAGTGCCGACTTCATTGACAAGAATTCAAAGAAGATGGCTGTCGATTTACGGAAAATCATCACGAAGAAATTCGGTTTCGGTGATTTCATCTTCCGTGACCCTAAGACCTTGGAACCTGTGGCCACCGTCCACAACCTCAAGGACTTGCAAGACTGCATCTTCACTGTGCCGCGTGAATCACTGCTCTACCACATCCAGCGCAACAACGTCTCACGATGGCTCTGCTCCAGGGCATTGTTCCCTATATCAGAGTTCCTCAAACGAATCACTTACAAAACACTCGAGGATGTCGATGCACACCGACAGATTATCTTCGACGCCATCGTCTCCTACCGCAAGATGAGGAACCAAGGTGTGGTGGCAGTCTTCCATCGTGACAGGTTCGACCAGTACAGCAACTTCGCACGTATCGGCGAAGGTTCTCTCGGCGGAAAAGGAAGAGGTCTGGCTTTCATCGACAACATCATCAAGAAGCACGAGGACATCAACCAGTTCGACAACCTTGAGGTGGTGATTCCAAAGACGGTGGTACTCTGCACCGACATCTTTGATGAGTTCATGGACACCAACGAGCTCTACCAAGTGGCACTCAGTGACAAACCGGATGACGAGATACTCAAGGCCTTCCTTCATGCACGCTTGCCCGAACGACTGGCCGACGACCTCATGACATTCCTCGATGTGGTGAAACACCCCATAGCCATTCGCTCGTCATCCCTGCTCGAGGATTCTCACTACCAGCCTTTCGCTGGTATCTACGCTACGTATATGATTCCGTATGTGGAAGACAAATACGCGCGACTACGCATGCTCAGCGACGCCATCAAAGGGGTTTATGCTTCAGTGTTCTACCATGACAGCAAAGACTATATGACGGCCACAAGCAACGTCATCGACCAAGAGAAAATGGCAGTGATACTCCAAGAGGTGGCTGGCACACAATACGGCAACCGCTTTTACCCCAACATCTCGGGTGTGGCGCGTTCCATCAACTATTACCCCATAGGCGACGAGAAAGCAGAAGAAGGCATCGTCAGCCTCGCACTAGGTCTCGGCAAGTATATTGTAGACGGTGGGTTGACCCTACGGCTCTCCCCCTACCACCCTCACCAGATTTTGCAAACCAGCGAAATGGACATCGCTCTCAAAGACACGCAGACCCGTTTTCTTGCCCTCGACATGACCAACAACGTAGAGACCTTCGATGTCAACGACGGCTTCAACTTGTTGCGACTGCCTGTTAAGGAGGCGGCGAAAGACGGTTCACTGACTTATATCGCTTCCACTTTCGACCCTTACGACCAGATTATCCGTGACGGCATTTACGAGGGCGGGCGAAAGGTGATGACCTTCGCAGGAGTGCTGCAACACAACGTAATACCTCTTCCTGAGGTGTTGCAGAAGGTGATGTACTATGGACAGAACGACATGCGCAGGCCAGTGGAGATAGAATTCGCCGTGAAAGTGGGCGATGACAAGACCGCTACTTTCTATATGTTGCAGATACGTCCAATGGTGGACAACAAACTCAATCTCGACGAAGACCTCACCAAAGTAGATGACTCCAAATGTCTGATACGTTCTCACTGCGCTATCGGACATGGCATTATCAACGATATCAGCGACATCGTCTATATCAAGACTGACAACTACTCTGCCAACAACAATCCTGCCATCGCCGACGAGGTGACGCAGGTGAACAGCCAGTTCCTGAAAGAAGGCCGCAACTACGTGCTTGTAGGTCCAGGACGTTGGGGCAGCAGCGACTCCTGGCTCGGCGTACCTGTAAAATGGCCCAACATCAGCGCGGCCAAAGTCATCGTAGAGGCTGGCGTCAAGGGATTCAACGTCGACCCAAGCCAAGGAACGCACTTTTTCCAGAACCTTACCAGCCTTGGCGTGGGGTACTTCACCGTCAACGACTACTTGGGCGAGGGCATATACCGACAGGAATACCTCAATTCGTTACCAGCCGTCAATGAGACCGAGTATATACGCCACATCCATCTTCCCCACCCCATGACCATCAAAATCGACGGTATGAAGAAAGAGGGTGTCATAGAATACCCCCTCCCTGATTAGACACCCCATCATGTTCATCAAGCCCATTTAAACCCATCAAAATAAAAACATCAATGAAACCAACTGCAAAATTCTTCCTGTTTTTCATCCCCGTGGCCATCATAACGTCATTCGTCTTCCATGCCTTTATGTCCTTGGCCACTGCCGACAATATGGCCGGCATGCCCCTCGAAACCATCAATGCCCTCACGGGCATGTCCACATGGAGCGCTGCCATCATGGTGGGATGCGGATTAGCCCTATTTGTCGCACTTATCGCAATCAAGAAATGGGTACCCATCATCGTGGTGTTGCTTTATATGTTCGCTCAATCAACCATGGCAATACCATTGGCCCTTGTCTTAAAACTCAAACCTGAAGGATATTCAGCCGCAATAGGATTGGGTATTATTGTAGCAGGACTGCTCATGATTCTGCTGGTCCATGCGATGAAATTCTATAACGCCAAAAACACCTTTCGCAACAACATTAGCCCCACGCTAATCGTCATTGCCGTCATCGCAGCCATCGCGGGAGCATTTGCCGGCAATATCGCCAACGAGCAACTCGACCTGCCCAACCTTATGGAACAGGAGTTTACTGACATGAGCAAGAACATCATAGGAATCCTTGCCATCGCAATCATCGGGCCCATCGCGGAAGAAGTTGTTTTCAGGGGAGCCGTCTGTCGCTCACTCTTGAAAAAAGGCGTGTCTACAGGACTGACAGTGCTGATATCCGCCATGTTGTTTGGGCTCATCCACTTCAACCCCGCACAGATTCCTTTCGCTTTCGTCATGGGACTGGTGCTTGGCTACATCTACTGCCGCACGGGTAGCTTGGTGCCAACGATCATCACACATATCCTCAACAACTCCATTTCTGTATTCATCATGGCCAAGTATGGGGAGGAAGCCAACGACATGACCTTTGCCGACATGTTGGGGTCACAGACTGCAGCATGGATTTTGATGGCTGTATGTGCAGTAGCCTCTATCGGCCTGCTATATGTACTCCACAAAAAGGCCGAACCCGCCAATGTGCTGTGGGACAAGACATACCCAGACGATACTGATATTCCAGTCACACCACCAGAGATACCAACCATTACCGCATGATTCATCTTCAAGACATCAACAAGACATATTTCGGTGCCCAACCCCTCCATGTACTCAAAGGTGTGAACCTCAACATCGAAAAGGGAGAGTTCGTTTCCATCATGGGGGCATCTGGATCCGGAAAATCGACTTTGCTCAATATTCTCGGCATCCTCGACAATTACGACTCAGGAGAGTACCACCTCAACAACGTGCTCATTAAAGGTTTGAGCGAGCGTAAAGCCGCAGAATACCGCAACAGAATGATTGGTTTCATCTTCCAGTCGTTCAACCTCATCCAGTTCAAGACAGCTGTGGAGAACGTGGAATTGCCCTTATACTATCAAGGTGTAGGGCGAAGGAAACGTCATATGCTGGCCATGGACTATTTGGACCGCCTGGGACTGAAGGACTGGGCCACTCACTACCCCAACGAGATGTCGGGTGGACAAAAACAGAGGGTGGCTATTGCTCGCGCGCTTATCACACATCCTCAAATCATCCTGGCCGACGAACCGACAGGTGCACTCGACTCCAAAACCAGCGCCGAAGTGATGGAACTGCTTAAAACACTTAACAAGGAGGACGGAATGACCATTGTGGTAGTGACGCACGAAAGCGGTGTGGCCAATGAAACAAACAAGATTATTCACATCAAAGATGGAGTGATTGGCGAAATCAACATGAATGTTGAACACAACGCATCACCATTCGGAGCTGGAGGCATCATGAAATGATTGACATGTTCTATGAAATATGGGGAACGGTGCGACGTAACAAACTGCGCACATCGCTCACAGGATTCGCCGTGGCATGGGGAATCCTCATCCTCATTGTGTTGCTCGGTGCCGGCAATGGCGTCATCAACGCCATCATGCAGAGCACTGGCGATTATCTGTCCAACTCCATGGTCATCTTCCCTGGCCGGACTTCCAAACCCTACAAAGGCATGAAAGAAGGGAGGCGCATCAGACTGACGAACGAAGACATCGAATACACACAGAAGAACTTCGGGAACCACGTGGAGAATGTAAGCGGCAGACTGGAACAGTCTGGCACCATCTCTTTAGGAGAGCAATACGTCAACAGCAGTGTCAGTGGAGTCTCTCCTTCGGAAATGGTCATCAACAAACGGCAGATGATGTGCGGCCGCTTCATCAATGAGCTCGACCTGCGCGACAAGCGGAAAGTGCTGGTCATAGGTACCTCCCAAGCTAAGGAACTCTTATCTTCCTCCAATGGGAATCAAACCGTCAAGTCCGTCGATTATAAGCGGATAATAGGCAAGTTTGTCAACTTCAGTGGCATTGCTTTCCAAGTGGTGGGTGTCTATAAGACCGATGAGAGCGGAATGGGAAACGAGAGTTTCATGCCTTTTTCCACGATGAGTGTCATCTACCACCAGACCGACAACATACATCGTATCTACTTTTCTTTCCATGGTTTGGAAAGCGAAGAAGACAACGAGGAATTTGAGAAGAGTTACAAGGCGGGAATGAATCCCCGTCACGATGCCGCACCCGACGACGATGAGGCTTTGTGGATTTGGAACCGCTTCACCAACAACATGGAAATGAACACGGGCATGAGCATCATACGCACTGCACTGTGGATCATTGGCATACTGACCCTTATCAGCGGTATCGTGGGCGTGTCGAACATCATGCTGATTGCCGTGAAGGAACGCACGCATGAGTTTGGCATCCGCAAGGCTATCGGCGCAAAACCCCTGTCCATCATCAAACTCATCATGGTGGAGAGTATTGTCATCACCACCATCTTCGGTTACATTGGCATGTTGATCGGCATTGGCGTGAACCAATACATGGACGCGACATTGGGCCACCAGAGCATGGACACCGGACTTTTCGAAATGAACGTATTCGTCAATCCCACTGTGGGCATTGATGTCTGCATTGAGGCCACACTCACACTCATCATCGCAGGAACGCTCGCAGGACTCATCCCTGCACGAAAAGCAGCCAACATCCGACCTATCGAAGCACTTCTGGCAGAATAACAATCATCAAAACCACCAACCACCCCTATATAATCCAAAATAATCCTTTAAAAACCTAGAATTTCCTAGAAATGCCTAGAATCTCCTAACTCCAAAATACAATGCTTAGCATCAACGAGACATTTACTGAGATTACCGAAACTATCTCGCGCAACAAGAGCCGAAGTTTCCTCACCGGATTCGGTGTGTTCTGGGGCATCTTCATGCTCATCAGCATGATTGGTGGCGGGCAAGGATTGAAGGAGAAACTGCAGAACAATTTCGCAGGCTTCGCCTCCAATTCAGCCATGCTGTGGGCTCAGCCAACAACCAAGGCCTACAAAGGATTCAGGAAGGGACGTACTTGGAACATGGAGTACAAGGACGTTGACCGGCTAAAGCACCAGATGCCGGAACTCGATGCCATATCCCCGCTCATCTCACTCTGGGGGCGCAATGCGGTCAGGGGAGACCATTCTGTGTCGTGCAGTCTTAAAGGCATCAAGGCAGACTACAGTAAAATCGAGACTCCAGAAATCAGGTATGGACGTTTTCTTAACGACATTGACTTACAGCAAGGCCGTAAGGTGTGTGTCATCGGAAAGAAAATCTATGAGACACTATTCCCAGGAAAACAGGACCCTTGTGGAGAGATGATACGTATCGACTCTATCTACTATAAAGTGGTGGGAGTTGATTACAACGAAGGAGGTATCTCCATCAATGGTTCAGCCGAGGAGAGCGTACTGATACCCATCACCATAGCACAGCAAGCCTACAACCGTGGCAATAGCGTGGATATGATTTTCGTCACAGGCAAACCTGGCATCACCATGAGCGACATCCTCGACAAAATGAGGTCGGTGGTGGCGCGCGCCCACCAAGTCAGCCCCAACGACGAACAAGCGGTGATGGTACTGAACACGGAAGTGATGTTCAAGATGATTGACAACCTGTTCACCGGTGTCAACTTCCTCATCTGGCTGGTGGGCATAGGTACCTTGTTGGCAGGAGCCATCGGCGTGTCTAACATCATGATGGTGACCGTGAGGGAACGAACTACCGAAATCGGTATCCGCAGGGCTATCGGTGCAACTCCTGCAAACATCCTCACACAAATCATGTCGGAAAGCGTCATCCTCACAACTGGCGCCGGTGTATTGGGAATTCTGTTCGGAGTGCTCATACTCAACATGGTTGAGTTGGGAAACACCACCGACGGTATCCTCGACGCTCATTTCCAAGTGGGGTTCTGGACAGCAATACTCGCCTTGATACTGCTTATCATCCTTGGCATCCTGGCAGGTCTTGCCCCTGCCGCAAGAGCCATGGGCATCAAACCCGTTGACGCCATGCGCGATGAATAAATCAGATTACCCTATAAAAATGACCACTAAACCCATATAACCATCAAGAAATTAAAAAAACGTCATCATATGAAGAAATTTATCAGATTTGCCATTGTTGTATTAATCCTTTTAGTTTTCATCGGCACATTCGTGTATCTCTATCAACGGTCCTTGCCTGAACTAGCCCGTTATGAAGAGTTCACTCCAAAGATGGACAATATCGAGAAAACAACAGTCATCACAGGAAAAATCGAGCCCCGAAACGAGGTGAATGTAAAACCGCAGATTAGCGGCATCATTTCCGAACTCACCCACCAAGCCGGCGACAATATCGCCCAGGGCGAGGTGATAGCCAAAGTGAAAGTCATCCCCGACATGGCGCAACTAAGCAGTGCTGAAAGCCGAGTTCGACTAGCAGAAATCAACTTGAAACAAGCGCAGGTAAACTACGACCGAGAAAAGAACCTCTATGAGCAGAAACTGGTCAGCGCCGATGAATTCGACCAAATCAGCCAAGCCCTAAAACAAGCCAAAGAAGAGAAGAACTATGCCGAGGACAACCTACAAGTGGTGCGCGACGGTATCTCCCGCAGCAATGCCAAGGCCAGCAGCACACTCATCCGTTCTACCATCACGGGTGTGATACTCGACATCCCTGTGAAAGTAGGCAACAGCGTGATTCTCAGCAACACTTTTAATGACGGAACAACCATCGCCACAGTAGCCAACATGAACGACCTCATTTTCCGCGGAAATATCGACGAGACGGAAGTTGGACGCATCACAGAAGGAATGCCAATGAGCATCACCATCGGTGCCATACAGAACTACCAGTTCGAGGCTACACTCGAATACATCTCGCCTAAAGCCACAGAGAGCAACGGCGCCAACCAATTCGAGATTAAGGCGGCTGTGAGCAAAATCGGTTCAGAGCGTATCCGTTCAGGCTATAGCGCCAATGCAGAGATTGTGTTGGAAAGAGCCGAAAATGTGCTGTGCATTCCTGAAAGCGCCATCGAGTTCAGCGGCGACTCTACCTTCGTCTATGTCATCAAGGGAGAAGGTGAGAACAAGAGCTACGAAAGAAAGCCCGTTGTCACTGGCATTAGTGACGGACTGATGATTGAAATCAA
>Ga0310695_10009135_pt1 | contig 15049 bp, 15 predicted proteins | sample RumenRJG_04DNA_FD_203882 | JGI IMG/M metagenome (GOLD analysis project Ga0310695, IMG submission 203882) | Bovine rumen microbial communities from Lethbridge, Alberta, Canada - RJG_04 (v2) (version 2) | ecosystem: Host-associated > Mammals > Digestive system > Stomach > Rumen | place: Canada... | reverse complement strand
TGTCCCTCCTTTTACCAGGTAAAGGCATCCTTGATCTGCGCCCATGTTGATTCCTTCACAGTCTGCCAGGTCGTGCCGGTTATGTATAATGATTCTTTATTAATTAATGGAATATCCTCAAACGCTGCCACGGTGATGTCGTCAAGTGGTATAACTCCGAATGTCTCCTCGTAGTCGCCTTCTAACATAACCACCGGAGCCGCCTCAGCCTCAGCCGTAAATGCTGCCAGCGTGATGTCGTCAAGTGGTATAACTCCGAATGTGTCCTCGGCGTCGATGTAGCCGTCCCACTTTCCGATCGCGACGAGCCCCTGGCCCCAAATAGTCGCCCGCGCATGCTCTGGCGGGATTGTGATCGAACCGCCCGCAGCGTTGAGAAAAACCTGCCACCGGTAAAGGGTGCCGGGTTCAACGTCAATCATATAATATAGACTTATAATGTGTTGACCGTCTTCGCTCCATGTTTCTGTCGGATGGTAGTCTGTTATCTCTGTTCCGTCTAAATAATACAAAATGCGCGCCACGATGTCTTCAACTGTCACCGATGCATCCGCCAGTATTTCGGCTTGAAATGTGACTTGTTTCGCTTCCGTGGTTGTATAACGGATATTAATCAATTCGACGGTGTCGCCGTCTTCGATTTGCTTTTCGTCTGCATTTTTGAACGTATAAAAATATATACTGTTTTTATCTGTTCGGGATATTATTCCGGCGATGTCTTTGTCTACTTTATCGGATGCCGTGGAGAGTGCCGGATTCTGTCCGAACCCCTCCGCGGTTAGTCTGTTTGTGAATGAGTATTCAAACGACATAATACACCCGACGGCCCCCGCTCCGATTCCTCCCGGGTTTTTTATTAAGTCCCCGAGATCGTAGGCGGGAGAGTTGAGGTATCTCGCCCTAAATGGTGTATATTGTATTTTTTTTAATGCATTTAATATATTAATTACATATTGTTTACGAGTTGATAATGTCCCATATTGCAAAAAAGGACTTGCGCCGAGATTATAAGTCAGTTTGTTGTCTTCTCCCTCGGTTCCGACGTAAATATAATCCTGAGACTCAATATCTGTAAAACCGGCGCCGCTGTATTCCGTTACAAAATCAGAAAAGCTCGAGCCCTGGTACCGGAACGTCCTCGAAACTTCGCTTGTTATGGTGTCCGTATATTGTCGCAGCACTAAACGGCCGGACCTGTTAATGGTCGCATAACACGCCATAAATTGAGCTAACCAGAACAAGAGATCCCGGTACGTCTGGCAGTCGTTTTCACTGTAAAGCGCCACCGGTGCGTCTCCGTTTGTTAATGCCTCAATTTCTCCCCGCGTCATTCCCAGGGACACCCCGCAGTCGTCACAAATCAATTTTAAAATGTCGTAGGGCCTGCCGCTCGTTGTTGAGAGTGTAAACGATTTGTCAAATTTCAGCATATCATCATACGCCGTAATGCTTACGCCCTTGTCATTGTGATTAGCCTCAGCAACATAAAAAACTCCGAGCGGAACGTACTCGAACTCCTCCGGGTCTTCGCTGATCATCATCCCCTCCGATGCGGTGATCCTCAGCCCCTCCCATGTGTTTCTCTCAATGATCCCGGCCGCTAATGTCATTTTTAGTTCTCCGGTATATACCGAACCGATTTGCACTACGTTGTTGTCGCTGCACTGGTTTTTTATTTGAAATGATCCCGCGACGATGTCCGCATCTGTGATCTGCTGGTCGCCTATTTCTAACGCTAATTTATAACGTTGTATAGGTTCCTGCATCGCCTCGAGGTATTCGTTCGTCACGTTATACATGTTTTTATATCTCCGTAAATGTCAATTTTAATGACCACAGTCCCTCTGTGCTTTCCGTAAATTCTGAATAACTCGCGAGCTTTGGATTGTATCCGCGGGCCCTTACCGTGTAGTCCTGGCCCTGGTATCTGAGAGTCACGGTCCGCAGCTCGCAGAAATCTTCAAGTATTTTTAACCAGAATGAGGACACGTGCCAGTCGCCCGAAAAAATTCGCTTATTTAATCGGCGGACCGATCCGAGTTCTGTCCCTGCCTCTGAGAGATCGATGGTCTCGTCTGCATCAAATTGTATTTGAAATGTACCCGGGACCGGATTCGGGATTAATGTCCCATTGATTTTTAGAAATCTTTTTCCTAACATTTAACGCCCCCCGCTTCTAAGTGCTGCGCCTCTTGTGATGTTTGAAATCGCTCTTTCGAGCTGGCCGTCTGAAATTTGCACATAAACCGCAACGTCTCCGCCTGAGCTTATTCCCTGGATTGATCGGTTTATATTTCCGAGCTGTGCCGTGTAGTCTGTGGACGTCAGGCCCTCTCTTGTGGCCTGCGCCATGCCCGCGGCTGCTCCTTCTATCTGTGGCAGTCCGTTTCTCATTCCATCCGTAAACAATTTAATCATATCGGGCGCATATGTTGAAAAGTCCGAGAGCGGACCCACGTCCGGTTCTGAAAAGTGCAGGAAACTTCTAATCACACCGGCGACGCTTGAAACTGCGCCCTTTACTTTTCCGATTGCTCCACTAATTCCGCTTGAGAGATTAGACATCATGTCGGCGCCCCAACTGGCCGCCGTGGATGCGATAGACTTGATCCCGTCTCGAGCGCCTTCGATTGCTTTTGTCGCTGCGTCCTTGATCGCTCCGGCTTTGCTTGTTATTCCGCTTTTTATATTGTCCCATGCGTTGCTCGCCGTCTGTTTAATACTATTCCATTTTTCGGACGCGGACGCCTTGAGCGCTTCGATTTTGTTCGCGACTCCGCTCTTCAAGCCTTCCCAGGCTGCGGACGCTCTGCTCTTCATTCCGTCCCAAGTCGAGCTTAGCCAGTTTCCAAGCCCTGAAACAACGGTGCTCACTCCGTCTTTTAATCCGTTCCAGATCGTGCTCGCTGCCGTCTTTGTGGCCTCCCAGGCTGCGCTCGCGGTGTTTTTTATTCCATCCCAGGCCGTCCCCAAAAATGTTCCTATGCCTGTTACAATATTTGAAATTGTGTCCTTGATTCCGTTCCAGATCGTGCTCGCGAGCCCTTTGATTCCTTCCCAGATTCCAGAAATTAAGTTCTTGAACCCTTCCCAGACTCCGCCGAGCCATTCCACAATCGCGCCCCAGTTTTTTATAATTGCTATAACTGCGACAACTGCAGCAACGATTCCGGCAATAACGGCAATAACTGGCGCCGCAGCCGTCACGGCTGCTCCGATTGCCGGGAGGACTGTCCCTGTTATAACTGTTCCGATCCCTGCCAGGCCGCCGGCTCCTATGAGTCCGCCGATCGCTCCGACGGCTCCGCCTATTACGGTTATTATTGAGCCTATGGCCGAGATTAAGGATCCAAGGATTATAAGAACGGGTCCGACTGTTGCCGCGATTAATGCCGCCTTAATTATAAATTGCTGCGTTTCCGGGTTGAGACTCTTCCACCATGCGGCAACGTTTTTCAGTCCTTCCGCGAGACTCTGCAAAATAGGCGCCAAACTTTCGCCGATGCTTGCGCCGACTTCTGCGAGCGCCAGCTTCAATTCGTTTAACGTTGTTTGCATGTTGTCTATAGGGTCGAGAGTCTCCGAAAACGTCGTATCTACGGCGCCTCCAAATCCTGTTACGCTGTTTGTTATCTCGTCAAAACTCAGGCGCCCTTCCTGGATGGCTTTCGCCATTTGTGGGCCTGCTTTGTTTCCGAAGAGCTCCATCGCGTACGCCATGGCCTCAGTATCAGACGAGGCTCCGGCCATCGTTTGCTCAAGTTCCGCGAGAGCCTGGTCCATTGTCTTTCCGTCTTTTGTGGCATTTACAAGCGCCTTTTTTAATCCGCCCATAACTGCCGCGGAGTCGATTCCCTGCTTGTTTAGACTTGCAAGAAAACCGACGGACCGATTTATACCGAACCCGAGTTCCTGCATCGTTGCGCTGTTTGTTGTGAGATCGCTCGCGAGCTGGTCGACCGACACGCCGGTGTCCTGGCTTGCCTTTGTCAAAATGTCTAAAACGTCGGCCGCTGAGTCGGTTTCGACTCCATATGCTGCCATGGCTGCCTGAACTTTGTCGATTGAGCTCGACACGTCGGTGTCATTCAACGCCGCGAACTTGATAAACTCCCCGGAGAGTTCTTCGAGATCCTGGCCCGTGAGATCGAAACGCGTCGCAACTTCTCCGACGGCTTCCGCTGCCGTGTCAAAATCTGTCGGGATTTGCGTCGCGAGATCTTTCACTATGTTTCCGTATGCTTCCGCAGCCGCTCCCGTTGCTCCGGTCTTTTTTATAACGGTATCCATCGCCCCGTCTACTTCGTTAAAAGCGTCGAGCGATTTTTTTCCAAAACCTATAACGGGAGCCGTGACTGATTTCGTGAGATTTCCGCCGAGCTGCTGCATATTATCCCCGACGTTTTTCACCTTGTCCCCGACTGCCTGCATTTTCTGTCCGGCTGCTTCGAGATCTGCAGAAAGATTCTTAATTCCGGAGTTATTTCCGAGATTGTCAAGCGCTGCCGATGTCTGCTCCGCTTCCTGCTCGAGGTTGTTCAACTCTGCGGCCGTGGCTGCGACTTCCGCCTGTAGTGCGTCATATTGATTTTGAGTGATCGTGCCTTCTTCGAGAGCCTGCGCCGCCTTTTCTGCTGCTTCTCTTTCGATGTCGAGCTTTTGCTTTGTCTCATTTATGGCCGTATTTAATAAATTTTGTTTAGTTTTCAGCGTGTCGAGATTTTTCGGGTCGAGTTTTAACGCCTTGTTAACTACCTTGAGGCTGTCCTGTGTGGACTTCAACGCCTTGTTAACGTCGTTTAAACTCTTTGATAGTCCCTTGGTGTTTCCCTCAATCTCGATAATTATCCCTTTTACGTTTCCCGCTGCCATGCTATTCTATCCCCATTAATTTATTATAAGACGCCGCCGTGGCTTGTTTTGGGTAGTTATACGAGTCGTTTCCGGATTCTGTTATAATATCCATAACTTGCCCCCAGCTTAACGCGTCCATTTCGTCAATATTTAGGCCCACTTGAGTTCCTCTTAATATAAAGAGCGCCGGAGTTAATACCCGGCTTGTGGGCTCGCTGCGTTTTTTGGTGAGACTTTCGTCTCCTTGTTATTTGCATATAAAATTAAAAGTTCTTTAGCGACTTTCTCGTCTTCAATCGCGTAACTGTCTATACTGTCGCACCAGTCCAAGAAATCTTCGTTTGTTAACTCGTTGACCTTCCTCCATGAGCCGAGCTCCGCGCGTTTATTGAGTACAAACGCGAGCTTCCTCACGAGTTCCGGGAACTTGTCATTTTCTCCGGCGTTGAGTGCGTGAGTCATTCTAATTCCGAAAATAGACTCCATCAAATGATCGGTTGTGGCTGTGGCCTCGAACTGCATCGTCTGGCCGTTTACTTCAATTGTTTTCTTCATCTTTTTTTCTCCCCTGGTCTGAAAAAAGCGGGAGCCAGTCTTCAAACTGGCCCCCGTGGTGTCTTCGGTTGTTTTCTTCCGAAAAGTGGCTTTTTTACTGAGCTGCCTCGACTGTTACCGCGCATGTGTCGGAGTATGTCTGGTTGTTAACTGTTATTGAGGCCGTGATGTTTGCGGATCCTGCTTCGATGCCTTCAACTACTCCGAACTCGTCGACGGTTGCCTTGCTCTCTGCTGAGCTTGTCCATGTAACCTCTGCGCCCGCTGGTACGGTCTGCGCTACAAGCTGGATGCTTTCGTCAACTGTTACGATTGCGGAGCCCTGCAAGGTTACGGACGGAACAACCGGAACCCCTGCCGGAATGTATGGTGCATCAAAAAAAGTGTCATAACCTGTCTGGCCCTTGACGAGAGTCGCCTGGATGAGGTTTCTGTCCTCTCCTCCTATCTCTACGCTGTCGGCTCTTGCTATGGCTTTAATTGTGACACTCTCTGTCTGTACCTCTGTTCCGTCTTCAAGTGTAGCGCTTGAGAGTGACGGGCGGGTCGCGCTGCATTTATATAATATTGTACGCTGGCCGCCTACGTCGCCGCTTGTCTCATATGCAAGCGCAAAATATTTCGTTATTGCGTTTTTAACTTCAATGAGTGCGCCGTTCGCGTCCTCAATATCTCCATAAATCGCCTTTTTAAAAGCACGCGGAACGCTGGCGGACTCAAAGTCGCCTTCGTAGCTGCTGGCGGAGCTTGTAACATAATAAACCCCGTCGTCGGCGTAAAAATCTTCCTGGCTCGCATTGTTTCCGAGATCCATCGAAACGGAACCCGGCCAAGGTATGCCCGCGCCGTATGTTGTAGTAACTTCTCCGGTCTGTGGGTTTGTTGTCTCGGTGAGTGGGAAGACGATTGCCTTCTTAAGTCCAAAATGGACCTTGTTATCTGCTGTTGGCATTGTTTAACCCTCCAAAATAATAATTAATAATATACAGGGACTCTTCCGGGCTGTCGATCTCGTCGGCCGTCCAAAATATCCCCGCGTCGTTTAGTGCCTTTTCTATTTTTGCCGAAACTCTCGGGTCCGGCTTTGTTTGGTATAGCTGCGCCTCGACGGTCGGAACTTTTAAATAAACCACATCATCCGCTCCGAAATTGCTCGAATAATCCAGATTAAAAACAATATACGGGACGCGGGTCCCTGTCGGTGCGTGTCCTCTGTATGTGGTGACGCCCGTCGCTGCTAACATGTCTTTTATTTCTTTTTCTGTCATAAGTTGTCGAGCTCCTTCGTTACTTCTTCGACCATATCTTCGGCCACCTGCTCTTCAACTGCTTTAATATGCGGTTGTGCTGCGGCCTGTCCGACCTTCCGGCCGTTTCTGACTATGTCGTGGCCTTTTTCGAGTAGGTGCGTGAGTCCCGGGTTTGTTCGGTTATATATGACCGTGCCGTCCTTCGACTTCTTGACGCTCCACCCTTTAGCATATGTTCCGGCTTGTGGGCCGTTGCCTGTCGGGCTCGTTGCTTTTAGCGTCTTAACTGCTTTTTTGCTGACCGTGGCCTCTGCCCTGTCGATGGCGTTGTCGCATTTCTGCGGGATGTCGTGGAGAATCTGCTGGACGACGCTCTGAAGTTGTTCGGGTTTAATTTGAACTTTCACGGATGCGCCTCCCTTCTTTTTACTCCTCCGGCTCTTCCGGATCCGTCACTCCGGCTCTGTATTCCGTGTATAACTCCATATAGTCCAAATTATTTCTATATGTTCGATAAATACGGAACCGCTCGCCGTTGTACTCTACTTCGCTTTCTCCTTCATACTCTGCGGCATTTATTGAGAAAACATGCTCCGGAACTATGCCCGCCTTCCCTGCGTTGAAATATTCGGACCGCGTGACGGATTCAACTCTGCAGAACGTTTCCCGGCTTGTTTCTGTAGTGGTAGGATACCCGAGTTCGTCCGCTGTCGTCTCAAGTTTAATTAGTTTTATTACTCCGTCCATGCTTTGCCCTCTTTATTCCGTCGGCCTCATTTTGGGCCCAAAAATGCGATTGTTTAACATTACGCGGATAAACCGCGGCATGCTTCCCTCTTTGTCCCTGCTGCTCCATAACCAGCCCGCAAACGCTGCCACGAGCTGCACGTCCGGGACGTCGTCCGCCAGGTCGTTTACTCCCTGGCGTTCGATTTCATCCTTTGCGCTTAATATGTATTGAGTCAATCGTTCATCGTATAATGTCGATTGGAGGATCCCGAGGTCTGTCTTAACCATCGTGAGGGCTGTCGCTGTGGTGCTGTCGCTCCATGCTGCCATGTGGTGCCCTCCTCTGTTATTTTTTCTTTTTAGCCGGCTGTTTTGGTGTCTGCTTTGGCTCCTGTTTAGGTGCCTGCGCCGGTGTGTTTTTTTCGCTTTTTGGTGCGATTACTATCATTTCCGGCCACCTCCTATTCGTCCGACAGTGTGAGCCCGCTCAAGTCAAAGAACCATGTCTTCTTCTCGCCTGATCTGCTGCTCTCGACTTTGAGCCTCTGGGTGTTTTTATCTGTTAATTTAAACATCGCCAAGTTATCTTCGTCGAGTGGGAGCATTCCGGTTCCTTGTGTCGGAACAAGTCCGACTTTTGTCACGGTTGCGTCGCTGTCCGGTGTAAACTTGAGGCCGATAAAATAACCCTCGCCCCAGTCCGTCACAATCTGTCCGGATGTCTGCTTGTATAATGTACCGGTTATTTTTTCGCCGCTGACTGTGACACTCTGCTGCATTTCTGCCGCTGTAGTGCCCCAGAAATCAGTCTCAGCCGCTGCGGCTGCTACGGTGAGACTCTCTATAAATTTGCACCGTCCGGCGCGAACGTTACGGCGCTTGATGCTGGAGTAACTCCATTAATACCGATTGCAATAAATGCATTATCAATAAGGGTCTTTCCGTCATAACGTGCGGTTCCTGCGAACCCTGTCTGATCCTCAACAAAGAACGCGTCCTCGCTTGTTCTGATCCTTGTTCCTGCTCTCTCTGCAAGCAGATAAAGATCCATGTATCCGCCTATGATTACATTGTCCGGGATAAAGTCAAGCACTACAATGTCGCCGCCTATAACTGGCATACGGCCGTTCACCATTGAAACATAAGCGCCGCTTGCATCTGTTCCGATGGCGTTCGCTAAAATGGTTGTATAGGTTGTGTCGTTCATAGCCCAGACTTTTTCGCCTCTGCTATACTTGCCTTTTACCTTTGCGCTGTCGAGTACAATCGCCTTTATAAGATCGGCGCCTGTTACTGATGCGGCATGACTTACAATGTTTGGAGTCCCTGTGACTGCCTCAAGTGCTGTGAGGATTCCGACCGGCATCTTTGTTCCTGTTCCGAACAAAATCGCCTTGTCAAGTGCAAAACCGATCGCAGCGCCAAGAGCTTCCATGAGTGCGGCTGTGAGATCCTCGTCGCTGTCCTCAAGCTCTGCGTTACAAATTGCAAAAAATCCGCCGACTTTGTAGCCGTCTACTTCAACTTTACCGAATGACAGATCGAGCTCGTTGAGCTTTCCGCATGCCTCTGTCCAAACTGCTTCCGGGACTGCTCCCTGGATTACCTGACGCGCCTCGCCCTTGACTGGTCTCAGTCTTACGCGGTTATAAAGTTTTGAATATACTTCGATATTCTCGCGGAGTAAATCCAGAATAACGGTCGGGATGAGATAGCCCGCATTTGTGATGGCTCTCTTCTCTGTCATTGCTGATCTGATAACGCCGAGGAACTGCTGCACGTCGTCTCTTCCGATGATTGCGGCTCTTTCAGCGTGTCCCATGTCTCTAAATCTCTTCTTCATGTTTGTTCTCTCCTTTTCTCTTACTTCCGGAACCTCTCCGGCTGTTCTCTCTGCCGGCTCTGCTGCCGGTGCTGGTGCTTCGACCTTTGCCAGGTCTTCCTCAAGCTCGCGGACCTCAGCGTCGAGACTTTCGATCTCTGCGGCTGTGGCTTCCTTCTCGCTCTCGAACTGCTCGACAGCCTCTTCAACTGCTGTCTTTTCCTCGTCGCTTTCTGCCTCTTCTATTGACTGAGACAGCTCCGCCTCTCTGGCTTCAAATCCTGCCATTTTTTCGCGGAGTGCTTCGAGCTCCTTCTTTTTCTCGCTGAGTTTCTTCCCCAGCATTAAAGCTCTAAGTGCCATTTTTATTCTCCTTTTAATTTTTTTCGTTGTGTTTCCTTCCAGGCTTCGAGGCTTCTCTTTTTCAGTTCTTCGGCGTCTCTCTGACGTGCGGCGATGCTGGTCTCCTCATAAGCTGGAAATGTGCAACAGCTTACTTCATAAAGTTTAACGGCCTTTATAGTCCAGTGGATTTCTCCCCCGTCTCGGAACTCGGTTTCCTCGTCGAGTATGTCGAACCCGAACGAGCACTGATTCACGTCGCCCCTTTTTACGCGTTCATATAAGTTCATGGCGTCGCTATCTTTCGGATTGATAGCAACGCGGCCCCATAGTCCGCGCTCGTCCTGTTTTAGCTCGAGCGTATGCGCTGCGGTTCTGCCTAAAACTAAGGTTGTGTCGTGGTTTATGAGTGCTCTCACGTCGTCCGAGATCGTCCCGTCGAACGCTCCCGGCGCGATGCTTTCGCTCATGCCGTACCCTATGTCGTAATTACTATTAAAAACGGCAAAATAACCCTCAATGCTGAGGTCTTCGCCGTCTTCTCTTGTTTTGAACTCGGCGTCCGCTGATCGCATCTGCCTTCTTGTTCTTTCTGTTGTCTCCATGTCTTGCCCTCCCTATTCCTGAATTAATTTTTTTTGCTGTCCGCTCATATCAAACGGGATATAATTCTCAAGTACGCGGAACTCGTCGAGGCCGTCAACTGGACTCATTCCGATTCTGTCGCGGACTTCATTTCCTGATACAAAGCCGCGGTCTGATAATGCACAGAAAACAGAACTAATTGTGGAAAGATCCCAGTCAAGCAAACTCAAAATATTAAAATGTATATACCATTTTGGAGATAATATGAGTTTTTTCGTCAATTCTTGTTCAATATTCATTGTGACCGACCGGACGGTGCTATTTATAAACGCGTTCCACTCGTCTTTCTTATATTCTCCGACGCCAAGCAAAAAAGCCGGGACGCCCACAATCGCGGCGACTGCCTGCTTGTCGAGCTTCACATTATCCGCGAGTGCCAGATCTGCCAGACTGAGCGGCCTCACCTGCTCGACCTGGAACTGTTCCGCCGGGATGAGCCAAGGGTCGCCCGCTTCGCTGCTCTGGACGTACTCCTCAAGTAGTTTTTTGCGCCCTGACTGGCTCGCGAACTCTTGTGTTAATGCGTCAACTTTTACTATCATGGACGGCTTCCACTTGCTGCTAAAAAATGCCTTTTCAGTTGTCGCGGCCTGCTTCAAGTTGTCCGCCAGGTCGCGAACGATAGCATTTATTCCCGTGCCCTTCCATAAGAAATTTTTATCGGGATTAAATCTAAAGTGTAAAATATCATCCGGCTCGTATGTCTTGCCGTTTATTGTCACGGTGTAGGTGTAACCGGATGCGGACGGGTTTATCTGCGCCTGTGATGCCGGAACCGGGATGAGACTCCCGATAATTCGGTCCCCGTTGCTTCCTGGAACCGTGTTGACGATGCAGAACGCGTTCCCGCGGCCGTATAAAAGCATATTCATAACTATAGCTTCTATAAATGTTTTACGCGTCATGAGCGCGTTTGGATTAATGTCAATTTTTGCCGATAGCTCGTTTATGATCCTGCGGTCCCCGCTGTCCGTATTTTCTAAAATGTGGATAGACATCATTCCGACGAGCTCCGCAATTTTTCGGCATGCCGTTACTATCTCCGGATTTTTGTCAAGCGGTGTAAACCCCGGGACGCAGATCTCGTCCCCGCCTCCAACTAACCAGGCGAGCGCCGTCTTATTCTCTCTTTTTTCTTTTTCTCTTTTCTTAAAAATTCCCATGTTTATTCGTCCCACCATCCTCTCGACTTTTGAGATTTTTCAAAATCGTTCAAATATCGGACCGTCGCAAAAACCGAGGCGTCAAACAGGTCTATTCTCTGCTCCGGCTGTATTTTCTCGAATTGTATCATGTCGTCGGTCTTTTCTATTGCTCGCACGTTCTGGACGCAATACTCGAACGCGTCCGAGTGCATATAATATAATTTTTTATCCTTTGCGGCCTTCTCAATATGCCGGAACCCTTCCGACTTCAAATAATAATATTGAGGTTGGTCGATTATATTAAACTTTGCCGCCTTCATGGCCACAAAATATTCCCGGGCGAACTTGCGGTCGTGTCCTATCTGCCGAATATTGAACCCGAGATCCCTCATAAAAATAAACCAGCGAACGACGTCCGAAACTTCAACGGTCGGCGTGTTGCTCATAGTCAGCCACCCGTCGTCCGCCCAGCCAAAAAGCGGAATGTTGTCTTCGTCGGCTTTCTTCGCTGCGTTTACTATTGGAAAAAATGCATGTGTTATTATGATGTCGACGTCTTCCGCCTCATAATGCCCGAATAATGCCGCGGCCGTGAGGTCGTGGAGCTTCGAGAGATCCGCGCCGCCGTACCACTTGATCGGGAGGGCTGCGAGTTCCTTCAGATTCCAGTCGTATTTTTTATCGGACGCCCGGAACTCTTCAATGTTGAAATATGCCTTCATGGCCGTAGTGTATATATTTAGCGAACGACTTAAAAAGTCTTTGCGCTGCTGCGGGTCGTTCTGTGCCTGGAGCGATTCCTGCAGAATGTCTTCCGGCCTGATTGTCACGCCGTACGACGGGTTCGCCTTTTCGTGCTGCTCCGGGTTCGTGTAGTCGACTTCGCCGTTCTCGTCCTGATCTGCACGGGATACAAAACAGAACAGGGAGTCGTCTCGCACTGTTTCATTTAATACCTTGACCGCATAATCTAAACGGCGATAACAGAATGAGTTCATATTATCCCCGGCCGTTGTTATGCCTATCATTAATCGGTTATTATATGCCTTTTGGCTTTCCTTAAAGCGGTTATACTGCGCCGCCTTTTTAAAAGCGTGTATTTCATCCGCTATTGCTATATTTGAGTTAAAAGAGTCTTGCACATCCGGATTCGATGCGAGCGCCTCAATATAAATCGACCCGCACGGCTTCCCGCTCGTGTCTAAAAAGTCATAAGACAGGGAGTGTTCCGCGTTGTTGTTTCTTACTCGGAACTTACCAACGAGCCCCCGGACTCTCAACATGTAAAGAATATCCTCGAACGACTGCTGAGCCTGTTTCTGCGATGCTGCCACAATATAAAGTTTTGAGCCGCTCGCACGCTCGAGGATTGCCAGGCCCCACGCGAGGCCCGCAACAAATAAAGTCTTGCCATTCTTTCGCGGTACAAATATAAAAGCCTCTTTATACCTGCGGTCGTTCGTGCCTTTGTAATAAAAGCCCACGAGATTATAAACGATGAAAACCTGCCACGGCTGCAATATTAGCGGCGTATTGACTAAACTCCGGCCGCTCATGTCCTCGCCCTGTTTATGGACCATTAGCTTTTCAATTATTCCGATTACGAGATCCGGCGCTTTCGGTCTCAGCTCGAGATCTTCCCGCTCGAGATCTTTCATAAACCGGGCGGCGGCCATTATGACTTCTTTCCCGGCCTTCCTTTTTCCTTCCAGAACGTCGCGGGCGTATTGAATGGCCGTCTCTTTGTAGCTTTTAGCGCTCATATATTTATATTATGTCCCCGATTTCTTTTAGCGCTTCGGTGAGGGCGTCGGCTTTCTGCTCCTGCAGTGCCTCTTCGTTAATGGCCTTGAGTCCCTTTGGAGTCAGTCCCAGGTCCCGCCAGTAGGTGAGCGCGTCCCGGTTTAGGTCGTTAACCAGTCTGAGCGCCGGATGCTGCTCGAGGTTTGTCGCTCCGGCTTTGTTCGTATGTCCGACGATAACTTTCCCGCCGGTTTTCTCCCATGTTTCCGCCGCCAGGTCTCTCTCTTCGAGGATCCCCGCGAGCGTCTTGATTACTTCATCAAAAAACGGTTTATAAGTCCCCGCTCTTTTGGTGTCTCTTTTGATCTTCCTCACCCATTGTTCACGCGTCAAGCCGGACAGCCTCCTTCCCTGTTTCCTTTTCCCAGCGCGTTATAATAACGTCGCAATAATGCGGATCGAGCTCCATCATGTAGCATTTGCGCCCGAGCTGCTCGCACGCGATGAGCGTTGATCCTGAGCCCCCGAAAACATCCAGGACCGTCTCGCCTTCCCTGCTGCTCGATTTGATCGCCCTCGCGCATAATGCAATCGGCTTCGGCGTCGCGTGTCCTCCCGTTGTTTTTCGTTCTTCCTGGCTCGTTCTCTCAAAATGCCACACGCTGTTCATGTTATCATGCATATTGTCAAAATAAGCACGGCCGGCAAAAAAAGCCGCTTTTTTCTCGTCGTACTCTTTCCGGAGTTCTTCGTAGTCCTTTTTTAAGATGTCATAATCCTTCGCGAACCCGTAGCCGTCAACCCCGAACGCTGCGCCGCCCTTGAGCTGCATCGCGTACGCTCTGAGGGCTTCGTAGTTTTCACGCGTCGGGAGACTGAACTGGCTCTTACTTTTCCAGTGATCCACGGTTCGCCCGCATTTATAGCCGAGGGCCTTCGCGATTTCTGCGTCACTCTTCCCGAGCTTTGCGATTTCTTCCGCCAGATAAACGCGGACCGCGTCCATGTTTTCCGAGTAGTCCTCAGCGTTTACCGCGAACCCCTGAGCGGAGTCCCATCCACACATCACAAAAAGGCATTTTTCGTCCGCGGTTGCGTACATTCTTTGATCTTCCCATAATTGACCCTGGCCGCTTCCCTTGTCCCAGGTTATAAGATTTCGGAAAACAATCTGGCGCTCTTTAATCATTGGTTTTAAAATATTCGCGTATATATCCATGAGGGGCTCGTCTATGCCCCAGCAATACCACGACCCCTTCTCTTTTAATGCTCCAAACGTGAGCGGTATCCATTGTTTATTAAAATCTAATAGCTCGTCGAAATTGAGGTTGTCATTCAGAACGCCTTCGGCTTCTTTCTTCATTCCGTACGGCGGATCCGTGAAAACAAGGTCGGCTTTTTCTCCGTTCATGAGTCTGTCAATCGCTGCCGCGTCTGTTGAGTCCCCACATAAAAGCCTATGGTCTCCGAGCTGCCAGATGTCGCCCAGGACGGTTCTTTCTTTCACGTCGTCCGGGACTTCCGTCTCGGTGATCTCTTCCACAACGTCGGCCGCTTCCGGATCCGTAAATCCGAATTGACTCATGTCGAGCTCTTCAATTCCTGCGAGCTCCATCGTTAAAAGATCGAGGTCCCAGCCCGCGAGCTCTGCCACTTTGTTATCTGCCAGACGGAACGCGCGAACCTGCTCTTCGCTGAGGTCGTCCGCCTGGATGCATGGAACCGACTCGAGCCCGAGCTTTTTCGCTGCCTTTAGTCTGGTATGTCCGGCGATTATCTCGCGATTACCGTCGATTATTATCGGGACTTTAAAGCCAAACTCTTTTATACTTGCCGCGACTGCATCCACGGCCCCGTCATTGTTTCGCGGGTTGTGGTCGTATGGCTTCAACTCGTCAATTTTAAAGTTTTTGATTTCCATCTTTACCCCCATTTGCAAAAAATCCCGCGTAATTAGAAACGCT
>Ga0310695_10009133_pt1 | contig 15050 bp, 12 predicted proteins | sample RumenRJG_04DNA_FD_203882 | JGI IMG/M metagenome (GOLD analysis project Ga0310695, IMG submission 203882) | Bovine rumen microbial communities from Lethbridge, Alberta, Canada - RJG_04 (v2) (version 2) | ecosystem: Host-associated > Mammals > Digestive system > Stomach > Rumen | place: Canada... | reverse complement strand
TAAGATCAGATTGCTGTAGCTGATTATACTATACCTGGCGCATTTTGTAAAAGTTTCCTTTGTTTTCAAGGGACTTTGGTTTGTGTACCCAAAATTCGGCAATCAGTTAATGATTGCATTCATACTTCCGTCAGCATAGATGCACAATACTTGGCTGTCTCCGGCTTTGTCCCTGTAAACAATCCCGTTCCGGATGACATACCCCTTTTCCTGAACACCGTAATAGTCCCCGTTGATGGCCAGGATTGCGTCGTGTGCCTCCGCAATCGACGAGGTTGCTTCTGTCACGTTTTTGCCATAGATGTCGTTGGCAAAAGCTGTCTTCAGATACTCTGCGGAACTCAGCCGGACATCCGCGACGTGAATCGTCGTCCCGTTTGTCGTGTACTGCGTATAGGTGATTTTTACGTTCTCATCCTCGTAGGTTTCAGAGTTCCCCGCATTGTCCGTCGTCACCTTCGCCGCCTCTTCTGCAGCTTCTTCCTCGTCAAATGAGCTTCTGCTCTTCGAAGAACTGCCCGGCCTGTGCTTCGATGAACTGCCGGGCTTTTTCCTTTGGGGGCTTGCGCCGGAAACGGAATCAGAACTGCTTCCTTCGGAATCGTCATCTTCTTCGCCGTCTCCGTCTTCTGCAGCCGTCTGATTCTTCTGTTCTTCCCCAGCCGTCTGATCCTTCTCCTCCGAGTCTTCTCCGGCCCTGTTGACGCTGACCTCTGCCTGGGGGAACATTTCCGTATTCATCCCGGTGACATCTGTCTGATAGACACTGGAAAGGATGAACGTGTCCATGCCCAGAAAAACTGTAAATGCCAACAGAAAGCAGGTAAACACGATCGTCCAGGTATGCTTTTTCATGACTGTCTCACCTCTTTTCTAACTTGCCTCTGTTTTTGAAGGGTTTCTTCCTACTGTACTGGAGTTCCTGTCCACAGTTACAGTCTATCCGACCTACTTCAAATGAACCTTAGAAGAAGCAAGTCTTAAGTGAAAAATCTGTGAATTGACCTGGAACATTATCGAATACGTTTCTTGACTTTTGTCATCAAGAGGTTATTATATACCCATATAACCGTATAATCGAATTATTTCATAATAGTTATATAAAGAAATGTAATAGAACGATGTCGAGGTCAAAAGATGGTTAAGGGAACACCGCTCGTCAAGTTGCACAAGCGCCTTGGGCACGCTTTCGCTCTACCCTCGCTGTCAGCGGTACTAAGGCCGTTAAAAAACAGCGGCCAAGTACCTGGCACGCAGCATCTCCTTCGGAGCTGCACAAGAACCTTCGGCTGTTTGTGCAACTTGACGAGACTCAGAGCCATTGGATACTGATACGGTGTATTATAGATAAATACAAAAATGGATTAGATTTTCATTATAGTTGGATAAAACAATAAAGATAGATAAAGGACGTGCCGGAAGAAAGGCACGTCCTTTGTCATAGATCATAAAAAGCTTTTGGTGTCCCACACAGAGCGGTCATAATCAGCACATGAGAGCAAAGGCGCAGGGAATAGAGGCAGCTATAGACATTGTCGGCGAAGAGATTTATGTTTTTATGTTCAAGATACGAGGTAAGATGGCTGCTGTTAATCAGATTACAAAGAATCGCTTCGAGATTCTTGTGGTTTACACAGAGCCAGCTGTAAGCGCCTTTTCTCCATGAGATCTTTTGGTAGATTCTGGTCATTGTTTTATGCCCTGCGTAGGGCTCTCCGTTTTGAAGAAGCCAGTCTATGTTGCGGGCCACCTGAATAAAGAAGTCTTTCTCCTTGTTGAAAAGAGCATCCCATTCCTGTGTGCAGGTATTTAGAGGGCGCCTCAATTCATCTTTGGTCAAAACCGAGGAGGCCGGATGATAACGAAATCCTATATGTTTCAGTGACACCACACTGCTCCTGATCCTGATCTTGTGCCGGGGGCAGTACTCGACCTCATCAACTTGCGGGAGTACCTGCCAGTACGGCTCTCCGTAAAGCTTTATCTGTTCAGCCGCACACTCCGGGCAGTATCGGAGGTATCCGGCTGGATTTACGGTTCTGGGATGCATCCACCTTGGAAATGATTCTGTAGTCTTGCGTCCGTTTACTACGTCCTGTATCCGTTCGAGTTCGCTTTGGATGGCATTGATTGCATATAGATTGTATGCTGTGTTTTGACGGAGCATCTTTTCCTGCACTGTCACATAATGCTCAGGAAACCAGTACTTTGCCATTTCAAGATGGAATGGTGTGAGAAGGGTAGATATCAGGCTGCTGTTGTAACCGAAAAGCTGGTTGCTGGTACAGCAGTCACTTATGTTCCCGCTCCGGACATGATAATGGCACAAAACACTGTAGAAAGATTCCCCTGGATATGGATCCGGGAAAAGAAGAAGCCTTCCGGGCGGTTTCCTGTTTGTGTTGTGCTTATAACCTTTCATCGATCAGGCCAGCCTCCTTGACGGCTTCATATCCGCACAGCCCGGAAAGAGGGCTGGTTTGTGCTTCCTCATTTGAAGGTTCTGTTAGATACATCTGGTAAGCCTTCCGCGCAATGATGGGGGCTGCCTGGCAACCGCTTTTATCTTCCGCCATGGCTGCGCATACTAAGGAGCGGGCTTCTTCCTGGGAGAGGCCAAGTCCCATGAGCGTGACGATGGCTGCCTCCTGTGCTGTGACTTCTTTCTGTGGTTTCACGGCAGGACTTTTCGTTTCTGCAGCGATAGAATAGTTGTCTTTGTAATCGCTGAAGGAGAACGGCGTGATGTCAATGTACTGTTTCAAATCGATCTCTTTACCGGTCTTCATAGCCTCCCGCATCGGTTTTGTAAGCCCCATTTTTTCTGAGGAGATGCGGTGGAGGTCTTTTTCGGAGAAGGATTCTTTCCCGGACAGAATGGCATCTTCCTGGACGAGCTTATAGATATGGACGGCAAGGAAAGGAATCCCCTGCGCTTCCTCGTAAAGGGCATCTTTCATACCTGTTGTAAAAGGGATATGTCCCTTCGTGTACTGGTATGTCCAGATGGCCTGGCAGAAAAGATCCCAGGAAGTATCGTTCGGCATGCGTTCCCATAAGGCGTCCCCCTGGCCGCTTCCCCGCTTTGCCTGCTGGAATTCGTTCTGCAGGATGGAGAGGGCTTTCGGTGTCCCGATCATGATCACGGGAACGCCGATCGTATTGACCAGCGTCACGAAGAAGTTCAGTACTTTCTCCGGAACTCCCTTTTGGGCGCTGCATAAGTTCTGGATCTCATCAATGATTAGGACGCCTACGTTATGGGATACGCAAAGGCGGGACATGGCGATCATCATGTGGTCAAGGGTCGCCCGGCGGGAACTGTACTGTTCACTGTAGGATGTGCCGAGAAGGTCATCGAGTTCGCGGAAGAAATCCATGCACAGCCCTTTGAGGGACCCGTCGCAGGAACAGTCGATCTTCAGCCATGAGACCTGGTGCATGACCAGGGGAATCCCACGATACTGCGTATGCCGTATGACCTGTGGATAAAGGGAGAGGATGCTCTCCACAGTTGTGCTCTTGCCGATCCCGGAGATACCGAGGATAGAAAAGCCATACGTGTGCGGATGGTACCCGCCGGCGTAGTTCAGGCTCCCATGGGAAACGGAAGCGGACATCCCGGCCGCGAGCTGGGCTGCATAAGCCGGGGACAGCGGGTTCCTGTCCGCGTAACCCCAGCGGATGCACCTGTCGATCCGCCCGAATACATCTATTTCCCGTTCCATCGGCTGGTGGAGCCTGACGATCCGCTGGGTAAGCAGCTGCCTGTGGGAGGACGGGCAGTTCCGGTCGCTGTCGGAATAGGGCGGCCGGATCATGAGCTTCGCGATCGCGTCACCCGGTTCAAAAGGAGCGGGCATCGCTTCGATCAGGGGATTGAAGCGGAACTCGTCCAGGGTTTCGTCCCGGTAATGGGCATCATGTATGATTGTCGCCGCCATCGGAACCTCCTTTCAGCGCCTTATCCAGTGCTTCCTGCAGCATCCTGGTGATCGGGGAGACTGGTTCAGGTGTGCCTGCGGTACCTGCACCTGCGCCTTTTTCAGGAAGGCCGCCGTGTTTTCTCATGGTTTCGGCTGTATTCCTTTCGCGGACAGCTTCCTTTTCCCTTTTGCGGTTTGACTCTATTTCGGAGATCCTGGCAGATTTGCTTTTGGCGTTTTTTTCCGGGAGTTTCGCCAGGGCATCCGCTTTTATCTTCGTGATGAATTCCTCCAGCTGTACCCGGTGGAAATCCTCTGTCGGTTCGTAGGCGGCCTTCTCTTCATGGTCAAAGGCAGCTATGCGTGCCGCTTCCTCTGTGCCCATCCCTTCAAAGCCCCGGTCCTTGTCCAACAGGCGGCACTCCACAGGCTCCCCGCCTGCAACCGGGCTGATGTAGATCAGGCCGGCATCCCTCGGGTCATAGGCGGCTGTCACCTTCCAGGAGGAATCCGTCCTCGCGGTATCAAACCATTTTTCCTGTTCAGCCTGGTCGCAGCTGTAATAACGGCCGTCGAAATGAATGCCGAACCTTGTGACGGAGGCTTCCCCCTTCGGCAGGAGATGATACCGTACATGTTCCCTGTCCATGGTCCGCAGTCCCCCGCTCATGTAGCGTATGCCAAAGTTCCAGATATCTCTGGGGATCGGTTTTATATGAAGCTGGCGCATCTGCGGCGTTTTCCGGAAGGCCTCCATGTAGTGGTAGTTGTTGTACTGCAGGACGCACCGGATGATGATGGCTGTGAATTCATAAAGATCCAGGGCAGAATCCAGACGGTAGTCCCTGGTGCATCGTTGCCGGAAATCCTTTTCCACCTTCCCGGGCAGGGATGCCATGTCGATGTTTATGAGGTCGAAATGCTTCTCAATGATCCCCTTCAGGTCTCCACGGTACGGGGGCGCGTTCTCCACGGCGATCCCGAGATGCTTGCAAAGCAGGTCTGCCGTGCGGCTCTCCATCTCGCCGCGGTCTGCAAGGATCACAGAGGGGAAGTGCATGCAGGGCCATTCTTCCTCCTGGATCGATATGCCGTACTTTGCGCAGTATTCTACTTTATCCTCCACGGAATTGAGGATTGTCCTGGCGGCATTCTCCCAGGAGGGCGGATCCAGGGAAATGTTCATGCCGGTCACGATGTGGGAGAAACTGTCCATCTGGAAGTACATGGTCGGCCTCCCGATGATGGCGGTCCGGTCATCCCTGCTGACCAGATAGATATCAGCCGTTGTGGCATCGATCTGGCAGGCGATGCCGGGGCCCCGCAGGTGTGTTTCCGTCCGCCCGGTTTCCCCACGGCTCTTTAACGGATAGGAGCGTTCCCCGTCCCGGCTGAGCACTTCTTCCAAAGTGTCCCGGTTTTTTCTGTGCCAGTACAGGAACTGCTGGCGGGAAGGGATTTGGTCCGGATCCATCTGTGCGACGCTGTTCCCATCCTTGTCCTTGATGGTGTAGAAGTCCCCAACCATCCGGATGTAGGTTTTTTCAAGGGAGAGTTTTTCTTCCCCGAGATAATACTTTGTAAAGGCCTTCCGGAAGTTCCGCAGGTCTTTTGCCTCCAGTTTTTTTCCTGCTGCGCCGGGGACCTTGGGCCTGCCGGAGCGTTTGGAGGACTCTTTGTAGGGATCCCGTCTTTTACCGCAGGCGGAATAGTCCGGAAGAAGTGCATCTGGGATCTTGCCATATCTCCAGTACTTCCCGATGTATTTATAGAGGTTAGGAACCTTTGTGCCGGTTGCCGCCTCAATCCCGAGCAGGATTGCACGGCGTTTTTTGGAATCATAGATATCCGGCTCGTGGGTAACAGCATCGCGGATCAATTCCCATGCCTTGTCGCGGAGGCGGAGGGCGGTCTCGCCGGCTTCCCCGCTTTTTACCGGCCGCCAGACGTCCAGGGCGAACGAATAGCGCCCTGCTTCGATTCCCCCTGACAGTTCATCAAGGGATACTTTCTCCGGGACATTGGATCCACCGGGAAGGCGGAGCCAGTAGGAAGGGGAATCCGGTAAGGAAGAAGTCCAGAGGATCCGGTAATCGCAGCCTTCCTGGAGATCATGGATGACCTGGTTAATGAGGAATAAACTTTCTGACATATGAGATGGCCTCCTTAAAAAGACCGGATCAGTAAAAGAGCTTCCTGCTCATATCCGGGGAGATGGCACCGGTAATAATAAGGGATTTATAGAGGGCAATGGCGCTTCCGGCAGGAAGGCGGAAAACGCTTTCAAAAGGTTCAATGCAGCCCGCCGGGAGAAGGTGGTCTTCATTCACAAGACTCAAAAGAAAAGATCGGGCTTCATGACGGACTTTAGGGTCGGGGATGAAATTTTCAGGGGATTCACCGGAATAGAGCCACTGGCTGTTCAATGCCCGTTCCCGGCTGATCTGTTTTTCCGTGATGATCTTCCAGTCGATGCTGCGGGCCGCCCAATAAACCTGCTCGATAGAGAACTTTTCAACGATCCTCGGACTGTCCAGCTCATCAGAGCACTTGATGGTCCTGGCATGAAGGCCGTCCGCCCTGGTTATCAGGAAATCCGTTGTCATGACGAATGGGAAATCCCCTTTCCATGGATGCTTTACGTTCAGCCGGCGGGCGATTTCCGTGGTTTCGGTAAGACGGAGCGGGAACTGCTCCCGGATATCCAGCACATCGGGATCGGCGTCAAGGATGTAGAAGTAGTATTCCTCCTGTCTTGACAGGAGATGGTGAATGCGGCCGGTCGTTCTTCCGGGTATACGTGCCGAGACACCCCGTGAAGGGAAGTCATGAATATAAATCCAGGGTTTGTAATCAGCTCCGGTGCCCTGTCCGCGGCCTTCTTTGAGATACCGGAGATAATGCTGGTAATCCCAAGCCGGTCGACGCTTTCCCATAAACATCACCTCGAAATATACACAACTTATTTAAATTTATATATCTATAATACACAATATCTTGAATTTATGCAACTATATTTATCAAAAAAGAAGCTTGGAAATACAACAAAAATGGCCCGTTTTCATCTGAAACGAGCCAAGTATGTCTATTATTTATGCGACCATTAAACGGTTTTGTAGATTTTGTATCTATCTATAATTCACCGTATCAGATACCTTTAGACCTTTACATCATAGAATGAATTGAAGTTGATAATACATCAAAATCGATGTATCATGGAGGTGTGATGAATATATATGACTATACCACTTCAGGTGGCAAAAACCTGATTATGGAATATGTCGAAGCTCTTTCTGCTCCATCTAAGGCAGAGATTCTTGCTGTTCGTCAGTTAATTCGGGAAAAAGGTGTGGATGCATTTTCACTGCTTGTGACCCGCCAGCTATATAAAAAATTGTGGGAAATAAAGATTTCTCAAGAAAGAGTAATGTATGTAATCCAGAATCAGGAGTCAGTTTTTTTCCTGAATATATGTAAAAAACAAAAAGGAAAGGCAGAGAAGCAGGAACTGGAAAAAGCCAAAAAACGCGCAAAAGCCGAAGGACTTTTATGACGGGAGGCATGACATGGCATTAATAAAGGCAGATTTGAATAAAGAACTGGAAGAATTAAATGAACTGGTGAATGATAACGAAGAAGCAAGAAAAGCATACGAAGCGTTTCAAAAACGGATTGCGTTACAGGAACAACTTATTCAAATACGAAAAGCTGAGAACATGACCCAGACCGATGTTGCTAATGCTGCAGGACTATCCCAGCAGGCAGTCAGCCGTATTGAAAAAGGGGCTGGGGCAACAATCAATTCATTAATCAAATATCTGACAGGGATTGGATATTGTATTCAATTCAAAAAAATATAAATCAGTAGTATCTTTCAGACAGGAGCTGTTTCCGACAACGGGAGGCAATTACATTTATGATGACAAAAGCAGACAAGTATCTTGTAAATGATATAAAGAACATTCTGGACAACGGCTATTTAGATGAGAATCCGAGGCCCCGATATGAGGACGGAACTCCTGCCCACACGATCAGCGTGAATCATGTGATGCGGAAATATGATCTGTCAAAAGGAGAGTTTCCAATCTGCACGCTGCGGCACCAGGCCTGGAAGACAGGTATCCGGGAGATTTTTACTATTTATCAACACCCCACCAATGTGCTGTCGGAAATGAAGGAATACGGTGTGACCTGGTGGGATCCGTGGGATATCGGCGACGGGACGATCGGACAGCGCTACGGGGCGACGGTCAAGCGCTATGACCTGATCCACAATCTGATTGAGGATATCAAAAAAGACCCCTACGGCAGGCGCAAGGTTGTCTCTCTCTGGCAGGAGGCAGACCTTCACGAAACACCCGGTCTTGCTCCCTGTGCTTTCCTAACCATGTGGAATGTGCGCGGCAAATATCTGGATATGAGCATGATCCAGCGCAGCGGTGATATGCTGACAGCCTCGGGTGCCGGCGGGATCAATGAGATCCAGTATGCGGCACTTATGATGATGATCGCCTGTGTGACCAGCCTGGAACCCGGTGTTTTCACCCACTTTGTCGCCAACGAGCAGATTTATGACCGTCACATCGATAACGCTCATGAGATGCTGCGGCGTGCCAAAGATCTCGAAGCACAGGAAAATGATCCTCCTAAAGACGATTCGGCCGACAACAGGCAGCCCGTCCTTCTTCTGCACAAGGAAAAAGGCTGCGTCTTCGAGGAAATCACCATCGATGACTTCGAGATGCGCGGCTATGCGCCCCTGAAACCCCAGCTGAAATTTGAGCTCGGGATCTGAGAAGATTTCCCCGGCGGCTCTTCCCCGGATACAAAGAGAGGACAGGTAGTCCTGAAGAAGAAAACGAGGCAGAAAAGAAGAAAACAAGGCAAATGGAGAGAGCTGTCCCCCGCTTCTCTTTTGCCTTGTTTTTTTCAATACTCGTGAATCAATATTGATACAAGGTGAAAATAGGTTTCTCTCTGTCTTCGGCAATCTTTTCTTTCCAAAAAGGCGTGTTTTCCATATAGCTGTTATAGATGTCCGGCAGATCCGCCCACTTTGTAAGAATGTCTGAATTGATACCTATGCTGTACGAATTAATATTGTTGATCCGCATTTTATTTGTCTCAAAATCTGAATGGAGACTAAATGAGATATGGATTGAATCCTCCCCTCCCCTTTCTGTGTCATACAAATAGACAGATATAACGTCTATTCCGCCTGCACCCAGATCTTCTCTTTCATATAATTCTATAAAAGGGAGAAGGCTCTTTGCAGGATCTTCTACCGGGCATTCGAAATAGGAAATACCCAGGGATCTCTCTTCTCCGTAAATGCTCATGTCCGTTCTCTCCCGGACCTCATTCTCATCCTCCCACTTTTTGACAAGTTCCTCTACTCTTCCGAAATATACCTTTTCCGGCTGCCGCTCATCAAAATACAGAGTCTCCCCGTCCTCACCGCATATTTCCATTTCCCCCATATAGAAGTTGTCCTGTGGATCCTGCTTTGCAAAAGCAGATAATAATCCTGCAAAATGCTCCGTGTCGGAAGTCATTTCGGAGTGCCGGGGAAACAGCCAGCGGGTAAACCTGATCTCTCCGGATTCCGCTAACGTCTTCTGCGCAGCCTCCAGATCACCCGCTGCGACTTCAATGCGATCAAAGTACAGATACACATCCTTCTTTCCCTGTTCCTGCATTGTCTGGAGTGTCTCCGTTAAATACTTTTTTTCACGGTCTGCCGTCATCAACACGATTTCAAAAGTGTTTTCTTCTTTCCCTTTTCGAATTTCAAATTTCCCCGAACTTGAAGAAAGAAGCTCCTTCCTCTTACGGTCACTTCCCAGATAGAGGTTCAGCCTCTCCCCTAAATGAGCCAGTTCTTCGAAAAAGATACTCTCCAGCGGCAGCCGGACTACATATTCAAACCGGTTGTAGTCATTTACACCGACGGCATATGGCAGGCCCATACTGTCCAGCCTGTTTTTCAGGATTGCCTGGAAACTCAGAATCGAAGCGTCATATCCTGTCTCTTCTTCAGGTTCGTCCCAGGGGTTTTGACTATAGCGCACTGAAACGGATGGTGCAGGAACTTCCTTCACGTTGCACTGATATTCACCGGGCAGCATTGTGCTGGAAGGATCCTCCCATCTTGTCGTCCAGCCGGACTGCGCTTTAAATGGGGCTGACAGCGGACTTTTCGTATACAGATCAACCATAAGAGGAAAAGAAAACCTGTGATCGCTTTCCACTTTGTCCGGGAGCAGGATGCTCTCTCCATCTCCAAGGGTAAACCCTACATCGTAAGAGAACCTTTCAAATCCCTTTCCGGTCTCTTCATCGTACATATCCCAAACAATTTCAACAGACAGATCCGGAACATCCAGAATAGAGGCAAAACGCTTCTTTCCCTCTTCGGAAAAATACAGCTGTTGTCCCCCTTCTACCTCCTTGAGTTCCTTAATATCCTCTTCCTGATGAATGATTTCCAGGGGGTTGTCTTTACTAATGTGAATCGCCCCTGTCTGTGTCTCCGGATCTCTGATATTCATGCGCGGAACCATCCGGCGGCTGATCCCTGCCCAGACAAACGCTTCGGGATCCTGTCCTTCATACACTTTTTCCGGTACGATAAAGCGGATCCGCTGCCCTTTTTTCTCCCACAGATAGCCTTCTTTTCCTGCCAGGGCAGCCACGCGTTCCCTGGCCCTCTCGCTGTTGTGGGCAAATTCTTCAGGGGTCATGTCATCTCCGTTCAGGACAGTTTCCCTCGTCTCTATAAAATGAAACCTGATCCTGGTGCGGAAAACAAAACCGATGACTGCTGCGCACAGCACAACCGCAGCCGCAGCCACAGCTATAATTTGCTGTGTCCTTTTACGGCGCACTCTTTGGCGTTCTTTTTCATCTTCCGTAATAGGAGGATAGACCTTCTCCAGTTCTGTCCGCAGTGTTCCCATATCCTGCACACGCACATGCCTGTCGAGCTCCAGGCCCTTCATCAGGATCCGTTCTGCCTGCGGCAGGATGTCGGCGCCCTGCGAAGACGGACGTTTCATATCATCATGCAGAAGTCTGGAAAGCATATCCACAGGTTCTTTTCCCGTGAGACAGAAATACATCGTGCTGCACATCCCGTAGACGTCCGTCCAGCTTCCCAGAACCCCCCTCTCATCACGCTGCTCCGGTGCGGAAAAATAGGGTTTAAAAATCACGGAATGGGTCGTCTGCATATTGCTGAATTTTCTGGCAGCGCCGAAATCCAGAAGCTTTAGAGTGCCGTCCGGCATGAACATCAGGTTGTCCGGGCTGATGTCTCGGTGAATGACGCCTGCATCGTGCACACACTCCATGGACTCCATGACAGGGCCGAAGCACCGGACGATCTTTTCCATTGTCCAGCATCCATCTTTTGGGATCAGTTCGCGCAGCGTAATGCCGTCCAGGTATTCCATCACGATATAGGCTGTCGCATTTGCCTCAAAGTAATCCAGAACCGTAACGATAGATTGATCCGATGCAAAATCATGGAGCGTCCTCGCTTCCTTCAGAAAACGATCCAGATCTGAGCGAAACTGTTGCTGCAAGGTATCGTCCAGAACATAGACATTACATCCGGTCTTTTCAATCTGTGTGGTCTCTCTTCCACATAGATCCCTGCAGAAATACTCTTTAACGGCCACATGGTTCCCGTTATGGATATGGACTGCCTCATAGGTTATACCGAAACCACCCTGCCCGATCACCCGCAGTATTTCGTACCGCCCATCCAGAACCGTCCCTGCCGGCAAGGCATAGAGGCTGCTGCCACTGCCTGCGCTCATGCCCTCCAGAGTCAGCCTCACAGTTTCATCCTGTCGCAGCGTAACCTTTTCATCCATCTCCTGAATAGTATCCATCCCAACCTCTCGTCTATTCTTCCGTACATTACAACTGACAGCGCCAGGTCAAGTATAGCATGCTTCTTTCCAAAAAGATAATACTGTCAAGCAAAACTGAAAAGCCAGCAAAAAAGCGGCCAGGTACCAATGTACCTGACCTCTTTTTAGCGAGTATATTCTTTTTTAATTTTGTCTATATGCAGTGTAAATATCTCTGCCTGCAAGTTTTACTATCCTGTTGAACCTGCTCATACATCACTGCTGTATCGACCTTCTGAAGGGGGCAGATCGTACTCTCCGCTTCAGTCATTCTGCATTTCTTCGGAACCGCGCAGGAGAGGCTGTCCGTTCCGGGCAAGGAGACTGTTGATCTCGGAAATTTCATAAATTTTGGCACTGATGGCGGAAATAAAAACCGCATCCCGGGGAAAGCGCGCATAGAGAGGCGACATCCCGTAAATTATCAGGGCCCGCTGCGTCTCCTGCAGAGAGAAGCCGGCACCCAGGCAGAGCTTGAGGATCGTGTCCCGCTGGCGGGTGTGTTTCTCACCGGAAATCAGCTTGTAGCCGTATCCTTCCGACAAATCGGCACGGAGAAATATTTCCTGAAAGCGCAGGCCTTTTTCTCTGACACATTCCCGCATATAGGTCGAAAAGGGATTCTCCTGTGTGAAAACGTCCTCCGCATTTGCCTTGACGTATTCACCGATTGAATCAGGTTTCGTTTTTTTCAAAATATTGGTCAGGGTGTTGGTCGTTTTTTCCATATCTGCTCTCCTTGCTGCAGGCGAAATCAGGCCTTCTCCCTGATTATACACTTTTCCATTGCAGAAAAGGCGATAATAAACGTATTTTTGTATGTTTACACCTGCGGAATGAACATGATATTGGGTCTGCCGGTTGCTTTGTTGATCGTGATGGAGGAATCAATTCCAAAAAGATTCCGGATCTTGTCAGGGACAAAGACTTGCTCCGGAGTTCCTGCGTCGACGATCCTGCCTTTTTTCATCAAAAGAATCCGGTCGCAGTAGCAGGCCGCAACATTCAGGTCGTGGATAGAGGAAAAAACAGTGAGGTTCTGCCTTTTGAGGATATTCATGATCTGATACTGATATCCGATATCCAGATGATTGGTGGGCTCGTCCAGAATAATGAGCTTCGCCTGCTGGACAAGCGCGCGGGCGACCAGCGTCCGCTGTTTTTCACCGCCTGAAAGTGAGAGGAAGCTGCGCTCTTCGAAGCCCTCCATGCCCACCTCCCGGATTCCGGCCAGGACCTTCTCTCTTTCACTCACCATGTCGGTCCCGAACATTTTCTGGTGCGCATAGCGGCCCAGCATGACCATGTCATAGACAGTCATGTCGAATTCAACGTTGTTTTCCTGCTGCATGACAGACATCTCTCTTGCAGTCTCCCTGCTGCTCATGTCCGCCGTGCTTTTTCCGTCGATAAACACCGCTCCGGCGTCGGGCTTGTAAACCTTGTAGATATTTTTAAGCAGGGTGGATTTGCCACAGCCGTTGGGGCCGACCAGGCCGACGAAATCACCCTCCCTGATGCCCAGGCTGACGCCGTCCACGATGAGCTTTCCGTCTATTGAGTACGTGATGTCTTTTACTTCCAGCTTCATCCTTTTCACCCCCCAAATGTTCCGTGGGATTTCCTGATCAGATACAGGAAAAACGGTGCTCCGAAAAAGGCAGATACAACGCCGATCGGCAGTTCCTCCGGGGCTACAGCCACACGGGATATGATATCGGCTGCGACAAGAAATGTGCCGCCCACCAGAACAGAGGCAGGGATCAGCCGTTTGTGCTTTGTCCCCACAATCGATCTGGTGATGTGAGGGATCGTCAGGCCGACAAAGCCGATGGTTCCGCTGATGGAAACGATGACGCCTGTGAGAAGAGTTGCCAGAATGATGATTCCCATTTTCAGCCGCTCTGTATTGACACCGACAGTGACCGCCACGTCATCCCCCAGAAGCAGGACATCCAGCCCCTTCGAGAGAAAAAGAATGAATATCAGACAGATCACGAAAGCGATCGTCGCGTACTTCAGCTTTTCCCAGGAGGCACCGCTGAGCGACCCCATCATCCAGTAGGTCGCGGTTTTCACCTTATCCGAACCTGTTTTGGTGTGGTAGATCATGAAATTGGTGATGGCGCCGAATAGAGCGGAAACCGCGATTCCTGCCAGGACCAGCTGTGTCGCAGTAACCTTGTTGCGGATGGCGGCAATCTTAAGCGCCAGCGCAATGGAAATGACCGCTCCGCAGAAAGCGCCCACCATTGTCCCGTAACCGCCCAGGAACTTCAGATAGCCGTACATGATGACAGACACTGCGCCTGCGGATGCGCCGTGGGAAATGCCCAGTACATAGGGATCCGCCAGAGGATTCTTGGTCAGAGCCTGCATCAGGATTCCGCATAGTGTCAGTCCTGCGCCCACGATGAAGGCTGTGAGAATTCTGGGAATACGGATCCCCAGCAGGATCGTCTCGGCGCTCTCCTCCCAGGTCACCGGATAAACTTCTTTTTTCATTACCGTATTGACAATAATCGACCGGATCGTCTCAAAAGGAAGCGAGACACTTCCCAGACCTGCCGCAAGTATCAGCAGCACAAAAAGAACAGCCAGCATGACCGCACAAAAGAGCAGATACCGGGACCTTTTTCGAAGAGGAAATAAATCATCCTTAATTCTTGGCATGGATTGAATCTCCTTAACAAGAGCCTTGCAGAAAATGTCTGTTCGGAAAATCCTGTGCAGATATCTATACAGATCAGCATCAATCAACAGACTCCCCGGGAGTTCCATCAGACTTCCGTGTGGAGTACTCCCGGGGAATATAGGCTGAATAACCTTCTGTCAGTTTATTTTTCGAATTTCTCAGGGTAGAACTGCCTGGCCATAATCTCGACAGCCTTTGCGGAACCTGCAGATCCCTGCATGTCAGAGCAGCACGCGGAATAAATCCTTCCCTCTTTGACAGCGCGAAGGTTTTTTGTGAAATCATTGGTCTTCAGGAATTCGGTCTTCTCTTCGGTGTCGTAGTCATAATCAAGGATCAGGATGACATCGGGATCTCTCTCCACGACTTCCTCCCAGGAAGGTGTCGCCCAGCCCTTGTCGATATCGTCAAAAATGGAGATCCCGCCGGCCTTTTTGATCATATCTCCGGGCACACCCTGGCAGGCTGTAAAGGGAGCTTCCTCGCCGGAATCATAGACAAATACCCTGA
>Ga0310695_10009132_pt1 | contig 15050 bp, 14 predicted proteins | sample RumenRJG_04DNA_FD_203882 | JGI IMG/M metagenome (GOLD analysis project Ga0310695, IMG submission 203882) | Bovine rumen microbial communities from Lethbridge, Alberta, Canada - RJG_04 (v2) (version 2) | ecosystem: Host-associated > Mammals > Digestive system > Stomach > Rumen | place: Canada... | reverse complement strand
AACCTGGTCAGGCTGGTATATGCCCCATGAGCATAATAAAATAAGTTAAAATTTAAGAAGATCAAAGAAAGACGGGCTTCTCAGAATGCCCGCCCTGAAAGGGTTTCACATATTTTTGGACGCTTACCCTCATTTTTAAGGTCACCCCGAAAGGGAGCGGCCCTTTGATGCTTTATTTTTGTCAAACAAATGGAAGATATATGGAACCCCCATAACCATTATAGAAGAATATGGAGAATACTAATAGAATATATTTAAGGGCATTAGAACCAGAAGACTATAAAACGTCAATCAAATGGAGAAATGATGACGTGATTTGGAGTATGCTTGGCGGTAGGAAATATTTCGTATCATCAGCATACGAGCAAAAATGGGTTAATGATGCCATCTTCAATAGCCAAGATATCCGACTTGCAATTTGTATCAAGGATACAGACCAATATATAGGGAATGTATATTTGACAAATATTGACCTCGTTAATCGCTCGGCCATAAGTCATGTCTTAATTGGAGAGCACGATTATTGGGGACAGGGATATGCAACAGAAGCCACGAAACTTTTACTTGAGTATGCTTTTCTGGAGTTGGGATTGAATCGTATAGAAGCCTTAGTCTTGAAAAGCAATATAGGTTCTATCAAAATGCATAAAAAATGTGGCTATGTCGAAGAAGGCATCAAACGTCATTCTGTATACAAGAATGGAAAATTTCAGGATCAGGTATTACTTGCAATCTTGAAAGAAAATCATGAAAGTGAATTGTAAATACCCTTTGTTTATTGTATTGTGTATGTTCAACATCTAATAGTTACGAAATAAAAACTTATGCGAAAAGTGTTATCTTCAACAGCTGGGGCGACGTTTCACAACGAGACGTCCTACATGACGTTCTGTGTACGAAAGGACTACATAGAAATGATTTTCAAGGTCGACCGCGGCGTCTATATCATCATCAACATAGCGCATGTCACTCCCGAGAAGGTGGTGCTGTTCACCAACTGGGGCACCTACTTCGACTGTCTGCAGAACCTTCCGGTGCAGATGCCCCGCATCAAGGCCACCTGCCCCACACTCTACGCCGTGCTGACAGGCGACGACCCCGATGATGTCGGCGAAGTGGAGATTGGCCATCCTGGCGACAAAGGCCATGGCTTGGGCATCTTCATCGACGTACCCAAGAACACGCCCATTATGAAGTGCTTCTCTGACAAACTGTTGGAGGCCGGCCGCATCCTTCGTAACAAAGTCGTGAAGGTTTACCATGAGATAGAGTCCAACCCTCCCTTCCCCGGCTGGAAAACAGGACTTGACGAACTCTGGAATTAGCACACTTCTCACTCTTCACTATTCTCTAGCTTTGCGCTAACGCGAAGCGCTTTTCGCCCATGTCCGAACATAATCTCAAGCAACAAACCAAGAAAGGACTCTACTGGCAGTTCCTGAACCAGTTCTCCAATTACGGCATACAGTTCATCATTGGCATCTTCATGGCCCGTCTGCTGTCGCCAGAGGACTACGGCATCACCGCCCTGCCAGGCGTTTTCATGGCTGTGGCAGGAATTTTCGCAGGTGCAGGCTTTGGCACGGCCATGGTGCGGAAACCAGAACTGACCGAAGCCGACCTGGCTACCTCCTTCTACTACAGCACCGCCGTAGGTGTCGTCTGCTATATCCTCCTGTTCTTCGCTTCGCCGTGGATTGCCGACTTCTATAATACCCCCGTCCTGACGCCCCTCATCCGCATCACGGCTTTAGGCTTCATCTACGGTCCCATTGGAGCACCGCAGAATATTATTCTTACACGTCGTCTTGATTTCAAGACCCCGACAAAGATTGGTGTCGCTTGCAAAATCATTACCGGCATCATCGGCATCACCTTGGCGCTGTATGGCTTCGGCGTATGGGCATTAGCCATCTCCGGTATGGTCGGTGGCATCATCGGACTGTTCCTCAATTGGTATGTCGTCCGTTGGTATCCCAAGACGGGCTGGTCACGCGAGTCCTTCAAATATCTCTGGGGGTTTGGCAACAAATTTATGGCCTCACAGCTGTTAGATACGCTCTACGGCAACATCACCCCCGTCTTCATCGGCAAATACTATTCTCCCGCCGACTTAGGAGTCTATAACCGGGCAGCCAACTACGCATCGCTGCCTTCCAAGAATGTCCATGGGGTCATCAGCAGTGTCACCTTCCCCGTCTTGTCCAAGATGCAGGATGATGACGAGGCGCTGGCTCGCAACTACCGTCGGATGCTGAAGGTTACGGCTTTTATCGTATTCCCCATCATGACTCTCTTAGCTGGTCTTGCCCGTCCACTCATTCTTATTATGATTACTGCCAAGTGGGAGGCCTGTATCATCCTGCTTCAGATTATGTGCTTCTCCATGATGTGGTGGCCTATTCACGCCATTAATCTGAACCTGCTCCTTGTAAAAGGACGCAGCGACCTGTTCCTGCGTTTAGAGATTATCAAGAAGATCTGGGGTGTCATCATTCTTGCCTGCACCCTACCGTTCGGCCTCATCATTTTCTGTTCCGGAGGAATATTATCCAGTCTCGTTTGTCTGTTCATCAACACCTATTACACTGGCAAGCTCATCAACTGTGGTTATTTCAAACAGATGCACGATCTCATGCCATCCTTCCTCATGTCGCTCCTTGCGTTTGTAGTCGCTATAGCCATGACCTTCCTCTTCGATAATCTTTGGCTACAAGTTATCATTGGTGGCATTTGTGGTTCTGGTATCTATCTTGGCTTAGCCTTCCTGTTCAATATGGATGAACTGAAAGACGTGAAATATATGCTTAAAAGAAAACAATGAATATGGATCAAGAAAAAGATACTCGCCCATTGATGGTTAGTATTAAATGTTGGGCCTATAATCAAGAGTCCTATATCCGACAATGTCTCGACGGTTTTGTCATGCAGAAGACTAATTTCCGTTTCGAGGCTATTGTCCACGATGATGCCTCCACGGACGGTACCGCTGACATCATTCGTGAATATGCTGAAAAATATCCTGATATCATCAAACCAATATTAGAAATAGAAAATCTATACTCTAAACACGATGGATCTTTAAGTCGGATTATGGATAAAGCATGTACGGGAAAATATATTGCAATATGCGAAGGTGATGACTATTGGATAGACTCTCAGAAGTTGCAAATTCAGGTGGACTTTTTAGAGAATCATCCGGATTATTCAATGACATGTTGTAGGACTAAACGCTTTTCGCAAAGAAGAAAAGTTTTTGTTTCTGATGTTTCATGTAAAGAGAAAGATGGTGATTTAAGTCCACAAAACATTATTGAAAAAGGGGGAGTATACATTGCAACATGTAGTATCTTATATCGAAGAGAAGTAACGGAAAATTATCCCCAATATTGCCGTAATTGTCATGTTGGCGATTATCCCCTTCAAATCATGTGTGCCATGAAAGGAAAAGTTTGGTATCTTGATAAAGAAATGTCTGTATATCGGGTAGACAATGAAACATCATGGACAGAAAAGTCAAATAATATTAAAACGAAAGAAATGATTTTTAAATCATACAAGACAGAAGTTCTTATGTTGAAAGGATTCCAAAAGGATTTTCCACAATATGAGGAATCATTTTGCAGGCAAAGCCACAAATTAGTTATGTGGATAGCTCCATTCGAGGCATTTGACAAAGAAAGCTATATAAAACACCGTATATTTTTTAGAGAAGAAATATTAGAATTTAAATGGTGGGAGAAATTAAAGTTCCATGCAATGAAATCAAATTCAATATATGCTCGCGTGATAAGAAAAATACCTTTGATGAAGAAAATCTTATTCAATTAGATGAAGATGAAAATAAAAGATTGGATATTCGTAATAAGATGTAAAATAAACTTCTTCTTTTTGATATTGAAAAATAGAAGAACGGCCATTAAAGGACATTGTTGTGTTCATAATGTTGTCATCCAAGACGAAGGACATGGAAATAAACTGTTAACAGGTCGAAATGTAATACTTGAAAATTGCCGTTTTGAATTTATAGGTGGCAGTAACATGATTTCTTTGGGTGATGGAATTAGAATTAGTGGTGTTACATTTCGCTGTGAGAAGAATTGTGCTATAATAGAAATTGGTAAAGGTTCATGGATAGGTCCAAATAGCTTTTTATTAGCAATAGATAACACAAAGATAAAAATAGGAGAGAAGTGTGCCATAGCTCGCAATTGTACAATGAGAACATCAGATAGTCATTTTATCTTTGATTCTAATGGCCGTCATCTTAATCCTCCTCAAGATATTTTTATAGGAAACCATATTTGGATTGGAGAACAGGTGATTATTTTGAAGGGAGCAAACATTGAAGACGGTTGTATTGTTGGCGCTCGCAGTTTAGTTACCTCAAATTGCAAACATAAAGATAATAGTATTATAGCAGGAATGCCTGCAAGGATGATAAAAGAAGATATAACATGGATGTTATAATAAAAAAAATAACACTAAAACAGAAGTTGGTCCTAAAAATGAGAAGTTTGTATAGCAAACTTTTTCAAATAACAGCTCAGAATTACAATCCACATTGTGAAAATGAGAAGAAAGTTATTCAACACCTTATTTATGAGAAAATAATGGAAGGTAAGCCTTTAATGGTGGCACGAATGGGAAAAACAGAGATTGATGTTTGTGAAAATATAAGATGGACTTATTTTGAGCATCATAGCAATTGGGATTTCATTCGATGGAAAGGACAGCCCAATTTTCTTTGTCCATGGTTGATTCCTAATTTTAACAAGTTATCGGGATTCTTTCCTTATGATGATGAAGACGCATTGAAAAGGTTCTACCTTCTTATGCTTGATTGTATGCATGAGGTTGATATCCTCGGGAGCTGGTGTTCCAATGAAGTTGTTTTTGACCAAGAATGGCCACAAGCTATTAAAGTAAGCCGTGAAGAGATGACTCCTCTATTAACGGATAAGCCATGGACAAAAGCATTAGAAGGGAAGCGTGTTCTAATAGTACACCCTTTTGCTGAAACGATAAAACAACAAATTAGTATTGGAGGTCATAAATTATTTCCTCAATGCCCTTCTATTCTTCCTAATACACATTATGAGGTCATACCTGCCGTACAAACATTAGGTAGTTCTTCAGACCAATTCAAGGACTGGTTTGAAGCATTGCAGTACATGAAAGATGAGATTGATAGCTATGATTATGACATCTGTTTATTGGGATGTGGCGCATACGGTTTCCCACTGGCTGCTCATTGTAAGAAATCGGGCAAACAGGCTATTCATTTAGGCGGTTCGTTACAGTTAATGTATGGTATCATTGGTAAAAGATGGGAAACAGATCCTGGATATATAAATGATTTCCCTTATTTGGGTACTTATAAAAATGAATATTGGGTAAGGCCAGCCATAAAAGAAACGCCAAAGATAAGTAATGAAGTGGAAAATGGCTGTTATTGGTAGAATTTTGTAAAATTATGTTGTGCCATTAAACGATTGCTTATGAAAATTGTTCATCTCTCAAAACTCCCTGATGGTGGTGCTACATGGTGCGCCATGCGTATCAGTAATGCGTTGAGTGCAAAAGGCGAGGACAGTAAAATACTATTGATGCAGGGCTTACCATCACAAGGTATTTCCATAGCAGAACCTTATTGGCTGTATAAAAGATATAACAATAGCATTATACGTATGCTGATGAAAATCTTAAAGGTTGTTGCCCGACCCCAATTTGAATATTACAAATGGCAAAGGAAACAAGCAGAAAAAACAGAAGGCGAGTTTTTCACATCCCCATTGACGGACTATATATCATTACATAAGCATCCATATATTAAAGCTGCAGACATCATACATCTGCACTGGGTTGCTGATTTTATAGATTATCCTTCTTTTTTTCGGTATGTTAAAAAACCTATTGTGTGGACGATACACGATGAGAATCCCGGATTGGGTGGTTTCCACTATCAAACCCATCAACAACAGGCAAATGACGTATATAGAAAATTAGATGCAGATTATGCAATAATTAAGAAAAAGGCAATACTTCGTGGGAATACCCCTCACTTGGTGGCCATTTCAACAATGATGAAACATTTCTTTGAGAATAATGACATTCTGAAGAATTGTCCAATTACATTGATTCATAACGGTGTTGAGGGTAATTTGTTCCAAATGTTTGACAGAGAAAGTTCAAGAGAAAAGTTAGGACTGCCTCTGGATAAAAAGATTTTCTTATTCTCTTCTTATAAGATTGAAGATAAGCGTAAAGGACTCTCTTTGTTAATTGAGGCTTTGGAACGATTAGATGATGATAACTTGTGCCTCGTTTGTTTGGGTGGTTATGATGCTGTTCCGGAATCTAAAATAAAGATAGTCTGTGCAGGACTGGTACGAGATAAAGAACAATTGTCCCAATACTATTCCGCTGTAGATTTCTTTGTTCTCTCATCCTTTCAAGAGGCTTTTGCACAAACGCCATTGGAGGCAATGGCTTGTGGTACGCCTGTTATTTCGTTTCCATGTAGTGGTGCAGCAGATCTCATCAATGATATTAATGGTGTTCTCTGCAATGACTTTACTGTTGATGCTTTGTATGATGGAATTAATGTTGCACTAAATAAATCTTTCAATAGGGAACAGATTCGAAAAGATGTGCTTGACAGGTTTTCATACGACAAGATAGCTGAGCAATATATAAATCTTTATAATAGTCTGTTGAATGAAAAATAATAGTCTGTCTATTATTACAGTTTGTTATAATGATCGTCCTGGTTTGGAACTGACATTGAAGAGTGTGAGTTCACAGACTTGTCGTGATTTTGAGTACATTGTCATAGATGGGGCTTCGACAGATGGTTCTGCCGAATTATTGAAAAAATATTCCGAGATTATCGATTACTCTGTCAGCGAAAAGGACAACGGAATATATAATGCAATGAACAAGGGTATCAAGCATGCTCATGGTGAATATTGCTTATTCCTGAATGCTGGAGATTCTCTACACGATAATCACACCATAGAATATGCTCTTCCCTGTCTGAATGGAGCAGATTTTATCAGTGGTCATACACTTTGCACCTTTGCCAATGGCAAAACATCTACTTGGAAAGCTGTGAATCATGCGACGACACAGCTGATGATGATGTATTCATTAAGTCATCAGGCTACTTTCATACGTACAGCCTTATTGAAAGAACGCCCTTATCGTGAAGACCTTAAAATTGTTTCTGACTGGGAACAGATGTTCTATGAACTCATCATTAAGAATCGGACATACAAAAAGATTGATCATTATATCTGCAAATTTGCACAAGGTGGGGTGTCTTCGGGAAAACCAGAATTGAGGGAACAAGAACGAAAGAAGGTCTTGGATGAACATTTCTCGGAAACCGTACAAAAAGACATCATACGGTCAAATTTGCTTGTTCATATAGTTTCTTTGGCAGATGAGGGAACAATATATTATAAGGTATTGGAGTTTGGAGCAAAAACTGTAAGGTGGTTATGGAGAAGATGACAAACCGCATAGAATACCTTGACGCCCTTCGGGGCTTCGTGATGCTGTTAGTGGTGCTGGGGCATGTACCCATGTACTGCTATCATCATCTTGCAGGTGTTTCGTTCAGTGCAATACCTTCGACCTTCCATTTGGCATTGTTCTTCTTTATTTCAGGATGGTTTGTAAACAGCAAAGCTGTACGAAACGCTGACGCTACGTTACGCTTGCGCTACGATAACGATACCTTTAACGGGTTGTGGAAGGTCTTGAAAGGGAAGTTCGTTCAACTCATTGTGCCAACGGTGGTGTTCTATCTGCTGCATTTCTTCTTCCTGCCCGGGAACTTGGAATGGTTGGGGAGATATGTGATGGGGAATGGTAATCCGACCGTTGAACTGTTCGTCTCGCTCGCGATTGCCATCATGGTTGTCAGCCTCTGCCTGCTCATGAGTAACATCATCCGGCTCAGTCCGTTGTTGGCACATTGGGGGTTGGGGAGTAGGACGATACGCTGAAGCTATGAAAACAAAACAATAGGTGACACCTCTTACACCTGGCACTTAACAGTCTGAAAATCAGGGGGCTTCTTTTCGAGGTAGGTGACACCTATAGTCGCACCAAAGGTGACACCAACGGATGATGGCAGGCCGTGAAACATTTAAGAGAGGCCGTGAGATTTTTATGAGAGGCCGTGTAATTTTTACGAGAGGCTTGTACGTTTCTGGCTTTTGGCGTGAAACATTGGCAGAAAGGGTTGGTGTGACACTTGGTGCGACCATTGGTGTGGGCACTGGTGCGACCACCCACCGCCGCAACTGCCTGATAATCAGTATCAGGTGTGCTGGGTGTCACCAACTTTCGCCATTTCAGCTGGAGCGTGCGCACACGCACGCGAAGAGCGAAGAGCGAAAGGCGAAAGACGAAAGACGAGAAACGCGAAGGACGAAAGACATCAAGGGAGGGCAGGCAACAGAACGGCCTGTACGACACTGGTTGTCAGCCACTTGACAGTTTAGGATTCCACCAGCCTCCACCAAACTCTTGCACCGTCCGATTTTTCGCCGTATCTTTGCATCGCCGTTCGACACTCCTACCCATCTACCGCGTGGCTGTCGCTAACATCTATAAGTGCGCCACAAAACTATCGTCGGAAATGGCTGCTGTTCTGACTGCCAAAATACGGGCGACCATTACCTGGTTGCAAACTCCGGTGCAATTCCCTGGCGCGTCAGCACTCAATCCGTCATCCATGATGTAGGTGTGTAAACGACGAGGTCGATGATGGCAAGACCTGTTTCGATGACGGTTGCGTTCATAATGTAAAATTTTGATTTTTAACAATGTGGCGTAATGCCAGTAAATACGGTCATTCTGAAGAGTGAATGACTGCTTACTTAAAAAGTGACGGAAAGTTTTGGTAGTTCGGATTTTATTCGTAATTTTGCAGGCGTAATTGTGTGTCACGATAAATCCTTGAGGTTATGATAGTAGCAAATCCCATATACGACATAGTATTTAAGTACCTGATGGAGGACGAGCGCATTGCCCGCACCATCCTGTCCGCCTTGCTGAAGAAGGACGTAGTGACCGTCGAGGTGCGCCCCCATGAGTACAGCGACGATAGTCGCGACTCCCTGTCGGTGTTCCGGATAGACTTCGGTGCCACCATTCGCGAGTCTGACGGCAAGGAGCATCTTATCCTGATAGAGCTTCAGAAGACCTGGCTTGACACTGAGACACTCCGCTTCCGCCAGTATCTGGGTGTTCACTACACCAACCCTAAGAATATGATGGACAATGGACAGGCCATACCTATGGTAGCCGTTTACCTGTTGGGCCATAAGGTGGGCGACATTGAGGAACCTGTACTATATGTCAGCCATCAGTCGTGCGACTATGACGGCAATGTGGTGACACAGGGACTTCCCAACCCCTTTGTCGAGAGTCTGACTCACGACAGCATTATCGTTCAGATACCGCGTCTGCATGGACATGTCAATAATCGCTTAGACATGGTGCTGAGCATTTTCGACCAGACAAGAAGGGACGAGAACGACAACCGGCTATTGAAGATTGACGATTCTGCCTATAGTTCGGATTCTGATATGGAGCATATACTCCACCGCCTGACAATGGCTGCTGCTGATGCTGATATGCGTCATAAGATGAATGTGGAAGATGAGTACTTTGGTGCCATCGAAAAGCGTGATACGGACATCCTGATTCGCGATAGGAAGATTGCCGAACAGAAGGCGCAGCTCTCTGAACAGAAGGCGCAGCTCTCTGAACAGAAGGCGCAGCTCTCTGAACAGAAGGCGCAGCTCTCTGAACAGGAGGCGCAGCTCTCTGAACAGAAGGCGCAGCTCTCTGAACAGAAGGCGCAGCTCTCTGAACAGAATATGATGCTTCGTTCTATGGCTAAATTACTGCTTGATTCAGGCCTTAGACCAGAAGATATTGCAACGAGGCTAAATTCCGATCTGCCTACAATCGTTGAACTGTTACGTGATTAACGAAACGCTGAAGCTACGTCCGCAAAATTTTGAATCATTTCCCCAAATTTCTTTCAGAACCTGTCAGAACCTGTCCGGCTGTAAAGTCCACTGTCCTTGAAAAACCGTCTGTGTCTGTCCGTGGAGTCCGATGCATAAACACTCCTCGTCCGTAGTGTCTGATGCCTTAAAAGTCCGTTGTCGTGGACAACGTTATCCTGAACCAAATAACATGTTTTTAAGTATTATTATTCCCGTCTATAAGGTGGAGCCTTATCTGCGGGTTCACCAAGAGAATGCAGGGGTCGTTGCTGCCCGCAATGCGGGATTGGATGTCGCTCAGGGACAGTGGTGCTGGTTCATATAGTTTCTTTGGCAGATGAGGGAACAATGATAAAAGTTGTACATATATGTTGCTATTTGCAAAGAGGAGCTGGGTTGTGTGCTGCCCGCATAATGAAATCAACAAGTGAGTATGGCGTGGAGAATTATGCTTTGCTGGCTTCAGGGACATCAAATGACAGAATTGACGTCATTAGACCTCCCAGGCATTTCTCAAGAGTTTGGATACAGTTCAAGATAAAGACTTTCCTCTATCGAATGAAACTGAAAAAAGCCATAAGGCATTATGATATCGTCGGTGCTTTTACCTCTCCAGTCGCAATCTATAGATTTGCCGATCATCCTTGGATAAAAGAATCGGATATTATTCATATACATTGGGTAGGAGGCTTTCTTGATTATGAGTCTTTTTTTACTAAAGTGAAAAAGCCTATAGTATGGACGCTTCATGACGAGAATCCTGGGTTAGGTGGATTTCATTACTCTTATTGGAGAGATAAATCTACTGATAAAGGAAGGAAAATGGAACAAGCTTTTGTTGAAATAAAGAAGAAGGCATATAGTCAAATCAACTCAATGTATTTGGTAGCTGTTTCTTCAAAGATGAAGGATTTTGTCAAAAAGAATGAATTGCTGCAAAAATTCCCTCATATCTTAATACCAAATGGTGTGGACGATACCATCTTTTTCCCAGTACAAAGAGAGACTGCGAGGGGAAAAATGCATATAGATGAAAATAGAAAGGTGTTCTTGTTTATTGCAGAAAATTTGTATGAAGATAGAAAGGGGCTGCGTGAACTGATACAAGCAATGGAGAGACTCAATCTCCCTAATTCCACCCTTCTTTGTCTTGGGCGATGCCAAAATCCTCCCCAGTCCTCAGTTGATATACGATGCGAAGGGTTTGTAGCAGATCAGTATATACTATCTCTTTACTATTCTGCTGCGGATTATGTTGTGATGCCATCTTATCAAGAAGCGTTCTCACAAATATCATTGGAGGCTATGGCTTGTGGTACACCAGTCATAGTGTTCCCATGTAGTGGTGCAGCAGATCTCATACGTCCATTTAACGGAGTCGTTTGTAATGATTTTACAGTAGAAGCATTGGTTGAAGCCATAAGGAAAGCTATGGTCACACAATATAATCGCAGTGAAATACGTGAGGATATTGTTAGAAGATACTCGTACAAGGTAATCGGGAAGCGATACGCCCAACTGTATGAGAAGATATTAAAAGATAAAGAATAATGAGGAACTGGCTCGTGTTCTTCCTTATAGGGTCGTATTAGCAGTAACAAGTGATATGAAGGTGGTAATATTCAAAGGTGGTTTGGGCAATCAGTTGTTTCAGTATACTATGTATTGCTGGCTTAAGGAACGCTTTCTCCATGTCAAGGCTCTCGATTTCTGCGTTGAACATAATGGACTGGAATTGGATAAATGGTTTGACGTGGAGATAGAATTCTGCAATAAGATATTCGGACCATTTTTTGGGCTTGTAATAAGACTGCCTCAATGGATTAGAAATAAAATTATTACGGAGAGGTTTCATTATCATGAAGATGGATTAGTGCTGTATTTTAATGATTACTGGCAGAGTAAGCGCTTCTTCCCATCGGGAAAGTGGGTGAGGTTTAAGAACTTGCCCTTGAATGAAAAGAATATGGCGACAATCAATAAAATTGTTGACACAAATAGCGTTGCCTTGCATGTACGTAGAGGGGACTATCTGCAAAGTGGAAACGCGACATTATTCACCAATCTGTGCCAAACAGATTATTATGGAAAAGCAGTTGATTATATTTGCCAGCACGTAGAGAATCCTCATTTCTATGTTTTCTCGAATGATATAGAGTGGTGCCGTCATAATATACCTCTTAAAGACTGTACATACATAGATTGGAATACCGGTAAATCCAGTATCTACGACATGTATCTGATGTCAAAATGCAAATACGTTATTATGGCTAATAGTACCTTTTCATTTTGGGGAGCCTACCTGAATGAAAATGCAAATAAGGTGATATATCCGGAAGAATGGTATAATGGTTTCAAAGACGAAACACTCGACATCTTTCCGGATGAGTGGATTGGAATGTAAATTAGAATATCCGATATGACCTGACAAGAATTATTATTCCCGATAATGAGAAGATTTATTATTTCTAATTGTTGAGCGCCATTATTTCTTATTCTTTCAAATTGTTTTCTGGAAAAACAGCACTAAGCTGAACTCTGCAACTATGATTCTAAGTATAATTATTCCCATCTATAAGGTGGAGCCTTACCTGCGCGAGTGCCTCGACAGCGTGGCGGCATCGCCGCTGGACTGCTGGGAGGCGATACTCATTGATGACGGGTCGCCTGACGGCTGTCCGCAGATTTGTGACGAGTATGCAGCTAAGGATAAGCGCTTCCGCGTGATTCACCAGGAGAACGCAGGAGTGGCGGCAGCACGCAATGCGGGGCTGGATGCGGCCCGGGGACAGTGGTGCTGGTTCGTGGACTCTGATGATGTGGTGGATATGCGGCCTGTTAGCGACATGGTGACGTGGCTACAAGGGCATCAGGAGGTCGATCTCGTGATGTTCGATTTGGAGACATTCAAGGATGGTTTACCGTTGGCTGTTGATGGCTTACAGTTTAAGGTTGATAGTTTACGGTTGACGGACGTTGCAGCAGATAAGAACGACTTCCTGATGAAGCACGTCTGCTACCACCATACACGTCTGTGGTATCGCAGACGTGGATGGGGTGACGATTCCACCATCAACGTTGACGGAACCGCCATAGAGAGGCAGCAAGAGCCAATCCGCTTTACACAGGGAATCCGTGTGGCAGAGGACTTGGAGTTTCAATATAAGTATCTGACCCTGTGTCAGCATCCGGTGAAGGTGGATGCTGTACTTTATTACTACCGTTTGCGAGAAACATCCGTGACGGGTGATGCAGCCTATCGTCAAAGGGCTGTTGAGGATTTACCTGTGGTGTTGGAAAATCTGGCAGAATGGACCCAGGATAATTATGTAAAACCAGAGCCATGGCTTGACTACCGCATCATGAAACTCTTACAAAACCTGCTATATTCAGCATCGTTAGTGCAAAACCTTGATACAAGGGACTTTCAAAGAACCATTCGGGACGTGGTGGCTGTTTACAAAAGACTGGGTTTCCCATTCGTCCAGAATAAGAAGATACGCTTGGCGACATGGAGCGTGAAGGCGTATTTCTTATTTAATAAGTACTACTTGAAATTAAAAGAATAAAATGATACCCAAACTCATTCATTATAGCTGGTTCAGTGGTGAACCTTATCCACAGTTCCTACAGGAATGTATGGATACCTGGAAGAAAGTGCTTCCAGACTACGAGTTTATGCTGTGGGATGCCAAGAAACTGGCAGCCTGTAACAACACATTCGCCAATGAGGCGGTGTCTGTCAGAAAATGGGCCTTTGCCGCCGACTTCGTGCGGCTGTATGCCGTCTATCACTATGGGGGCATCTGGCTCGACACGGATGTCGAGATGTTCAAGAGCTTCGACCCGTTCCTCGGTGACGGGATGTTCATAGGGCGGGAGTATTACAAGCAGCATCAGGACGGACAGGCCATCGCAGACCTGACGAGTCACTGTTTTGGAGCAGAGAGAAACCATCCCTTTATCAGAGAAAGTCTGGAGTTCTATGAGCATCGGCATTTTATCCGATCAAAGAATAAGCACCTGCCGGAGTCATTACGCTACGACATGACCATCATTCCGATGCTTCAGGTGAACTTGGCCCGTCACTATGGCTTCGACTGGGACTTTGAGCGAAACGAACTGCAAATTCTGGAAAATGGTATCCATATTTATCCTTACCAGTATTTCGACCAGCCAGGTTATACGAGCATGGATGATGTGGTGTGTATCCATCGCGTGGCGCAGTCGTGGAATCCCAAGGCTAAGGGGCTGACGGCGAGGGAGGTGACGAACGTAAAGCGAAAAACGATGGGGTATTATAAGATGAAGATGCAGGAGAAACTTATAGAAATAGTCCGAAGTATATAAGTTAAAATGGCATAACAAGGATATAGAAGTTGGTGATGGAATTGGATATGTGCTAATGTCACAATTTTGCCAGGTGTGAAAATTGGTAAAGGCTGTGTGATAGCAGCTGGGAGCGTAGTTAATAAAGATTGTGAAGACAATTGTATGTATGGTGGTGTTCCCGCAAAAATGATTAAGAGATTTATATAATGAAACTAATTGATAAGATTAAAATACAGATTTCAACTTTGAAGGAATTCCCCAAACGAGTATTTTTAAATGGATTCGCTAACGGATGTAAACTCTTTTTTTTGAATTCTATGCTTATCTGGATAGATGATGATTTTAGACGAAAGAGTTTGTATTACAAGAAACATCATACGGATAAGTTGTTTGTCCAACAATTAGCTAATAATATTATTGTAGATAGAAAACAGCCTGTCGAAACACAAGACTATTTTGTCTGGATATTATGGTGGCAGAGCGAGGAAGCTATGCCTCCAATCATCCATGCTACAATAAACAGCATTAGAGCTGCTACAAATAAAAAAGTTGTATTGATTACTTTGAAAAATATAAAGGATTATATAGAAGTTCCTGATTTTATTTGGGGAAAATATATAAGAAAACAAATGGGACCTGCTCATTTCTCGGATTACGTGAGAGTAGCGCTTCTCGAAAAATATG
>Ga0310695_10009130_pt1 | contig 15052 bp, 11 predicted proteins | sample RumenRJG_04DNA_FD_203882 | JGI IMG/M metagenome (GOLD analysis project Ga0310695, IMG submission 203882) | Bovine rumen microbial communities from Lethbridge, Alberta, Canada - RJG_04 (v2) (version 2) | ecosystem: Host-associated > Mammals > Digestive system > Stomach > Rumen | place: Canada... | reverse complement strand
AGCCGCTCTTTGACCTGTTCAATAACTCCGTAGAAATCCGCGCCCATGACGTCCATCTTGTTAATGAAAATCATTCTTGGTACGCCGTATCTTTCCGCCTGTCTCCATACAGTTTCTGACTGGGGTTCCACGCCGCCCTTTGCGGCAAGAACCGTAACGGCTCCGTCCAGCACTCGAAGCGAGCGCTCAACCTCTACTGTAAAGTCAACGTGCCCCGGTGTATCGATAATATTGATTCTGTGTTCTTTCCAGTGTGCAGTAGTAGCAGCAGAGGTAATCGTGATTCCACGTTCCTGCTCCTGATCCATCCAGTCCATCTGGGAAGCTCCATCGTGAGTCTCCCCGATTCTATGTGTTTTGCCTGTATAGAAGAGGATACGTTCGGTGACTGTGGTCTTTCCTGCGTCGATATGCGCCATAATTCCAATATTTCTGGTTCTCTCTAACGGAAATTCTCTGCCAGCCATTTTTCCTCCATTTCTGCCTGTGTTTTTTACCTTATGCGGTCAGGGTTCCCTATCCAAAAGCAACAACCGCCGATACTCTTTAAAAGCATCAGACGACGCATTCCTGACGGGATACCCGGCTGACACCGGTTACCATCTGAAATGAGCAAATGCCTTATTGGCTTCTGCCATCTTATGGGTATCTTCTCTTCTCTTAACACTTGCACCTGTATTATTTGCGGCATCCATCAGTTCCCTGGCAAGTCTTTCAGCCATTGTTCTCTCTCCTCTTGCTCTTGTGAACTTTGTCAGCCATCTTAAACCCAATGTCTGGCGTCTTGCAGGTCTTACCTCTACAGGAACCTGATAGTTTGCACCGCCGACTCTTCTTGCCTTTACTTCAAGTACAGGCATAATGTTATCCATTGCTTCATTAAAGACTTCCATCGGCTCTCTGCCTGTTTTTTCCTTAATCTGATCGAAGGCTGAGTACACGATTCTCTGTGCTACACTCTTTTTGCCGTCCAGCATGATGCTGTTGATCAGTTTTGATACGACAACGCTGCCGTAAACAGGATCCGGAAGTACTTCACGTTTTGGTGTTTTACCTTTTCTTGGCACTTCTTTTCCTCCCTTGCTTGTTATCTTTGCGTATAACTTCGTTGCTGCTCATTCGCTCGTCGGTCACGTACCATCAGCACGTTCCCTCCTCGCTCTTTCGCGCGCCTTGTTCTACGCAAAGCTACCTGCGCAAGCCGGTTCTCGGTTTGCGTCTTCTGCTTTGCGTCTCGGTTCGGCTCCGGTCACGCACCATCAGTACGTTCCCTCCTCGCTCTTTCGCGCACCTTGTTCTACGCAAATTATCACAACAATGATGTGTGATTGCTCGACTTTCTTCACCCGCCCGCACCGGACCTGGGTCAGGTGCGTAATAAAGCGGATTACTCTGCGCATCCCGGCAATCTTGTGGATACGCAGTCTGTCCGGGGGTACTCAGCACAATTTGTCCGGAATCATCCGGATTATGCTGCGGCGCTCAATATATTAAGGGTAATAATGCCTATTTATATTAAGGGCTCTTTCCCGATTTTAAGTGATTTCTCTGATACCTTATTTTTTTGGTCTCTTCGCACCATATTTGGAACGTGCCTGTCCTCTGTCGGCAACGCCGGCAGTATCGAGGGTTCCTCTGACGATATGATATCTTACACCCGGAAGATCCTTGACTCTTCCGCCTCTGATCAGAACGACACTGTGTTCCTGGAGATTATGTCCGATTCCAGGGATGTATGCCGAAACTTCGATACCATTTGTCAGACGTACTCTGGCAACTTTTCTGAGTGCAGAGTTCGGTTTCTTAGGAGTAACTGTCTTTACTGAAGTGCATACGCCTCTTTTCTGAGGGGAATAGTTGTCTGTAGCAACACGTCTCAGTGAATTCATACCTTTTCCCAGCGCAGGCGCACCTGACTTCTTGACAGAGCTCTGTCTGCCCTCGCGTACTAACTGATTAATAGTAGGCATTATTTTCTCCTTTCTTTAAAAATATTTGCACAATTAAATCGACCCTGGAAGTTTCGCAGGGTCAATTTAATCAGAACTGTCGAATATTCTATCATATAGGGCGGCTTATTGCAACAAATATTTCACTCTTTTTCGATCGTGAGCAAAACCTGTATCCATGGCCGGAAAGCCCTTTCTTTGTCTGCGCTGCCGCACCTTTCAGCATATCTTCAGTCTATTGTTTCATTATTATTTAATTCATATACGATCATTCAGCCGCCGGCTGATCATCATCCGCATAAACAACAGAAATACCTTCCGGGATCGCCGTAATCTCTTCGTCATCCGGTTCCTCATCATCCCGAACTGCGTCTTCCAAATCATCGTTTTCCCCGATTTCTCTGAAGTCAGCCTCTTCCGTCGCGACATCGTCCATCTCTGAATCATCTTCTGCAGCATATTCTTCATCATCCAAAGAGAACACTTCATCATCCGGAATATCATCCTGTTCCGACCGCTCATGATAAATCACGCTGCTTTCCTCTTCAGTAAGCTCTACCCGCTGTTCATCGGCAAAATCTCTGAAACGGGCTTCCGGTCTGTTCGCGTCAAATCTGACCTTTTCATGATTCTCCGGCTTTTTGTCGAAAGATTCCATGTACTCGGTATTTTCCCCGTAATCGACCTCAACCTGTCTGTAGGTTCTCATGCCGGTTCCCGCCGGGATGAGTTTTCCGATGATGACATTTTCCTTCAGGCCCTGCAGATGATCCGTCTTTCCTTTGACCGCCGCATCGGTGAGAACCTTTGTCGTCTCCTGGAAAGATGCCGCTGACAGGAAGGAACTCGTGGCCAGCGATGCTTTGGTAATTCCGAGAAGAAGACGTTCGCTTACGCAAGGCTCACCTTCTTCTTCAATGGCCTTTGCATTCGCCTCTTCAATATCCGTGATGCCGTACATTCCGCCCGGGAGCAGATCTGTCGTTCCCGGATCCTCGACTTTATACTTGGAAAGCATCTGGCTTACGATAATCTCAATGTGCTTATCATTGATATCTACACCCTGGCTCCTGTATACACGCTGACATTCCTTGATCAGGTAATCGTAGACTCCCTCGACGCCCTTCAGTTTGAAGATGTCGTGCGGGTTAAGCGGGCCGGCAGTGATATTTGTTCCGGCTTCCACTCTGTCACCAGGTTGAACAACCAGTCTCGCGCCGTACGGTACCTCGTAAGTTTTGAAAAGGTCTTCACCTTCATCGACATAGTCATTCTTCACTATTACGTCAGACTTATTGTCCGGACGCGGATTGATTTCCTGAACAACGCCGTCAGCCTCGCAGATTACCGCGACACCCTTTGGCTTCCGTGATTCGAAAAGCTCTTCAACTCGCGGAAGACCCTGTGTGATATCGCTTCCCGCTACGCCGCCGGTATGGAACGTTCTCATTGTCAGCTGCGTACCCGGTTCTCCGATCGACTGGGCCGCAATGATTCCGACTGCTTCACCGATGTTGACCTGATCACCGGTAGCCAGGTTTCGTCCGTAGCAACGGGCGCAGACGCCGGTTTTGCTTTTGCAGGTCATGACAGAGCGGATTTTTACGCTCTCAATACCGCATGCGTCGATCTCATCGGCTTTTTCTTCATCGATTTCATCATTTCTGGCTGCGATGATTTCTCCTGTAAGCGGATTTACGATATCCTCAGCGGCAGTTCTTCCGGTGATCCGGTCCTTCAGCCGTTCGAGAACTTCTTTTTCGTCGACAAAAGCTTTCACGACAACGCCGTCCTCTGTTCCACAATCGAATTCTCTGACAATAACGTTATGCGAAACATCTACAAGCCTTCTCGTCAGATAGCCGGAGTCAGCCGTTCTCAGCGCGGTATCTGCCAGGCCTTTTCTGGCGCCGTTTGAGGATATAAAGTACTCCAGGATCGTCAGACCTTCACGGAAATTGGCTTTGATCGGAATCTCAATCGTCTTACCGGTCGCGGTTCCCATCAGCCCTCGCATTCCGCCGATCTGTCTCATCTGACTCTTGTTTCCCCGCGCGCCGGATGTCGCCATGATATAAAGATTGTTTGACGGATCGAGCGAATCCATCAGCGCATTCGCGACATTGTCCGTAGCCGCATCCCAGACTTTCTTCTGTTGATCCCATCTTTCGCTGTTAGAAATCAGACCCCTTCTGTAAGCCATTTCATATCTATCAACTTCTTCCTGAGCATCGCTGACAATCTTCCATTTAGTGTCCGGAATCTTCATATCGTCAATTCCGATCGTCGTGGCAGCAATAGTCGAATACTTATATCCCATGCCTTTGATATAATCAAGCATCAGCACAGTTTCTGTATTTTCATGGACCTTAAAACATTTTTCAATAATATTGCCCAGACTTTTCTTTTCACAGAGAAAATCAACTTCCAGCGAATATGGATCCCTGTTTCGATCGATAAAGCCGAGATCCTGAGGAATTCCCTGGTTGAAGATGAAACGCCCGACTGTTGATTCAACGACCTTGCCGCGTTTATCATCCTCGCCGGCGTAAAGTCTGACTTTTACCTTTGCATGAATATCTACAACATGACTTTGATAAGCCATCAGCATTTCATTGATATCGGCAAAGATCTTTCCGTCACCGTTTACCGGAACCCTTCGGAATCCTTCGTCAGAATTCTTTCTGACGGTTTCCGGATCGTTGAATTCATCCAGCGCAAAAATCGTTTTCTCCTCGCCGTCAACCACCACTGTTTTAACCACGTCACCCGGATACGTCAGATAATAAGATCCAAGAATCATATCCTGCGTTGGTGTCGTGATCGGCGAGCCGTCCTTTGGCGCGAGAATGTTGTTTGCCGAAAGCATCAGGAAACGTGCTTCCGCCTGTGCCTCAACCGACAAAGGAACATGGATCGCCATCTGGTCGCCGTCAAAGTCGGCGTTGAACGGCGTACAAACCAGCGGATGCAGTTTGATTGCCTTGCCCTCGACCAGGACCGGCTCAAAAGCCTGAATCCCGAGTCTGTGAAGTGTCGGGGCACGATTCAACATGACCGGATGCTCTTTGATGACATCCTCAAGGACTTCCCATACTTCTGATTTGCCTTTTTCTACAATACGTTTGGCGTTCTTGATGTTGTGTGCGTAACCGTTTTCAACCAGCTCCTTCATAATAAACGGTTTGAACAGTTCCAGCGCCATCGTCTTAGGCACGCCACACTGATAGAATTTCAATTCCGGTCCGACAACGATAACCGAACGTCCTGAATAATCAACACGTTTTCCCAAAAGATTCTGTCTGAACCGGCCCTGTTTTCCCTTCAGCATATCGGAAAGCGACTTCAGTGCTCTTCCACCCGGTCCCGAAACCGGTCTTCCACGTCTTCCGTTGTCGATCAGAGCATCGACGGCTTCCTGAAGCATTCTTTTTTCATTTCTGATAATGATATCCGGAGCGCCGAGTTCCATCAGCCTCTTCAATCGATTATTTCTGTTAATGACCCGTCTGTAAAGATCGTTCAGATCCGATGTGGCAAAACGACCACCGTCAAGAGGTACCATCGGTCTCAGGTCCGGTGGAATAACCGGAACAACTTCCAGAATCATCCATTCCGGTCTGTTGTTTGATTTTCTCAGGGCCTCAACGACTTCAAGCCTTCTGACGATCTTTGTTCTTTTCTGTCCGGACGCCCTCTTCAGCTGATCGCGGAGAGCCGCGGAAAGCTCATCAAGATCAATATTCTGCAACAGTTCTCTGATCGCTTCCGCACCCATTCCCGCATGGAAAGAAAGGCCGCGGTCTTTCATGTCTCTATACTGAGATTCTGAAATGATCTGCTTTTCAACAAGCCCTGTTTCTGTTTCATCGCCCGGATCCAGCACGATGTATGCGGCAAAGTACAAAACTCTTTCCAGATTTCTCGGTGTGATATCGAGAATCAGTCCCATTCTGGACGGGATTCCTTTGAAATACCATATATGAGATACCGGGGCCGCAAGCCGGATATGCCCCATTCTTTCTCTTCTGACCTTTGACTTGGTGACTTCAACGCCGCAGTTATTACAAACGATTCCTTTATAGCGAATTCTCTTATATTTTCCGCAGGTACATTCCCAGTCTTTGACCGGTCCGAAAATCCTTTCACAGAACAATCCGTCTTTTTCCGGTTTCAGCGTTCTGTAATTGATTGTTTCAGGTTTTGTGACTTCTCCGTGTGACCATTCCAGGATTTTCTCAGTAGAAGCCAGCTTTATCTGGAGTGACTCAAATTTACTTGATTCAACATATACGTTTTCATTCTTATCATTCACAGACCTGCACCCCTTTCTTACATCTCGCTGTTTTCCCAAGGCGGCGCGGATTCTTCAGTCTGATCCGCAATTTCCTCAGTAAAGCCGTTGTCAAGCAACTGTTTGCTCTGTTCTTCCGAATTAGCTCTGATCGTTTTTTCAACAGTTGGTTCATCATTGTCAAGATCATCGACAAGTTCAACTTCATTGTTGTTTCCATCCAGCACCTTGATATCCAGCGCGAGACTCTGGAGTTCCTTGATCAGAACTTTGAATGACTCAGGGATTCCTGCTTCCGGAATGTTTTCGCCTTTGACGATTGCCTCATAGGTTTTGACTCGTCCGACGATGTCATCGGATTTCACTGTAAGGATTTCCTGCAGCGTATATGCCGCGCCGTATGCTTCCAGCGCCCATACCTCCATCTCTCCGAAACGCTGGCCGCCGAACTGCGCTTTTCCGCCCAGCGGCTGCTGCGTTACGAGCGAGTAAGGACCTGTGCTTCTTGCGTGGATCTTGTCATCAACCAGATGATGGAGTTTGAGCATGTACATATATCCGACGGTTACCGGTTTGTCAAAATACTCCCCGGTACGTCCATCCCTCAGCCACAGCTTTCCACTCTCCGGATAACCGCAGTCTACAAGAAGCTCTCTGATATCACTTTCCAGTGCTCCGTCAAAGACCGGCGTCGCAATATACCAGTCTTTTTTCTTTGCCGCAAGGCCGAGATGTACTTCCAGCACCTGCCCTACATTCATCCGGGAAGGTACGCCCAGCGGATTGAGCATCATCTGAAGCGGGGTACCGTCCTCAAGGAAAGGCATGTCTTCTTCCGGCAGAATCTTGGAAACAACACCCTTGTTTCCGTGTCTTCCGGCCATTTTATCTCCGACCTGGATTTTTCTCTTGGTCGCGATGTAGCACCGAACGAGCTTATTGACTCCCGGATTGAGTTCATCCCCGTTTTCACGTGTAAACACCTTAACACCGACAACAATTCCGGTTTCCCCGTGCGGTACACGAAGCGACCCATCTTTAACTTCTCTTGCTTTCTCCCCAAAGATCGCACGAAGCAGCCTTTCTTCCGCGCTCAGATCGTTCTCGCCCTTCGGCGTGACTTTTCCTACCAGAATGTCAGTCGACGTAACTTCAGCTCCGACTCTGATAATTCCTTCTTCATCAAGATCTTTCAAAGCCTCTTCACCAACATTCGGGATGTCTCTGGTGATTTCTTCAGCGCCGAGCTTGGTTACCCGGGCTTCCAGTTCATATTTTACGATATGAATCGACGTCAAAACGTCGTTCATGATTAATTTCTCATTAAGAATGACCGCATCCTCGTAGTTGTAACCTTCCCAGGTCATAAATCCGATCAGGATATTCTTTCCGAGGGATATCTCGCCGAGATCTGTGGACGGTCCGTCCGCAATTACTTCCCCCGCCTCGACATGTTCGCCATGGCTGACGATCGGTCTCTGGTTGATACAGGTTCCCTGATTGGAACGTTTGAATTTCAGCAGGGTATACTCATCCTGTCCTTCTCCGTCATCCCGCGCGACTACGATATTATCGGCATCAACAAATTCTACCGTACCGGAATGTTTCGCAAGGATCACCACCCCGGAATCGCGGGCGGCTTTATACTCGATACCAGTGCCGACATACGGCGCTTCCGTCACGAGAAGCGGAACGGCCTGACGCTGCATGTTGGAACCCATCAGCGCACGGTTCGCGTCGTCATTCTCCAGGAATGGAATCATCGCGGACGCCACAGAAACAACCTGCTTCGGCGAAACATCCATCATGTCAATCTTCTCTTTTGGGAACAAAGCGATTTCACCGCCGACGCCTCTGGCCGCGATCTTGTCATTCAGGAAATGTCCTTCCTCATCCAGCGGCTCATTTGCCTGCGCAATGATCAGCTGTTCTTCTTCATCCGCCGTAATATAACGGACATCTCTGGAAACGACTCCTTTTTCTTTGTCTACGATTCTGTAAGGCGTCTCGATAAAACCATATTTATTGATCACGCCGTATGTGGTCAGCGAGCCGATCAGTCCGATGTTCGGTCCTTCCGGCGTCTCAATCGGACACATTCTTCCATAATGGGAATGATGAATATCGCGCACCTCAAATCCGGCTCTGTCCCTGGTCAATCCGCCCGGCCCGAGTGCCGACAATCTTCTCTTATGCGTCAGCTCCGACAAAGGGTTATTCTGATCCATAAACTGTGAGAGCTGTGAACTGCCGAAAAACTCTTTGACTGCGGCCACGACCGGTCTGGTGTTTACCAGCGCCTGCGGCGTTGTCTGTTCGACGTCATTGATTGTCATTCTGTCACGGACAACTCGTTCCATTCTTGAAAGACCGATCCGGAACTGGTTCTGCAAAAGCTCTCCGACACTTCTCAATCTTCTGTTCCCAAGATGATCGATGTCGTCGATGTTGCCGATTCCATAGTTAAGATTTAAAATATAGCTTACCGACGCAATGATATCTGCCATGATGATATGCTTCGGTGATAATTCATCTTTTTTTGCGGCCAATCTCTTCTTCAATTCATGATCATCGAGTTCTTCCGCAAGAATCTCCCGGAGTACAGGATAATAAACCTCATCCTCCGGAATCTTCAAATCAGAGATATCGATATCTCTCCCCTTGATATATTCTTTCAGATCGACAAAACGATTTCCGATAACCTTCGTTTCAATCGAATCGTCGTTCCTGCCTGCAACCGTAACGAATTCTATACCAGCGTTCTGAATCATTCTCGCCGTTTTATCCGTAATGACACCGCCTCTTTCTACCAGGATCTCACCGGTATTTGGATCGATGACATCAATCGCGGCAGTCGCGTTCCGGATACGGTTGTATATACCCAGTTTCTTATTGTACTTATACCGGCCCACATGTGACAGATCGTATCTTCTTTCGTCAAAAAACAAAGATGTCAATAGCGATTTGGCGCTGTCCACCGTAGGTGGCTCTCCGGGTCTCAGTTTTTTATACAGTTCTTTCAGAGCGCTCTCATTATCGGTTGTCGTATCCTTTTCAAGCGTCAGCATCAGTCTGCGATCCGCGCCGAACGTGCTGATAATCTCTTCATTGGTACCCATACCGAGTGCCCTGAGCAAAATAGTCAGTGGCTGTTTCCTTGTCCTGTCAACACGAACAGAAACAATCTCATTGGAATCAGTCTCATATTCAATCCAGGCTCCTCTGTTTGGAATAATCTGTGATGAATAGAGCTGTTTATTGGATTTATCCGTTTCCACTTTAAAATAAGGACCCGGTGATCGGACAAGCTGTGTAACAATGACTCTTTCAGCGCCATTATATATAAAGGTTCCCTGCTCTGTCATAAGCGGGAAATCGCCCATGAATACTTCCTGTTCCTTTACTTCACCGGTCTCCCTGTTGACAAGGCGTACTTTCACCTTCAACGGAGCCGAGTATGTCGTATCCCTCTCTTTCGCTTCTTCCTGACCGTACTTAGGATCTTCATCCAGCTTATAGTCGAGGAAATCAAGACTGAGATTTCCGGCGTAATCTCTGATCGGCGAAACATCTTCAAACACTTCCTTCAGTCCCTCTTCAAGGAACCACTTATAAGACTTGGTCTGAATATCGATCAGATTCGGCATTGGCCATACCTCATTGATCTTACCGAACGACATACGTTCTTTTCTGCCAACTGGAATTGGTTTAGGCATTCTTATCACTCCTTATATCCTGTCGCTAACGTATTTGCATGGCAGTCTATTATTATACCTAAGAACTGTCAATTGGTCAACAAAAAACGCTCGTTCTTATCAAACTTTTTTGTCAAAATCGAGCGATTTAAGAAATAAAAAGGGACCGGTCTTCCGAATTCTCATCAGACCGGTCCTGATTCCTGTTTCTTGTATTGTCTTCCGCCGATTATTTGAGTTCGATCGTAGCGCCGACTTCTTCAAGTTTCGCTTTGATTTCGTCAGCCTCAGCCTTTTCAACGTCTTCCTTGACGTTTGCAGGAGCGCTGTCAACCAGTGCCTTGGCATCCTTGAGTCCGAGACCAGTGATCTCTCTGACAACCTTGATAACCTTAATCTTTTCCTGGCCGATTTCAGCGAGTACAACTGTGAATGCACTCTGCTCATCGCCGCCGCCTGCTGCTGCGCCGTCTACTGGTCCTACGGCTACAGGTGCTGCTGCAGATACGCCGAATTCTTCTTCACATGCTTTAACGAGTTCGTTCAGTTCAAGAACGGACATATTCTTTATCGCTTCAATGATCTGGTCTTTATCCATCGTATTTCTCCTTCTTTAAATATTAATCTGAATATCTGTTTAAGATTAACGGTTTCTTTATAATAATTATTCTGCAGGGGCTTCTTCTGCCGGCGCCGCCTCAGGTGCAGGCGCTTCTGCGGCAGGCGCAGCTTCCTCAACCGGTGCTGCCGCACCGTCAGCAGGCTTTTCGTCCGCAATTGCCGCAAGCGTTCTGACAAAGGCGCCGATCGGGCTCTGGATGCTTCCGAGGAATTTTGCCAGCAGGACTTCTCTTGACGGGATATCCGCAATCTGCTGAATGCCGTCTTTGTCATAAAAAGTACCTTCTACGATACCGGCTTTAAATTCCATTTTATTTGTTTTCTTTATCGCTTCCTTCAGAACTCTTGCCGGAGCTGTTGCATCATCCTTACTGATTGCAATCGCACTCGGTCCGCTCATGACTTCCGAAAGCTGTTCAAACTCTGTGCCCGCTACAGCTCGTTTCATCAGTGTATTTTTATATACACTATAATCGACATCTGCTTCACGGAGAGCTTTTCTCATTTCATCTGCCTCTGCAACAGTGATTCCCATGTAGTCAATAAGAACTGCAGACTGAGCGCCTTCCAGCTTACCTTTGATTTCATCTATGATCAGCTGCTTTTGTTTTTTTGCTTCTTCAGACATCTGTTCTCCTTTCTGTTTCCGGAATCATCCGGAACACGAATATTTGTACTCAATATAGTAAACCCCGTCGTAAACAGACGGGGCCGATCTTTCTATATATCGTACCTCGGCGGGAAATTAAGCTTTACGCACCCGCTGTCTACGGTGATTATTTTCCTATTCAGTATTTCAGCTTACTGCTGTCCGAGTCCTGCCGGATTGACTTTGACTCCAGGTCCCATCGTCGGTGCTATAACAACACTCTTCAGATACTGACCCTTTGCGGCAGACGGTTTTGCTTTAACCAGCGCGGTGATCAGGGCATTAAAGTTCTCCTGCAGTTTTTCTGTGCCAAAGGACTTTTTGCCGATCACGGTATGAACGATGTTCTGTTTGTCGAGACGATACTCAACTTTACCAGCTTTAATCTCAGCAAGCGCTTTATCCAGTTCCATTGTAACGGTTCCGGACTTAGGGTTCGGCATCATACCCTTAGGGCCGAGCAGCCTTCCGAGTTTACCGACAACCTTCATCATATCCGGTGTCGCAACAACAACATCGAAATCAAACCAGTTTTCTTTCTGGATTTTCTCTGCGAGTTCTTCACCGCCGACATAATCAGCACCTGCGTTCTGTGCTTCTTCAGCCTTAGGACCCTTGGCAAATGCAAGAACTCTTACTTCTTTTCCTGTTCCGTTCGGAAGCACTACAGCTCCTCTGACCTGCTGATCCGCATGTCTTCCGTCAACACCGAGTCTTACGTGGATCTCGATTGTCTCATCAAACTTTGCGCTTGATACTTCCGTAACAAGCTTCAGCGCTTCAGGCAGCTCATAAAGAGCAGTTTTATCAAACTTTTCCAGTTTTGCCTTATAATTCTTTCCTCTTTTCGGCATTTGTTTCCTCCTCGTGGTTCAAACGAGTGCCTCAGCTCTGCTGTGCATCTCTCCCACAATCAATTATCCTTCTATAACGATACCCATACTTTTAGCTGTGCCGACAATCATGCTTGCAGCAGCTTCAGGTGACGCAACGTTCAGATCCGGCATCTTGATTTTGGCGATCTCTTCAACCTGCGCCATAGTCAGTGTCGCGACCTTAACCCTGTTCGGCTCTCCGGAAGCCGCTTCCAGTCCGGCCGCTTTCTTCAGCAGTACTGCCGCAGGCGGCGTCTTCGTAATGAATGAGAACGATCTGTCTGCGTAAACTGTGATTACAACAGGGATAATCATTCCTGGCTGGTCCTGCGTCTTCGCATTGAACTGCTTACAAAAATCCATGATATTGACTCCATGCTGACCCAGCGCCGGTCCTACCGGTGGTGCCGGGTTTGCCTTTCCGGCTTCGATCTGAAGCTTAATATAGCCCTCGATTTTCTTTGCCATCGTGTTCCTCCTTTCCTACTGTAATTTGTCGACCTGAGCAAATTCAAGTTCGACTGGTGTATCTCTTCCGAACATTGAGATCCTGACGTTGAGTACCTGCTTATCCGGGTTGATATCCAGAACTTCTCCCATGAAGCTCTCGAACGGTCCGCTGATTACACGTACGACATCTCCGACCTTAACGTCCAGATCGATATCTACTTTTTCAATTCCCATACGGGCAACTTCCTCCGGCGTAAGCGGCGTCGGCTCTGAACCGTGTCCGACAAAACCGGTCACACCCTGTGTATTTCTAACCAGATACCATGTCTCATTAGTAACAATCATTTTAATAATCACATATCCCGGGAAAATCTTTCTTTTCTTCTTTCTGGTCGTTTTATGTCCTTTTCCGTCATCCTTGATTTCAATGACATCTTCCGTCGGGACAGTGATTTCCATAATCAGATCCTGCATGGCACGGTTCTCGACCATTTTTTCAATGTTTGCCTTTACTTTATTCTCATGCCCCGAGTACGTGTGAACCACATACCATTTGGCCTGACCATCTCCTCTCAGGCCCTCACCTTCAAGGGGCGAAAGAATATTATTGGTATTCTTGTTCTCGATCTCTGACATTTATAAACCTTCTTCTGCCGAAAAACGGTTATTTTGGTATATTGCTTGCCAGATTGATTCCAAGCGTTTTATACATCAACGCAAGGAATCCGTGATCAAGCAGAAAAAATCCAAGAGTGAACACCGCACATGTCACCAGAACGACAACAGTATAGACGCCGAGTTCTTCACGCGTCGGCCATACAACCTTGCTCATCTCACGACGAACGCCCTTCCAGAAAGCTCCGAACGGTTCCTTTTTTTTCTTTTTCTGGGCCGCCATACTGCTTCTGCGAGCCTGCTCAACCATTCTCTGACGATCAGACTTAGTACTGTTTCCGGCACCGCCGGCATTTCCCGTTTTTCCCTTTTTCTTCTTGTTCCCTTTCTTTTTAGCCATTCGGCGCTCCTTATTTAGTCTCCTTATGAGCAGTCTGCTTTCTGCAGAACGGGCAGTACTTCTTCATTTCCATACGATCAGGGTTGTTCTGTTTATTCTTCATTGTATTATAATTTCTCTGTTTGCATTCCTGACATGCTAACGTTACCTTAACACGCATACTGTAAAACCTCCGTTTTCAATAAAATTCAGAGCCGGGAACCGGCTCTGTTATTATCTCATAAAGTCACGAAATAACTATACAATAATATAACGTCAATGTCAACCGATATTCTCGACTTCTTTTATGACATCGATCGCCTTATTCAGACTTTTTTTGTCCGGATTCAAAACGTACACATTATAAGAACCCGTCGAATAACACTGGCCAAAGGAATTCTCGCCTGTGATATTCTGTTTTTTAATATCCCATTTATATCCGCCGGCGAGCTGCATCTTAATAATCTTTCTGATTTCAGACTGCGTCATGTTGATGCGGATATATTTTTTACAGGAATCAAGGATCTGCATATACTTTGTCAGAATCGTATAACTACCGGTCGCCTTTTTAATGATCGCTTCCATGATTTTGGCCTGATCCTTGTTCCGCTGCCGGTCGCCATCTTTAAAGGCTTTTCTTTCTCTGGCAAAAGCCAGCGCTTCATTCCCGTTCAGATGGATCTTGCCTTTTTTAAAATGATAATGCGCCTGTCCGTGCGTGTCAAATTCATAATCGGAAACCACATCGATCCCGCCGATCGCATTAATAAATTTCTTTACTGTCGAATAATTAACCTTCACGTAATAGTTCATGTCCAGCCCGGTCAGTTTTTCCACAGATTTCAGGGTCTGTGCGATCCCGTATATGCCTGTATGTGTAAGCTTATCCGGCGGTGCGGATTTCTGACCTGCGAGTCTGATTCTGCAGTCCCTTGGAATGGACGTTAAAACGATTTTCTTTGTCTGCGGATTCACAGTAATGATCATGTTAACATCGGAACGCGATGTCGTATCGATATTGCCGTTCACATCCAGTCCGCTCAGATAAATATTATAAGGTTTCTTTGTAACATTTACGTTTTTGGAGAGATCCTGTTTGGACATCTTTACTTTTATTGTATAAATTCTTCTGGCGTTGAGCTGAAAACTCTTATCACTTTCACAGATGGCTTCATAATGACCGGAACTGATCACTGCTGCCGGCAGCGTTTTATTCACAATCCGTTTTCCGATATCCTGAAGGTCTCTGATTTTGTCGTAATTCACTTTTTCCTTTGATTTCAGCTGTGCCAGCGCATTCTTATAATTAACGTCATCCGAGTTGAACATAGCAACGGATTTGCCCTCCAGATCACCGACTTTTTTCACATCAGAATTCCTGTGAGAAACCACATAATAGTTCTCCGTCTGCTGATCCGACTCTGTGATATCCGAAAAAAAACTCGAAGTTCCGGCCAGATTGAAGGACAACACCAGACACACGACGATCAGAAACCCTCCGACCCCCATCGCGATGATTTTCCTT
>Ga0310695_10009127_pt1 | contig 15058 bp, 16 predicted proteins | sample RumenRJG_04DNA_FD_203882 | JGI IMG/M metagenome (GOLD analysis project Ga0310695, IMG submission 203882) | Bovine rumen microbial communities from Lethbridge, Alberta, Canada - RJG_04 (v2) (version 2) | ecosystem: Host-associated > Mammals > Digestive system > Stomach > Rumen | place: Canada... | reverse complement strand
CAGCTTGACTTTTCGTCGTCATAAGGTGCTTGTAGCATGAGCCATTCCAAACTACTCATCATCGCTGCCACACGATTACCTTTCTTCAGATAATAATCACGCAACACATCATAATGCTTAGTTTCACAACCAATCACGCTAAGCAAGTCACCACTATAAATGCGGCTGTCTTCGCCTTCCTTCACAAATGGCCGGAAACTATCAGCTTTCACCGCAGCCAACTGCTCCGGATGCTGCACTGCCATATCATAGTAATGCTTGGCAATCTCTCTGCGATTCTCGCCAAGAAAGTAGTTTCTTTCATAGATAGACCCCAGCACGGTCTGATAAACAGCACGCAACACAGGATCCTTTGCACGCTCCTCACGCTGCTGCAAACGCTCTACAACAGGCTTCAGCGAGTCACGGCTCACCGAAGTACATGCCTGACCGGCCTCCAACTCTGCTTTCAGTAATTGTCCGTAATTCTTTTCTTTCTCCGCCTTGGCTGCTATCTGGCGTAGCACCTGCTGTTCCGTCTGCGGCAGATCCTTGTTCAAGGCATCTTCCACTTGTTTCCACAAAGACTCATACGACTGTCCAAACAAAAACGTTGGAATCATCCATATAACGGCTAATGCAATCTTTTTCATATGCGAACATTGTTTTAGAAAGCAAAGATATAAAAAAAATCTGACAATCCATATTTCGTTACTCCAAAATTGCCCTAAAATAGGAAAGTTTAACGCATTTTACGGATTTGCACAACCGACGTTCTGTCATCACTTTCCGTCAAATTGTCATGTTTTTAGCAGACGGCACGCTGTTTGATGCCCTGTCAGCAGAAACAAACAAAAAAGAAAGGAGTTAATTATGACTATCGACAAATTTACAATCAAGGCGCAGGAAACCGTACAGCAGGCTGTCAACATGGCCCGCCAAAACGGTCAGCAGTCCATTGAGCCCGTGCATCTGCTCAAGGCCCTGATGGACAAAGCGCAGGACATTACCACATTTATTTTCCAGAAACTGGGCGTCAACGTCCAGCAGCTCAACATGCTGGTCTCACAGGAGATGCAGCATCTGGCCCGTGTACAGGGTGGCGAGCCCTATCTCTCCAATGATTCACAGAAGGTTCTGCAGAAGGCCGAAGACCTGGCCCACGAGATGAACGACGAATATGTCTCGTGTGAGCCAATTCTGTTGGCTCTCTTAATCGTCAACTCCACCGTGAGCCGTATGATGAAAGATGCGGGAGCCAACGAGAAAGATATGCGTCAGGCTATCCTTGAACTCCGTCAGGGACAGCGTGTGCAGAGTCAGAGCGCCGACGACAACTATCAGTCGCTCGAGAAATATGCCAAGAACCTTGTTGACCTGGCCCGTCAGGGTAAGCTCGACCCCGTTATCGGACGTGATGACGAGATTCGTCGCGTGCTGCAGATTCTCTCGCGCCGCACGAAGAACAACCCTATCCTGATTGGTGAGCCCGGTACAGGTAAGACGGCCATCGTAGAAGGACTGGCCCAACGTATTGTACGTGGCGATGTGCCCGAGAATCTGAAGGACAAGCAACTCTTCTCGCTGGATATGGGTGCATTGGTGGCTGGTGCCAAGTACAAGGGTGAATTCGAGGAACGCCTGAAGAGCGTTATCAACGAGGTGACAGCTTCTGACGGACGTATCATCCTCTTCATCGACGAGATACACACGCTCGTTGGTGCCGGCAAGGGCGAGGGTGCCATGGATGCCGCCAATATCCTGAAGCCCGCATTGGCACGAGGTGAGCTGCGCAGTATCGGTGCCACCACGCTCAATGAATACCAAAAGTATTTCGAGAAGGACAAGGCCCTGGAACGTCGATTCCAGACTGTGATGGTTGACGAGCCTGATGAACTCAGCGCCATTTCTATCCTTCGTGGTTTGAAGGAACGTTACGAGAACCACCACAAGGTGCGTATCCAGGACGATGCCTGTATCGCTGCCGTGCAACTCTCCGAGCGTTATATCACCGAACGCTTCTTGCCCGATAAGGCCATCGACCTGATGGACGAGGCCGCCGCCAAGCTCCGCATGGAGCGCGACTCGGTGCCCGAGGAGCTCGATGAGATTACGCGCCGTCTGGCACAGCTCGAGATTGAGCGCGAGAGCATCAAGCGCGAAATCACGGTGGGAAGCGGTTCTCCCGCTTCCGTCAAGCTCGCCGAGCTCGACAAGGAGATTGCCGAGCTCAAAGACCAGGAGCGCGATTTCCGCGCCAAATGGGAGGGCGAACGCCAGCTCATCAACAAGATTCAGCAGGACAAGCAGGAGATTGAGAACCTGAAGCTGGAAGCCGAGCGTGCTGAGCGTGAAGGCGACTACGGCAAGGTGGCCGAGATCCGCTACTCCAAGCTCAAGGCCCTCGAAGACGACATCGCCCAGCAAACCTCCAACCTCCAATCTCAAACCTCAAATCGTATGGTTCGCGAGGAGGTTACCGCCGATGATATCGCCGAGGTCGTATCACGCTGGACGGGCATCCCCGTCACCCGAATGATGCAGAGCGAGCGCGAGAAACTGCTCCACCTCGAAGAGGAACTGCATCGTCGCGTCATCGGTCAGAACGAAGCCATCACAGCCGTCTCCGATGCTGTGCGCCGCAGTCGTGCTGGTTTGCAAGACCCTAAGCGTCCTATCGCTTCGTTTATCTTCTTAGGCACCACCGGTGTGGGTAAGACCGAGCTGGCCAAGACACTAGCCGAATACCTCTTCAATGACGAGACTATGATGACGCGTATTGACATGTCGGAATACCAAGAGAAGCATACGGTCTCCCGTCTGATTGGTGCGCCTCCGGGCTATGTAGGCTATGATGAGGGCGGCCAGCTCACCGAGGCTGTACGCCGCAAGCCCTATTCCGTGGTACTCTTCGATGAGATCGAGAAGGCACACCCCGACGTGTTCAATATCCTCTTACAGGTATTGGACGACGGACGACTTACCGACAACAAGGGACGTACGGCCGACTTCAAGAACACGATCATCATCATGACCTCGAATGCCACACGCGAACAGCTCCGTGCAACTATGCGCCCTGAGTTTCTGAACCGTATCGACGAGATTATCACCTTCACACCGCTGTCAAAGGCGGAGATTGCCGATGTCGTCAAACTACAGTTGACACGTGTCCAGAAGATGCTCGAGCCACAGGGCTTCACCCTGGAGGTTACCCCACAGGCTATCGACTGGCTGGCACAAGAAGGCTACGATCCCGACTATGGTGCACGACCTGTGAAACGTGCCATCCAGCAGTATCTGCTCAACGACCTGTCGAAGAAACTGCTGGCCGACGAGGTGAATCGCGAGAAGCCCATCATCGTGGATTCCTTCGGCGACGGCCTGGTCTTCAGGAATTAAATCATTATCACGACAATTATTTTGGGGGTTCTGGAAAACTCGCCTCGAGTTTTCCGGGACCCCAAAATCTTCACTCGAGTGATTTCATCGATTGAGCTAGCTGAAATCATGAAATCACTCGAGTCAATTCATGATTTCAGCTATATGGCGATATTTTGCCAGTTTTCTCCATAAAAAAAGTTCCAGTTTTCTTTGTCAGATTAAAATAAAATCCGTACTTTTGCAGCGCAAAAAAAATATTCGGGGTGCTGAGGCATGTGCCAAAGCTGAGAAAATACCCATAGAACCTGACGCGGGTAATGCCGTCGGAGGAAAGAAATATGAAAATTAACATTAACAACAAACAACACGAGACGCAAGCCTCTACTATATCAGAGCTTGCCACCCAATTGCAGTTGCCGCCCAAAGGTGTGGCAATAGCCATCGATAATCAGTTGAAACCACGTAGCACCTGGGACGACACACCTCTTCAGGAAGGCGCTTGTATCACTATTATCAAAGCAGCATGCGGGGGGTAAGGCCAATGATACAGTTTATTTCCCACTATTCCGAGCGTTATAGTTATCTGGACTCCATCCAACTGGCTCTTGAGGGCGGTTGTCGATGGATACAACTGCGCATGAAGGATGCCCTTGACGAGGAAGTCCGTCCCATCGCCATTGAAGCCCAAAAGCTTTGCCGTGCCTATGGAGCCACGTTTATCATCGACGACCGTGTGGCACTGGTACGCGAACTGGGGGCCGACGGCGTGCACCTGGGAAAGAACGACATGCCTATCCGTGAGGCCCGACAGATTTTAGGGCCCGACTATATCATCGGCGGCACAGCCAACACCTTTGAGGAGGCGAAAGCCCACTACGAAGCCTCAGCCGATTATATCGGTTGCGGTCCGTTCCGCTTCACCACCACCAAACAGAAACTGGCCCCCGTCCTGGGACTTGACGGTTATCGTCAAATCATCCAGCAGATGCGTGCTGCCAATATCACGATTCCCGTGGTGGCTATTGGCGGCATCACCAAAGACGATATCCCCGCCATCCTTCAGACAGGTATCACGGGCATTGCGCTGAGTGGCACCGTATTACGTGCCGACGACCCCATTGCAGAAATGAAACACATCATAAACATCATTAATCATGAGTAAACTAATTATTGCAGGGCGGGAGTTTAGCTCTCGCCTTTTTTTAGGCACAGGCAAGTTCAATAACAACGAACTGATGGCGCGCGCCATCGAGGCTTCTGCTACGGAGATGGTGACCGTGGCCATGAAGCGAGTAGAACTTGACGATCAGGATGACGAATTACTCACCCACATCACCCAATTCCCCAACATCCAATTGCTGCCCAACACCTCGGGCGTGCGTAATGCCGAGGAGGCCGTCTTTGCCGCCCAGATGGCACGCGAGGCCTTCGGCACCAACTGGCTCAAGTTGGAGATTCACCCAGACCCACGCTATCTGTTGCCCGACTCGGTAGAGACGCTGAAAGCCACCGAGCAACTGGTAAAACTCGGTTTCGTGGTACTTCCCTATTGTCAGGCCGACCCCACGTTGTGCAAGCACTTGGAAGAGGCTGGTGCTGCCACGGTGATGCCTCTGGCCGCCCCTATCGGCACCAATAAAGGTCTGCGCATGAAGGACTTCCTGCAGATTATCATCGACCAGGCCACCGTGCCCGTAGTCGTTGATGCCGGTATCGGTGCGCCCAGTCATGCTGCCGAGGCCATGGAGATGGGTGCCGACTGCGTGTTGGTGAACACCGCCATTGCCGTAGCAGGCGACCCCGTCAAGATGGCCGATGCCTTCCGTCAGGCCGTCATCGCCGGTCGCCAGGCCTACGAGGCCGGTCTTGGAGCCATTGCCGACAGTGCCGAGGCGTCAAGCCCATTGACCGCATTTCTTAATGTTTAATGTTTAATCTTTAATGTTTAATCTTTAATGATCAACGATCACAAGGCTTACGCTCAGCGTGAGAAATACTATATGCAGGGAACAATTTACCCTGATGTAAAGGTGGGTATGCAGAAGGTCAACCTCACCCCTACGGTGACAAAGGATAACGATGGCAAGACCCATACAGAGAAAAACGAACCGGTGTTTATCTACGACACCAGTGGCCCCTATACCGACCCCAACTATACGGTTGACCTGAAGAAAGGTCTGCCCCACCTGCGCCAGCAGTGGATTGACGACCGTAAGGCGAAAGGTCAGGGCATCACCCAGATGGCATGTGCCAAGGCCGGCATCATCACCCCCGAGATGGAGTATGTGGCTATCCGCGAGAATATGAACTGCGAGGCACTGGGCATCAAGAGCCACATCACCCCGGAGTTTGTACGCGACGAGGTGGCCCGCGGACGTGCCGTCATTCCCGCCAATATCCATCATCCCGAGAGCGAACCGATGATTATCGGTCGTCACTTCGCGGTGAAGATCAACACCAATATCGGCAACTCTGCCACCACATCCTCTATCGATGAGGAGGTGGACAAGGCTGTCTGGTCGTGCAAATGGGGAGGCGACACGCTGATGGACCTCTCTACCGGCAATAATATCCACGAGACGCGCGAGTGGATTCTGCGCAACTGTCCTGTTCCCGTGGGCACCGTGCCCATCTATCAGGCCCTGGAGAAGGTCGACGGCAAGGTGGAAGACCTCACCTGGGAAGTGTATCGCGACACGCTCATCGAACAGTGCGAGCAGGGTGTGGACTATTTCACCATCCATGCCGGCATCCGTCGCCATAACGTCCACCTGGCCGACAGTCGCCTGTGCGGCATCGTGAGTCGCGGTGGCAGCATCATGAGCAAGTGGTGCCTCATCCACGACAAGGAGAGTTTCCTCTACGAGCACTTCGACGACATCTGCGATATCGTGGCAAAATACGATGTAGCCCTGTCGCTTGGCGACGGTCTGCGCCCTGGCTGTACTGCCGATGCCAACGATGCCGCTCAGTTTGCCGAACTCGACACCATGGGCGAACTCGTGGTGCGCGCATGGGAGAAAGACGTGCAGGCCTTTATCGAGGGACCTGGCCATGTACCCATGCATAAAATCCGCGAGAACATGGAGCGCCAGCTGGAAAAATGCCATGAGGCACCTTTCTACACCCTCGGCCCCATTGTCACCGACATAGCCCCAGGCTACGACCATATTACCAGCGCCATCGGTGGCGCCCAGATAGCATGGTTGGGCACTGCGATGCTCTGCTATGTCACCCCCAAAGAGCACCTGGCCCTGCCTAATAAAGATGATGTACGCGCAGGTATCATTGCCTATAAGATAGCGGCCCATGCTGCCGACCTGGCCAAAGGACATCCCGGAGCCACCATCCGCGACAATGCCCTCTCCAAGGCCCGTTTTGATTTCCGCTGGCGCGACCAGTTCCATCTGTCGCTCGACCCTGAGCTGGCCCTGCAGTACTTCACCGAGGCAGGCCATACCGATGGAGAGTATTGCACCATGTGCGGCCCCAATTTCTGCGCAGCCAAGCTCACTCACGATTTGAGGAAGATTAAACATTAAAGATTAAACATTAAAGATTAAACATTAAAGATTAAACATTAAAGATTAAAGATTAAACATTAAACATTAATGGATCTTTCTCGTGAACAATGCAGGCGATACAATCGTCACCTCATTCTCGATGGCTTCGGCCTCGATGCACAGGAGCGGTTGCTGCAGTCGAAGGTGCTGCTGGTAGGAGCCGGCGGACTGGGTTCGCCCATCGCGCTCTACCTGGCAGCAGCTGGTGTGGGCACCATCGGCATAGTGGACGGCGACACCGTCAGCATCACCAACCTGCAGCGCCAGGTGCTACATAGCACGCCCGATGTGGGCCGTCCCAAGGTGGAGGTAGCCCAAGAGCGCATGCAGGCCATCAATCCTGATGTCAAGGTCGAGACCTACGAGACCTATCTCAGTGAGGCCAACGCGCTCGACCTGATTCGGCCCTACGACTTCATCATCGACGGCACCGATAATTTCGCCACGAAATATCTGGTCAACGATGCTTGTGTGATGTTAGGAAAAGCCTTCTCTATGGGCGGCATCAGTCGTTATAGCGGACAACTGATGACCCATGTGCCCGGCACCGCCTGCTACCGTTGTCTGTTTCCCGAGCCCCCCGCCAAAGAGGACGTAGAGACCTGCGCCACCGTAGGCGTGCTCGGCTCTATCGCCGGCATGCTGGGTACCGTTCAGGCCACCGAGTGTATCAAATACCTGGCTGGTGTGGGCGACCTGCTCACCAATAGTCTTCTCACCTTCGATGCCCTCTCGATGCAGTGGCAGCGCTTCGCTTTCGCCCAGCGCTCCGACTGTGCTCTCTGTGGCAAAGAGCCTACCATTCACGAACTGAAGGAATATGCCTTCAAACCCTGTAAATCTAAATAAGCAATATGTTTTCCGACGAACTAAAAAATATCAGTTGGCAGGAGACCACCGAGCGTATCGCCGCCATGACCGATGCCGACGTGCGCCGCGCCTTAGGAAAGAGCCACTGTGACATCAATGATTTCATGGCTTTGCTCTCGCCTGCTGCCGAGCCATACCTGGAACAGATGGCCCGCCTGTCGCGTAAATATACTGAGGAGCGCTTCGGCCGCACCATGTCGATGTTCATCCCCCTCTATATCACCAACTCCTGTTCCAACTCGTGCGTCTATTGCGGTTTCCACCGCGAGAACCCCATGGCACGCACCATCCTCACCCCCGAACAGATAGAGGACGAATATCGTGCCATCAAGCAGTTGGCCCCCTTCGAGAATATCCTGCTCGTCACGGGCGAGAATCCCGCCAAGGCCGGTGTGCCCTATCTGGCCAAGGCCATCGACATAGCCAAGCGCTATTTCTCGAATATCAAGATAGAGGTGATGCCGCTGAAGATGGAGGAGTACAAGGAACTGACCCATCATGGCCTCAACGGCGTGATCTGTTTTCAGGAGACCTATAACCGCGAGCACTACCAGCTGTACCACCCACGTGGCATGAAGAGCCGTTTTGAGTGGCGCTGCGACGGGTTCGACCGCATGGGTCAGGCCGGCGTCCATTCCATCGGCATGGGTGTGCTGATTGGTCTGGAGAAGGAGTGGCGCACGGACGTCACCATGATGGCCCACCACCTGCGCTATCTGCAGAAGCACTACTGGCGCACCAAGTACTCCATCAATTTTCCCCGCATGCGCCCAGCGCAGAACGAAGGATTCCAGCCCAACTGCTTTATGACCGACCGTGAACTGGCACAGGCCACGTTTGCCATGCGTATCTTCGACCACGACGTGGATATCTCCTACTCTACCCGTGAGCCCGCCTATATCCGCGACAACATGTGCACTTTGGGCGTCACCACCATGTCGGCCGAGAGTCATGTCAACCCCGGCGGCTATCACACCTATCCCCAAGCGCTGGAACAGTTCACCGTAAGCGACGAGCGCACCGCCAAGGTCATCAATGCCCGCCTCAAAGAACTGGGTCGCGAACCTGTGTGGAAAGACTGGGATGCCTCGTTCGACTTATTTAAGAAGTGCATATGATTATCGTCATCACCCGTCCTGGTTTCTTTGCTGGCGAGGCCGAGCGTATCACCGCCCTGCTCACCAGTGAGAAGGCCGACCTGATACATATCCGTAAACCTCAATCCAACCAGTATGAGGTAGAGCAATTGCTGTGTGACCTGCCGGCAGTGCTCTACCCTCGACTGGTGCTTCACGACCACCATCCCCTGGCGATGAGATACGGACTGAGAGGCGTGCACCTCAACAGTCGCAACCCCAATCCCCCGGCAGGATGGACGGGTGCCGTGAGTATCTCGTGCCACAGCTTTGAGGAGTTGGCCGAAGCCAGAAAGCAGTCGTATGCCTATATGAGCCTTAGTCCCATCTTCGACAGCATCTCCAAGCAAGGTTATCATGCCGCATTTACCTGCAAACAGATTGAAGAAGCCCGCCTACAGGGCCTTATTGACGAGCGCGTGATGGCACTGGGGGGTGTCACATTCAGTAAGATAGAAGAAGTTAAACAAATGGGCTTCGGAGGAGCCATGATCCTCGGCGACGCATGGAAATAGTACTCACCATCGCCGGTAGCGACCCGTCGGGCGGCGCCGGCATCCAACAAGACCTCAAGGTCATCACGGCCCATGGCTGCTATGGTGCCACCGTTATCACCGCCCTCACCTCGCAAAACACGCTGGGTGTGCAGTCGTCCATGTCTGTTCCACCCGACGTCGTAGCCTCACAGTTGCATGCCGTCCTCAGCGACCTTCATCTCTCAGCCATCAAGATTGGCATGATACCCGATAAGGCCGTAGCTCAGGTCATAGTTGAAGCATTAAAAGAGGTTCAAGTGCCCATTATCTACGACCCCGTGATGATCTCCACCAGTGGCTATCAGCTCATGTCGTCCGATGCCATCAACTATATCGCAGAGCAGCTTTTCCCCCTCTGCACACTCGTCACCCCCAATCTTCCTGAGGCCGAGCGACTGAAAGAGCAGTTGGAACATCCCTGCACCGCTTTTCTGGTGAAGGGTGGCCATGCCCAGTCCACGCAGATGACAGACCGTCTCATAATGCCCGATGGCACCGTCAGCGAGTTCACCACAGAGAAGATTGCTAGCAGCAACCTCCACGGCACCGGTTGCACCCTGTCATCTGCCATAGCATCAAATATGGCCCTGGGCAACTCATTACCCAAGGCCATATCCCAAGCGAAAGAATTTATCACAGCAGCCATCCGCCGTTCTGCCGACATTTCCATCGGTCACGGCAACGGGCCATTACTTCCTTTCTAAACTATCGTCTTCGCTCGGCGCTTGCGACGCTTTTACAAAGGTCGCAGACCGACTAAAAGAACTCCTTAACTCCTTAACTCCTTTAACTCCTTAAATCGGTGTGACAGTCATGGGCGTGAGCACTGCAGCATGCGCTGCCTTCTGGGCAATTACAGCCAGTCCTTTTGCCAGTCCCTTCGGACGCGTCTTCATGCCCACGCAACTCTTTCCCGTGAGTTTCTCAAACCAAGTACAAGCAGCAATATAACGTCCCATCGTCAGGTTCAGATGGTAACCGTCGCGTGTCAGGTCACGATTCACGATATTATCCTTTGTGCTTGTCGTGGCAAGCACCGTGGTTCTTGCGTTCTGTATGGCAGTGCCCGTAGGAATATAAAACTGCAAGTCGAACTGATGGTTACGCATCATCTTCTCCACGGCAGCGGTAATGCTGGAATACATCACAAACTGGTTGTAGTTATATTTCGCAAAACCCTTATGTTCAGAGTCTTCAGCATAGGCCCACGTCTGCTGGAAACCCAGTCGGACAGAGTCCACCGCCAACGCTTTCACATAGCCAATCATCAGACTTAGTCCCGGCTCATAACTCTCCAGGCGACCAGCATCCTGACTCACCTGTTGCAGGGTAATCACATCCCATGGCTCATCCGTGATAATATCCCGTAGCGTGTATTTTCCCCGGTTCACCTTCTTGCCGTCGGTCACCTTACGATATTCCGTGTTCACCGCCAGCGAACGGGCATCATTCCAATGCCCTATCAGGCTCCATCCGCCTCTATAGGCATTACCGATGACAAAGGTCACGCCGGCCTCCTTACCCAAGTCCCACAGATACTGCTCCACAGCATCCTCAGAGAATGAATTACCAATGGCCAGCACTCTCAGCGTATCCTTTACCTGCGCGCTCGCGGCCTCAACAATCAATGAAAACAGTAAAAACAAATAAAACTTTTTCATGTCTTCTCTTTATCCTTTTTCAAACAACGCTGCAAAGGTACTCCAAATTTTCGATTATGCGAAGACTTTTCCATAGGAATTCATGATAATCATAGAAAAAACTCGCCGAGCCCATCCTTTTGGATGTCTCGGCGGATATTATAATGGGAAATGTCGTCGGGGAAAGCGCTATGGCTTGTTAGCGCGGAACATTGCAATTTCAGAATCGAATCGTTCTATGATGTCCTCCGGATAGGGGCTGTCGTAGAACAGATGCTGTGGATCAAGTTCCTTCATACCGTCTCTATCTTGAAGAAGGGGTCTGACTTGGCACGTTTAATCTGCTCTTCCATTTCCGTCAACTTGACGTCCATACGAGCTCGCCACTCTTTCTTGTACTCACGATAAGCCCTGATGGAATCGATAAACGTTCCGGGCTTGGATGTGAACTGTAATTTCTTTGCTTCCATGATTGATTCTTTTTATTTCTGCGTGCAAATATACAACTTTTTCCCGATAATAACTCAAAAGATAACTCTTTTTTTATTCTAAGGAGTCTGGGAGGGAAGGAGTGGCGGCGTAGACGCCGCAGAAATAAGGTCTACGGACTTTAGGGACTAAGAGGACAGGCTGCGCATGAGATGTCTATAGGAAGAGTCCTATAGGTCCTTTAAGTCCGTAGAAATATTTATGTCTGAGGAGTCAGGGAGTTAGGGAGTTGTATCTTTGCGCTATAAATAAACGCGAAGACTAACGCTCGAAAATTCTCAAATATATTTGGAATTTTGCTCGCTAAATCGTATCTTTGCAGCCAGAACATATTTACAATGACGATTATGGCACGCGAAGAAAGAAATATAATCGGCTTTACGGTGGCGCTTGTCAGTGAGTTTGCACTCCGCTTTGGCGTACAGCCCCGACAGGCCTACGCCTACCTGAAGCGTTTCAAGGGCATGGAGCACCTGAGAGATCATTACGGTGTACTGCATACGCAGTCGTTTCCTGACACGGTGGACGTATTGGCGCAGGTCTGCCTAAACAATGGAGGGCAGTTGCGATGATCAGACTCTACCACGGCTCAAACCAGAAGATAGAGGTCCCCGACCTCGTACATTCCAAGCCCTTCAAGGACTTCGGACGTGGGTTCTATCTCTCGGCCGACAAGCAGCAGGCCTTGGACCTGGCCTTCCAGAAGGTCAATCAGACGCAGCAGGGCAAGGCCGAGGTCACTGAGTTTCTTTTCGATGAGACAGCGATGCAGTCGTCCGACCTAAAAGTGCTTGTCTATCCCGACTACAGTGAGGAGTGGGCGCTTTTTGTTTTGAAAAACCGCGATAGAAATGCGCAGCATCCCACACACGACTACGACATCGTGTATGGTCCCATTGCCGATGACGGTGTCACCTACCAGTTGCGCCGCTACGAAGGTGGAGTCATCTCCCTGCAGCGACTGGTCGAGGAACTGAAGTACGCCAAGGGCATCACTTTCCAGTATTACTTCGGCACTGAGCGTGCCCTAAAACTATTGAAACGCCTATGACTACCCGACTGACCCCCGAACAGATACAACTGATGAAGGACGAACTAACCACCGAGTTAGCTGGTTATCTGGTAGACGACTACCACTATACGCCCGAGGAGGCCATCGATGTGGTCTATACTTCCGAAACCTTCGAGCGTCTGCAGGACGATGCCACCGGCCTCTACTACCAGAGCCCGGGCTATGTGTACTCCTTCCTGGAGAACGAGCTGAAGACCGCCCGGGTTTCGTAACCCTCCCGACTTATTTCCCCTTTATATATATTCGCCGAGACATCTGAAAGGATGGGATCGGCGGACTTTTTTATGTTTCTGACTCCTTAGAATATTTTTTTTTGTGGAATCATTGTGATAATCGGTAAAAAAAACGTTATAATAATGATGCTCCCGAGGATATCGGGAGGTTTTTTATTGTTTCATTTTTAATCATTATCAACTATGAACAGAAATTATTTCTGGGGGCTGTTGGCGGCGGTGCTGCTGACGGCTTGTGAGAAAGGGCTCGATGAGTTAGGGGAAGGCATGTCCCCTTCGCCCACGGGACAAGTAACCAACTCGGTGCTGCAAGTGCGCACGCGCGGCACATCGCCTAGCGAAGAGGCAACGGTGGCATACCCCGTACAAGTGTATGTCTTTCAGGGCGATGACTGCAAGGCTGCGCAGACCATCGGCGACGAGGGCCAGACGCTGAACATCCCGCTGGTGGAAGGGACGTATAGCGTCTATGCCATTGCGGGGGCTTCGGCTACCGACTACACGCTGCCCACGAAGGACAATGCTACTGCGACAACGGCATTGACGCTGAAGGAGGGCCGCACGCTCACCGACCTGATGGCGGCGCAGGCCACGGCCACGCTCATCGACGGCGGCACCAATACCGTGACGCTGGGCCTGCAGCGCAAGACGATGTTCATCGAGGACGTGACCATTAAGAAGATTCCGACGGCGGCTACGGCGGTCAGCGTGACGATAGCTCCTTTATGGAAGAGCCTGAACGTGAGCGGGACGTATAGTATAGCTGGGCAGAGCCAGACCATCGCTCTCACCAAGCAGGCCGATAACCGCACGTGGACGAACGACGCGACGGCGTTTGTGATGCCGCCAAGCAGTCAGCCGGCCAGTGTGAGTGTGAATATCACCATTGGCGGCACGACGAAGACATATACTTACTCAACTTCTGACCAACTGGAAGCCGCCTACAAGATCAAAATCGACGGCACCTACGCCGAGGCCGTGGGCGTCAGCCTGACGGGAACGATTACCGGCGCGACGTGGCTGGGCGATCGGACCATCAGCTTTGAGTTTGATGAGAACGGCAGCAGCGTATCGGGTAATAACGACAACTCTGACAACATCCCCTCTGTCGGCGACACCTATCAGGGCTGCTACGTGCTGGCGGTGGACGACGCGGACGACCATGCCGACGTGACGCTGCTCGCGCCTACGGAGCTCGATTTCTACGACGCTAACGCCTCAACCATGCAGACGAACATCGATGCTGCCTTAGCCACAGTTACCACTGGCGACATTAGCGGTTGGGAGGTGCCCACCACCGCCGAGGCCAGTATGATGTATGACGCCCGCGAGGCCATCGGCAACCTGACCGCCGGCAGTTACCTCTGCCTCGGCGGCACCGGCTACCGCGCTTTTAAGCCCACCGATGCCGTGTTCAGTACATCGTCGAGCAACGTCAAGGCCTCGACCGTCCTGCGCCCCGTTGCCACAGTATCCATTACCAAAGACTGACGCCCCATGAAAAAACTTTTATTCTTTGCCATCGCCCTGCTATTGGCAGCGTGCGAGAAGCCTATTTTCAATGAGACAACGGGAAAGGAAATACCTTCAGAGACCAACGTCATCCTGCATTTTTCGCAGTACCAGCAAGAGGCATTTACCCGCTCTGCTACCGACATCACCAACCTCTGCTCGCGCCTGAACATCGCCATCTTCGACGCTGAGGGCACGAAGGTGAAGACCGTGGCGCAGAAGGAGGGCGACGCCAGCTACGGCACGGTGGCGCTAAGCCTGGCCGCGGGCACGTACCGCCTGGTGGTCATTGCCCACAACTGCGACGGCTCGGCCACGATAACCTCGACGGAAAAGGTGACGTTCCCCAACAACAAGGTGACCGACACCTTTTTTTATTACGGCACCCTGGTGGTGACCGACGCCCTGCAGTCGTACGACCTCACGCTGACGCGAGCTGTGGCCATGTTCCGCTTGGAGCTGACCGACGAGAGCGTGCCATCGAAAGTTGCTAAGCTCAAGTTCTACTACCTCGGAGGCTCCTCTACCTTCAGCCCTAAGGCCGGCTACGGCTGCGTGAACTCCAAGCAGACGGAGATACGCCCCGTAAGCACCGACGGCATCTACGAGATATACACCCTGCCCCATACAGAGCAAGATGTGCTGAC
>Ga0310695_10009125_pt1 | contig 15059 bp, 16 predicted proteins | sample RumenRJG_04DNA_FD_203882 | JGI IMG/M metagenome (GOLD analysis project Ga0310695, IMG submission 203882) | Bovine rumen microbial communities from Lethbridge, Alberta, Canada - RJG_04 (v2) (version 2) | ecosystem: Host-associated > Mammals > Digestive system > Stomach > Rumen | place: Canada... | reverse complement strand
GTTAAGTACCTCGCCCATATTATCAAAAACGGTAAATATCGGTCTTGCCGAGCTGCCAAGATAATTGCCGATTTCTCTTGCAGTAACGGCAGAAATGTCACGCTCACGCAGGATCGCTAAGCCTGCATCGATGATTTCATCTTTTGTAAATTTTGCTTTAGGAGGCATAATGAGCTCCTTTCTAAAACAGTCGTTTTGTAACATTTGTTTTATTATAAAGTATAATAATCGTTTTGTCAATACCAGATTTGTAACGCCCAAACTCGCAATGAAATGAAAATACCCTACTTACCAAGAATTACTCCCCGGAAAGCGAATAAACAGTGATTTTTGAAGCTAAAAAGCGTTACACTATTTCGATGGCAATAAAGATACGAACAATGGAAAAATCCTATTGAAAACAAAGCTAAAATGCGGTATAATATCCGTACAGAAAAGTTTATCCAACACGGCTAAATTCCCTTACTGTTATCAACGCTGATAACAAAATGATAACAAGAGGGGATATAGGCAGGAGAATATGGATATATCAAATAATTAAAAGAACCACAGATAGTACAGATAATAATACCTACACGAAATTGTTTAAGTGCTATCGAGTGGGAATAAATTTCTAATATAGAATTATAATCAATGTCGCCAAGTGGGATGATCTCCTGCTTGGCGGCGTTTTTGATATTTAGGAATATGTAATAATATTTGATATTATGTAAAATATACTTGACAAAATAAAAATGATATGATACACTTTATTTAACGTTAATATGATATAACTGTTTCAAAGGGGAGTGTATTTATGAATATTAATGTTATTTTTCCAATTTTTTTTGCAGTTGCAATTGTTGTATTTGTTGCGATAGCGCGTTCAAAAAGAGTTAAAAAGGCGAATTACGATGAGCGTCAACTCTTAGCAAGAAACACCGCGTGTAAAAACTCGTTTTTCTTTTTGCTGATTTATTGTTTCACGTGCGGATTATTGTATCTCTTTGATATTCATTGGGCGAATACCGCCATACAAATGTTCCTTGGAGTCATTTTATCTTTTACATTGTTTATCGCTTTATGTATCATCAAAGACGCTTATTTTTCTAACTTACCAAAATATAATACTAATGCTGTTATCTTCTTTTTCTCATATGGTGTTTTGAGTATCATTTATTTGCTGAACGGTCTTGGCAAAGGTAAAACTCTTATGGATAACGGAGTATTATCGGAACTCTTTTTGTATTTAGTTTCATCTGTTTGCTTTTGGATTTTGGGAATCATCTCTGTCATAAAGCTTTTTAAGGAAAAACGCGGAGCGGAGAAATAAATGAAAAATCTAAAATTAAAAAGCGCCAGAGCTGCGCTCGACCTGTCACAACAACAGCTTGCCGAAAAAGTTGGTGTCAGCCGGCAAACAATCAATGCGATTGAAAAAGGTGATTATAACCCAACGATCAGATTGTGTATTGCTATTTGCCGCGCTCTCGGAAAATCACTGGACGATTTATTCTGGGAGGATGAAGAATAATTCTAAAACAGAATAATAACCAAGCCGCCAAGCCGGAACCCTCCTGCCCGGCGGCTTTTTTTAAAAAACTCTTGACAAATATATCGGAAGGTGATATAGTTATTACAACGTCCGATATATCTGATAACGATATAACGGCAAATGATATATCGGAGAACGATAACAGAGGTGAACTTATGTCAAAGCATAACGCACTGACCGAGCCTGTATATTATATTCTGCTGTCACTGCTTACGCCAATGCATGGCTACGGTATTATGCAGAACGTGAAAAAGCTGACAAACGGAAGGTTGAATATCGGCGCAGGCACGCTGTACGGAGCTATAAATACCCTGCTCTCAAAGGGCTTTATCGCGGAGTACAAAAGCGATCCGTCCAAAAAGGAATACATCATCACAGAGGACGGGCGAAGCGTGTTGAACGCGGAGCTTAACAGGCTCAAAGAGCTTGTAAAAAACGGCGAAGAGCTTTTGGAGGGCTGATATTATGGATAATTCAAACATCACAAAATGTAAATTGTTTTTTTCGCTTGATAAGGAGCTTGAGTTTATCAATAAGATGAACAGAGAGGGCTGGAAGCTCGTCTATATCAAGTGCGGCTGCTTTTACACCTTTGAAAAAACAGAGCCGGACGAGTATTTTACCGTCCTTCACGCCACGGCAAAGGAAAAGGTTTTGGAGCTGTCTTCTTTTGCGGCTCAGTGCGGCTACCAGCCGATACCGCACACAATGGACGGCTTTGGCGATCTGCTGTATCTTACAGGCAAAAAGGCTGAGGTCTCGCCCGAATTTGTCTGTGAAGCGCCCGAAAAAATCGACAGCGCGAAAAGGATATATCAACGCTTTCGGATTTTGAGCATTATTTTCGTAGCAATTTCCGTTCTTCTTGTTCTGGAAAATATACTTTTTACCGGAAGGAGAATGACCTTCCCCGAGGTTACGGTCGTTTCTGTCGTGTTCGGCGTGCTGTTTATGCTGTTTACGGCGGTGTATGTCGCCATGTGCATATATGCGCTTGTGCTGACAGCCAAGGCGCGGCGGAATATGAAGCAGCTGCAAAAAGAAAGCGAAATCTATGAATAAGGGTGTGTCGCTTTGAGTTATATATTGTTTCTTACACCTGTTACGGCTTTCATATATAATATGGCAGACAGGAGGGATGTCTTTTGAAAAGATATGTTATTGCCGAATAAGCACTGGCTATTCGGAATCAATTGAATCATCCTATAGCCATTGCTTACCCTAAAGAATTTTGATTTTTAGGAGGCAACAATGAGCTATATCAAGGCAGACGAAGTGCTGCCGCAACACATCATCAAAATCATTCAGCAATATATAGATGGGGAAAATATCTACATCCCAAAGAAAAAAGGCTCCCGCAGCAGTTGGGGAGAGAAGACAGGTGCAAGAACAGAGCTGCTTCGCCGTAATTCATTGATCTATCGGGATTACGTAAACGGTGCGACCGTAGCTGTGCTTGCCGGCAGATATTATCTTTCGGATAAGTCCATTCAGCGTATTATTCGTGAAATGAGGATCAATGAGTCTGTGTAACGCAGGCTCATTCTTTTTTATAATCGTTGTTGAGGTAGATTTTTTTTGCGATGTATGCTATACTTGTGTCAGACAAACGGAAAGGATGATCACAATGAAGACGTATCAATATATCACTCTTCGCGAGCGGCCTGAATGGAGAGAGAAAGCCGCACAGTGGTTTCACGAAAAATGGGGCGTGCCCAAAGAAGCATACCTTGCATGTATGGACAGCTATCTGAATAAAGACACCGAATACGGCTGGTATTTATGCCTTGACGGCGATAAGATCGTCGGCGGTATGGGCGTTATCGAAAATGACTTTCACGAGAGAAAGGATTTGGCGCCCAACGTTTGCGCTGTCTATACGGAGAGCGATCACCGCAAGCAGGGTATCGCCGGCAAGCTCTTGGATATGACGGTGGATGATATGCGGTCAAAGGGGATCACGCCGCTTTATCTTGTGACCGACCACACCGGCTTTTATGAAAAATACGGCTGGGAGTTCCTTTGCATGGTGCAGGGCAGCGACCCCGAGCCGACAAGAATGTATGTACACTACTGAAAGGAGAATCGTATGTTTTCTTTAGAAACCGAAAGACTGATCATTACAGAATTTACCCCTGACATGGCGCAGGCAGTTCACGAAAATTCCCTCGATGAGGATAACCGCCGCTTTGTGCCCGACGAGGTGTTTGAAACCGTTGAGGATGCCGCAGAAACTATTGATTTTTTGGCGTCGCGGTACGGCGGCAGTGACGGACCGTTTGTATATCCCGTGCTGTTGAAGGACGGGACCAACATCGGCTATGTGCAGGCGGTCCCGCTCGGCGACGGCATTTGGGAGATCGGTTATCATATCGGCGCCCAATACACAAAGCGCGGTTACGCCACAGAAGCCGTCAAAGCGTTTTTGCCTGTCATTATGAAAAGGATCGGACTTGCAAAAATGGCAGGTATCTGCCTTGCCGAAAACATCGCTTCGCAAAAGGTGATGGAAAAGTGCGGATTTGTTTTGGCGTTCAGAGGCATCGACAGTTATCAGGGAGAACCGAGAGAGATCTGCCGCTATTGGTTTGAAGTCAAATAAAAAATAAACGCCGCCAAGTGAGATGATACTTGCTTGGCGGCGTTTTCTGTTGCTTTTCGGTTGATCGTGTGATATACTTTCATAAAACGAAGTGAATGGATGAGGAGAATTTTGGTGACAGGTATTTTTTATTTTTCTTCTACCGGCAACAGCCTGTATATAGCAAAAAGGATAGGGGCTTCTTTCTCCGAGAGCGTATTTTTTATCCCGCATTTTACTATACCTATCAGCTCGCAAAAAAGCACGAGGTCAATATCCGTGCGGTGTATGCGGTCAAGATGCCCGAGAACTTTACGCTGACTTTTTCTACACCGCAGCTCTATAACCGTATGATACTCAAATCTGCGGAGAAAAAGACGGAACGACTCATCGACAGTATAAAAAGCAAGCAGGAACATCTGCCGTCAAAAAAGAAAACAAATGAAGCAGCCTATGAGAAAAACAAGGCGAACTGGCATTTGCTCGCAGAAGATTTCAGCGTTAAAGACAACTGCACAAAATGCAAAAAGTGCATCCGCCTTTGTCCGGTTGATAACATTGCCATCGTAGAGGACAAGATCCGGTTCTCGGACAAATGTGTTGCGGATCAACAATATCTACAGATTATTAAACAGCGGCGGCGTTTTGGTGTTTTCTCAGGAATATCCGCTCAACACCTGCTTCTCGAACGGCAGTCGCTGGACAAAAGATGAAAACGGCAACAAGCTCTTTGCCAATATTGCACGCTATATAGCGATTTGTTCCATAAGCCTGATTTTCTGCTTGTTAAAGCCATAAAAAATCATGATCGTTGTATCGACCTGTAGAAAAATTCGCTGACCGTTTTTTGCAACTGTCTGCCGACCGTACCAAAAACAAATTATAGGCAAAACAGTAAAGTTTTCTGTATCATGCAGAGATTTTTTATAGCTTTTTTCTGCAAAATGTGTTACAATACAATTGATCGCAGTCATCCCTGTCATCGCGCGGATGCTGCAAGGAAAACTATAAAGGGGACCGGAATATGAGTATTTATGCATTCGTTGCCATTATCGTTATCGTCGTAGTCCTGAGCTTTTTCAATGAAAAGGTCACCAAGCTCCCGAACGAGATCGCCCTGATGCTGTTCTCGACCGTGGTGCAGGGCTTGACGCTCAAGCCGGTCTACAGGAGGATCAGCAGATCCGTTCAGGGCAACGCTCAATAACACAACGGCTGTCACAAATCCGGCTTTTGATTTGTGACAGCCGCGTTTTTTGTTCGGTTCTTTTGACTGCTTTTGATTTGTATGCGTATCCGTTGTCTGCCCGTATCCGCAGCAGCGTCAACGGAAATGCGAGAAAACACCGTGACGGTTCTGCATGACATTTTTCTATTTGCGGCGCACCGATCGGGTGCTATAATGAAGGCAACAACCAAAAGAGGTGTGAAGCTATGATAAAACAAACGACCATTTCATGTGAAATAGTCCGCCAAAAGGCACAGCCTGTCATGACGGAAGTCTGTCTGAACGGCGGCGCGGTGAGCTGCGACGGCGTAACGCTGTCGGTCAGCGAGAAAAGCACCGGCGGCTGCCGCGTCGGAAGCATCTGTTTGGCGATCCAAAGCGGGGAGCTGGAGACGTGCCGCAACCTCGAAACAGAAGCGCCGGTCAGGCTGCACCTGCCCGTGACGGAGCAGCCGAAAAATATCACGGCGCTCTATATGTTCAGCCTGTGGTGGACGCGTCCGGCGTTCACGCAGCGCCTCTCAGAGCTTCCCGACAAAACGCAGACGGCGCTGTTTTGCTTTGGCGACCGTTACGGCTGCTTTGTGCCGGCGGTGGGTGCGCGCTGCAAGGCGTATCTGACAGGTGAGAGCGATCAGGCGCTCACGCTGGTGCTGACGGCGCTGCACGGCGGACTGAGCGAGCTGGACGAGCCGCTTTATTGGTACGCCGAAGCGCCCACGGTCGGCGAAGCGATCTCGCTTGTCTTTGCGGAGGCGGCGCGCGCCAAGCATATCCGTCCGCGCACAGAGCGGCGGCTGCCCGAGATGTTCCGCTATCTCGGCTGGTGCAGCTGGAACGCCTTTTACACCGACGTCAACGAACAGGGTATCCGCGAAAAGGCGGCGGAGCTTGCCGAAAAGCAGGTCCCCGTCAAGTGGATGATCATCGACGACGGCTGGCTGTCGCTCCAAAACCGCCTGCTCTATGCGTTTGAGCCGGACAAAGAAAAGTTTCCGGAGGGCTTTGGCAGGCTGACAGCGGAGCTGCGCGAGAGCGCCGGCATCCGGTGGTTCGGCGTATGGCACGCGCTGATGGGGTATTGGAGCGGCATTGCGCCCGACAGCCCTGTCGCCGTGCAGGAAGCGCCCAACCTGCGCCGCACGGCAGGCGGACGGCTGGTGCCCGACCCGGTGCGCGGCACAGGCTTCTACCGCGACTGGTACAAGGTGCTCAGCGGACAGGGCATCCGCTTTGTCAAGGTGGACGGTCAGGGGACAATTCCGCTCTGCTTTGAGAACACCCTACCGCTCGGCGAAGCGGCGGAGGGTCTGCACGCTTGTCTGGAGAGTGCCGCCGCACTTGTGGACGGCGCGGTCATCAACTGCATGGGCATGCCGATGGAAAGCGTCCTCTCGCGTCCGGCAACCGCAGTTTCGCGCAACAGCGACGACTTCTTTCCCGACCTTGCGGACAGCTTTCGGGAGCACCTGCTCCAAAACGCCTACAATGCACTCTATCACAATGCGCTCTATGTCTGCGATTGGGATATGTTCTGGACGCAGCACCCCGACAGCGCCAAGCATGCGCTGCTGCGCGCCGTCAGCGGCGGCCCCGTCTATTGCAGCGACCGCGTGGGCGAAACGGACGCACAGGTGCTCAAGCCGCTTGCTTATCCCGACGGAGAGCTGCTGATGATGAGCCGTTCCGCCATGCCGACGCAGGACTGCGTATTTACCGACCCCTTTAAGAGCGGCTTTTTAAAGCTTCAAAATATCGCTCCCTACGGCCAAGGGCTGATCGGCGGCGGTATCGCGGTCTTTGATTTGACCGATCAGCCGCTTGCCTGTACCTTTACACCGGCGGAGGTCGAGGGCATCACCGCCTGTGAGCGCTATCTGCTCTACGATTTCTTCGCACAGACCGCCCGTTTTGTCGGACAAAACGAGCTTGTTCACTGCAACATCGCGCCAAACGGCTGCCGGTGGTATGTGCTGCTCCCTGTCACCGGTCCCTGTACCTGCCTCGGTATGGCGGAAAAATACGTCGGCTTCACGGCGGTGGAGAGCGTTCACAACAGCGCCTCGGCGCAAACCGTCGTGCTGCATGCGAACGGCACGCTGGCGTGGGCGTCCGAAACCGCGCCGAAGCGCATCACCGTTGACGGCGAGGACGTGACAGCCGCCGCCGAACGCAAGGGCATCCTGACCGTTGTGCCGCTGACGGAAAAGAGCGGACAGACCGTCGCGGTGCTTGAGTGTTAATACCTAAATATGTATAGCATAGTCCGCAGGGGAACCCTTGCGGACTTTTTCTATTGCGTCCAAAGCCGCGACAGCCTGCGGTTGCCGTCGGTCAGCCAGACCGAGAGGATATAGGCAAAGCTGTAGACAAAGCAGCCGATACAAATGCTGTAGCTCAGCGGATGGCTGCCGAAATCCATAAACGAATAGGGTATCTTGTCCTGCGGTATCGCACCGGTCAAAATCAGCACCGTCACCACCGCCGCATAGAGCGTGATCAGCCACGCGCAGCTCAGCCGTTTGAGCGGATGCACCGACTCCGCCGGAGACGGATTGAGCAAAAACGACACGATCGTCAGCAGCGGCAGAATGATGTGCATGCAGAATGAATCATAGGTCAGCAGATCGGGATTGTCCGGCACAAAGGGGAAGAACGACAGCAGGATCACCGCAGCGATGATGCACTCCGTCACCGCAGCGCAGAGACGGAAATAATAGAGCTGACGCCGCAGAATTTTTCTGCCTGTGCGCAGCTCCATGGCGCAGACGATGCTCAAAATCAGCGCCGTCAGCGTGGTAAAGGTAGTGCCGTTCATGGTCATGTAGCGAAACGTCATCAAAAAGTTTTCTTCATCCTTCGACAATGCCGACACCACCAGCGAGCTGGCGCCGACCGCAAACAGCAGCACGGACAGCACGAGGTTCAGCCGCCGGTTCAACAGTTCAGTCATAACAAATGCTCCTTCCAAAAACGCCTGTATTCATCATTCGCCGTTCGCGGCGTGATATGCATGACAATTTGTTTATGCACGCGATTTCACATTTACAGAAATGGTTTTTTATGTTATAATGTTGGCAAAAGAAGCATTTGGCAACAGGGGAGGGCATATCGTGAAACAAACCGCAATCGGCATTCTGGCGCATGTGGACTCCGGCAAAACCACCTTGTCGGAGGCGCTGCTCTATTGCACCGGCAACCTGCAAAAGCTCGGCAGAGTCGATCACCGCGATTCCTTTTTGGATACCTATGCGCTCGAACGTGACCGCGGCATCACCATTTTTTCCAAGCAGGCGGTGCTCGCGTGCGACAACGCGCGGTATTATCTGCTCGACACGCCCGGTCACGTTGATTTTTCCGCCGAGACCGAGCGCACCTTACAGGTTCTCGACTACGCGATCTTGGTCGTCAGCGGCACCGACGGCGTGCAGAGCCACACCAAAACGCTCTGGCGTCTCCTGCAAAAATACCGTGTGCCGTGCTTTTTGTTTGTCAACAAAATGGATCTGCCCGGCGCGAACAAGACCCGTCTGCTCAACAACCTAAAGGGCGCGCTCAGCGACGCCTGCATAGATTTTTCCGACGAGGGCAGCGACGCGTTTTTGGAGAATATCGCCCTCTGTGACGAGGACCTCCTCGTCAAGTATGAAGAGAACGCCATCACCGATGCGGATATGATCGACGCCATCCGCCGCCGTCGGCTCTTTCCCTGCTTTTTCGGTTCGGCTTTAAAGCTCGAGGGCGTTGAAAGGTTTTGGAACGCCGTGCAGCGGCTGACGTGTATGCCTGCCTATGGCGGCGACTTCGGCGCCAAGGTCTATAAGATCGCCGAGGACAACCAAGGGAACCGCCTCACCTTTCTCAAGGTGACCGGCGGCGTGCTGCGTGTCAAGGACGTGCTCCCGAGCCCGCGCAACATAAGCGGCGAAAAGGTCAACCAGATCCGCGTTTATTCGGGCGAAAAATTCACCGCCGTCAGCGAGGCGGCGGCAGGCACCGTCTGCGCCGTCACGGGCGTCACCTTTACGCGGAGCGGCGACGGCTTGGGCGCCGAAGCCGACAGCGGCTTGCCGGTGCTGGAGCCGGTGCTGACCTATCGCGTGGCGCTTCCGCCGCAGGTCAGCGCGCACACCGCGCTTGCCAAAATGCGGATACTCGAAGCCGAGGATCCGCAGCTCAACGTGGTATGGGACGAGCGCCACGGCGATATCTTGGTGCAGCTGATGGGCGAGATCCAGCTCGAGGTGCTGCGCAGCCTGATCGCAGAGCGCTTTGGCTTTGACGTCACGTTCGGGCAGGGCAACATTATATATAAGGAAACGATCGCTGACACCGTTGAGGGCGTCGGGCATTTTGAACCGCTGCGCCATTATGCGGAGGTACACCTGCTCCTAAAGCCGACAAAGCGCGACAGCGGCTTGGTGTTCAACACGCGCTGCAAGGAGGACTTGCTCGACAAAAACTGGCAGCGGCTGATTTTGACCCATCTGTATGAAAAAACACACCTCGGCGTGCTCACCGGTTCACCGATAACCGATATGGAGATCTCGCTCGTCTCCGGCAAGGCGCACGCCAAGCACACCGAGGGCGGCGATTTTCGGCAGGCGACCTACCGCGCCGTGCGGCAGGGCTTGCGCTGTGCCGAGAGCATCTTGCTGGAGCCTGTCTATGATTTTGTGCTGGAGGTGCCGGCGGAAAATCTCGGCAGAGCCATGAACGATATTCAGCGGCTTTACGGCAGCTTTCAGCCGCCGGAGCAGAGCGCCGACGCCTGCGTGCTCACCGGCACCGCGCCTGTTTCCGAAATGCGCGGCTACGCCAAGGAGCTGCTGCAATACACCCACGGAAAGGGCAGGCTTTCGCTCACGCTCAAGGGCTATGAGCCGTGCCACAACGCGGAGGAGGTCATCGCGGCGGTCGCCTACGATCCCGACGCCGATGTGCTCAATCCGTGCGACTCCGTGTTTTGCTCCCACGGCGCCGGTCATACGGTCAAGTGGAACGAGGTAAAGGATCATATGCACCTTGCAAGCGCCCTGCGGCAGACGGCGCCGGCTCCCGTTGACAGCGGCAGCTACTTCGCCAAGCGGCGCAGCCAACGCGATATTTTTGCGCTCGACAAGGAGCTGATGCATATTTTTGAGCAGACTTACGGCCCTGTCCGCCAAAAAAAGCAGGCTGAGCGCCGCGTTTACAAAGCGCCTGCGCAGCCGCATGCCGCCAAAAAAGCCGCTCCGGCTGCCTATGACGGCGACGAATACCTGCTGGTGGACGGCTATAACCTGATCTTTGCGTGGGACAAGCTCCGTGAGCTGACCTTTGACGGCTCGCGCGAGCGGCTGATCAATATCCTCTGCAATTACCAGGGCTACAAAAAATGCGAGGTCATCGTTGTCTTTGACGCCTACAAGGTCAAGGGACAGCAGCGCGAGGTGGAGCGCGTGAACAATATTTCCGTCGTCTACACCAAGGAGGCGGAGACTGCGGATATGTATATCGAAAAAACCTCTCATCAGCTCGCCAAGCGTCACCGCGTCCGCGTCGTGACCTCCGACGGGTTGGAGCAGCTGATCATCCTCGGCAACGGCGCGCTGCGTGTGCCGTCGCGGTCGTTTATCGAGGAGGTGGAGGCTGCTGAGGAAGAGATCCGTCAGATCATCGCCGAGGAAGTGTAATATAATTCTATATTGGAAAAAAGGAGGACACAATGGGATTATTTGACAGCATAAAGAACAAACCAACGGCTGCCGCGCCGACAGGTGCCGGCAACAAAACCGTCGAGGTGGTGTTTTCCGCTCTGCCCGACACCTTGGAGCAGTTCAAGGCGCTGCCGCAGGCGGCAATGCGCGATCCCTTTGACACCGCCGCGCTGACGGTGCTGGCGTTCTGCTTCTATCCGCAGGATCGGGAGCTATCGCTTGCCATGGTCGATTATTTGCGCGGACCGCGGCCGCTCAGCCCCTATGACAAGCAGTTTATCCGCGACCGCTTCATGGACAAGGACTATGTGCCGCGCTCCTATTTTAATGGCGCCGTGCCGCAGAACGACTATCTGCCGCAGGAGCCTTATACGGTCGTTGTCAGCGAAAATCCCTACTCCTACGCGGAGCCGAACTACTGCCGCTTGTTTTTGCGCTCCGGCGGCGCCGACAATCCGCGTGAGATCAAGCTGCGCCTTGCCAAGGACGGCAAGTGGTATCTGTGGGAGCAGATGATCTTGGTGGGTATCCGCGAGCCGGAGAGCGCTAATCCGTGGGCGTGACATGAAAATGACAAAATGACAGCATGGTTACAGTTTTGTCAAAAGGTTTGACAACCTTTGCGTTTGATGTATAATGATAAAGATAAGGACAAAGATTAGTCTTTTATTGGAAACGGAGATAGGATAGGGTATGACAAATCTGAAAAAGGCGCTTTTGAGCAAATCGCTGTTCCGGCAGTGCTACATCATTTGCCTCTTCGCCTGCAATATTTCCTACGTGCATTTTGCCGCCTATGCCGTGTTGGTGCTCATGGTGATTTGGGGCGCGTTTTTGGTCGTCTATTCCGAGATCACACGCCGCACCGCGCTGCGCACGCGCTACGGCTTTTGGCTGATAGCGTTTTTTGTGTCGTCGGCAGTGACACTGCTGCTGCATGTGCTCGACAATGCTTTTTTGAATTTTGCGTTCTTGCTGCACATTGCCATTTGCTTCTTCATTTTTTATTCGGTGCACACCGAAAAGCAGCTCAATTTTCGGCACGAGCTGTTCAATATCAGCCGCATCATCATCTATCTCACCACCGTGCTCGGCGCGGCAGGACTGACGCTGTTGGTGCTCGGCATTGATTTTGAATTTTTGAGCGTCAAGTTCATCATCTATGAAAACCGCTTTACCGGTCTGTTTATGAACCCCAACCAGATGGCGTTTTCGGCTGTGGTCGCCATGTTCTGCTGTCACATGATGCTCAAAAGGGATTTTGTGATCTTGGCAGGCTGCCGCCGCATCAGCCGCATTTGGCTTGCCAGCTGCATGGCGGTCAACAGCATCGCGCTGCTGCTCAGCGATTCCAACGGCGCGCTGGTGATGCTGATCGGCTACGCGTTCTTTTTCGTCATCTACAAAATGTTCGGAACCGAGAGCAATTTCAACTTTAAGCAGATACTGGTGCGTTCGCTTTCGTGTGCTCTTGCGGGACTGGTGATCGTGTCCTCCATGTTTTTGCTGCGGACGGTCTGTCAGCTCGGCTTTACCCAGCTCATCAAGACCAATCAGGGGATCGTGTCGCCCATGGATCGACCCGGAGAGGAGGAGCATACGGTCACCTTTGACCATGAAAACACCAATGTGGACTCCGGCAGGCTGGTGCTCTGGCAGCAGGGCTTGCAGATGGTTGCCAAGCATCCGGTGTTCGGCGTCGGCAAGGGCAACATTGATTATTACGGCAAGCAGATGTTTGAGAACGGCATAAAGTTCTCCGACCACTACGGTGATCTGGCGCCGCTTTTGGTGGATTTTCACAACGGCTATCTCACGATGCTGGTCTGTGCCGGCGGCTTGGGCTTTGTGCTGTTCAGCATCTTCGGCGTGCGGTTCTTTGTCGCCACCACGCGGCACGTCCTGCGCGATACGCGGCTGCAGCAGAGTGAATTTCCGTGCATGTACTCCTTTTTGTGCGCCTATCTGGTCTATTCGGTCATTGAGGTCACCCTGCTGTTCAACGTCATATTCACCATCGTTTTTTTCTGGCTGATCCTCGGCTACACCTCCTGTCATCTCACGAAGAATATTCCCGATCATCCGATCGAACACGTGCAGCTTTTCGGCAAGCCGTTCCGAAAAAGTCTGTTTTAGAAACCGAAAATATTTTTTCAGCAAAAAAAGCAACCGCAAGGGTTATCAAAAACCTGTCGGTTGCTTTTTTGCAAGTAAACTATTTTACATAAGCGAAAGCGAAAAGCGCGAAGCATTCCGCTAACATCTGTTTTAAAGCTTTATCAGAAAACAGATTAATATTTTTCCGCAAAGGCTGCCAGCTTTGCCGCGTTCGGTCTGCCGTTGAGGATGGCGCCCTCCACGATCACCGCCTGCGGTGCGCTGGGCTGCAAGCCGGCAACCGCTTCGCCAAAGCCCGAGCCGCCGGAGGTTGCAAAGAGAACGATCTTTTTGCCGCTGAAATCATACGCCTCCAAAAAGCTGTTGATGATCGTCGGCGCTACGTACCACCAAACGGGGAAGCCCACAAAGATCGTGTCGTGCTCCGCAACAGGCGCGTCGTTGTCGGCAAGTGCCGGACGCGAGGTCTTGTCGCGCATTTCCACTGAGCTGCGCGACTGTTTGTCCTGCCAGTTGAGGTCAGCTCTTGTGTAGGGGACAGCGGGCTTGATCTCATACAGCTCCGCACCGGCTGCCTTTGCCAAATTCTTTGCCACAGCAGCGGTGGTGCCGCTTGCCGAAAAATAGGCGACTAATTTTTTGCTCATATAAAAAACTCCTTTCGAGTAATTATGTCAACAGCTTTTGCGCACAGGCGAAAGCAAGGTCATAAATGGAATGACAGACGTAGCCCACGTTTGCCTGCTCCATGGCGCGCTTTTGCTTTTCGGTCACGACGGCATAGGGATAAATACCGTAGATAAACGGGAAGAACGCGTACAAAAAGCGCTGCCGTGCCGCATCGTCCGTCTCTGTGCAAAACTTTTGCAGCAGCCTGTCCACCGCCCTGAGCGAGCTGCCATAGGCGACCTTGAACGCACACAGGCGCTCCTCGCGGCTGTTTTCTTCCATATCATAATGGTTCATGCTCATCAGCTTGAGCAGCAGCGCACGCTTTTCGAGCGACCGCGCCAAGGCGCCGGCGATCTCATCCTTTGACATGGCGTCGTGACTGTCGGTGATCGCGTTGAGGTCATCGACCCAAAGCTCGTATTCCTTTTGCAGGATCGCGAGGAAGATCTCCTCCTTGGTTTCAAAGTAATTATAGATAGACGTGCGCGTAAAGGAGGTATAATCCGCGATCTTCATGATCGTGATCTCCTTAAAGCTCAAATCCCTGTAGAGCGTCCGGCACGCGGAGATGATCTCCTCCCGTCGCGCGTTTGTCAGCTCCGGCGAACCCTTTGGCATATTATCACCTGCTTCAAATATTCTGACATCGTGTCAGCACTATTATCATACACCTGTTCTGACAGATTGTCAATACCGAAATCAGAATCCTGATGATTCGTTTGCCAAAAGCAGCTTTGCAATTATCCAAAAAAGCAAAACCAAATCATAAATAATTTATGCGTTTTCACAAATTTCAAATTGGGGCTTGCTTTTTTGACAAAAATATGGTAACATAATTCTTGCGGTCGATAACAACCGCACATGCGCCGGTAGCTCAGCTGGATAGAGTGTCTGACTACGAATCAGAAGGTCGGGAGTTCGAGTCTCTTCCGGCGCGCCAAAGGAAAGGTTAAAGCAGTTCATTGGCTCAATAACTGCTTTAGCCTATCCAATTATTATTGGATAATGGGTTGATCGTATCTTTACCCCATTCAACAACGTCATGTAAACAGTGTTACACGCACTATCCTCTTGATGTTTCCCAACATGAGAGTGAGTTGCCGATGTAGTTACTAAACAAGAACGGAAGTTCACACAGATTTCCAATCTTGCAGAGTGGATCAGGCTCTTACTCCGTACAAAAGGTTATTCCCCAAGAATAACAACTGTGTGTTGGTCGCTTCCCTG
>Ga0310695_10009124_pt1 | contig 15060 bp, 14 predicted proteins | sample RumenRJG_04DNA_FD_203882 | JGI IMG/M metagenome (GOLD analysis project Ga0310695, IMG submission 203882) | Bovine rumen microbial communities from Lethbridge, Alberta, Canada - RJG_04 (v2) (version 2) | ecosystem: Host-associated > Mammals > Digestive system > Stomach > Rumen | place: Canada... | reverse complement strand
AAGGGAGATCTGCTCAGATCCTGAAATGAAACTCAACCAGAAAGTATTCGACTCAGAGATGAAAACATGCTCGAGGAATCGTTCCATAGCATATCTCCTCGAGAGCAAAGGCGTTATAACTACAGATGTTGAGGATACACTGAGATTTTACACTAAGATGTGCTCACTTGACATAACGGCTGAATCCCTGGCTAATCTCGGAAAGAAATTAGCTAACGACGGAGTGTGCATGAAGACAGGAAAGAGATTCATGTCTTCACAGACAGCACGGATCGTCAAGACACTTATGCTGACATGTGGAATGTATGATGGTTCCGGAACATTCGCCATCAAGGTCGGCATCCCGACAAAGTCAGGTGTTGGCGGTGGTCTGTTGTCTGTATCTGACAAGAGAGCCGGTATAGGAGTGTTCGGACCTGCTCTGGATGCTCAGGGCAACAGCATTGCCGGCTGCAAGCTGCTCAGAGAGATTTCCAACGTGCTCAGGCTCAACCTCTTCTATGACCCAGAGTGGAATAAAGAAGACCATGAAGACACCGTCGTTACTAAAATGCTGGATGCCTCTGTAGGAATCTGATCATGAATATTACTGTTTACTGCGGTGCGAATTTCGGAAAAGATCCGCTGTTCGCTGAAAAGGCCAGAGAGCTTGGGACGTGGATGGCCAGAAATGGTCACAGATTAGTATATGGAGCAGGAGACGTCGGAATGATGGGCGCTGTTTCCAATGCCGTGCTTGAGAACGGAGGGGAAGTCATAGGTGTAACGCCTGACTTCTTTGTTATGGCTGAAGAGATCCACACTGGTCTCACAGATCTCAGGATATCCAAGGATATGTCAGAGAGAAGATCCATTATGATAGAAGAAGGGGATGCATTCATTGCACTCCCGGGAGGAACCGGCACGTTGGATGAGATAAGCGAGGTAATGAGCCTCAGGAGACTTGGTCTGCTCGGAGACAGGATCAGACCTGTGATGCTCTACAATGTGAACGGATATTATGATCACTTGCTGGCTTTCTTTGACAGGATGGCTGATGAGGAGTTTTTCCGCAAAATCGACCGCGAAGCTGTACATGAAGTGAAGTCAGTCGAAGACATCGAAAAGGTCCTCGCATCAGCAGGAGAAACTGATACGAAACGTAATACTCTATATATTAAAGAATAGTACTGAATGAAGAATCTGTTCAAAACACTTTTACCTCATAAGATGACTGCACTGCTTGTCCTGCTACTCATGGCAGGACAGGCTTTCTGTGAGATGAATCTTCCTCAGTACACACAGAATATCATCGATACCGGAATACAGAATCACGGAATAGAGCATGTAGTACCTGAAGCTATCACAGACAGCGAACTTAAAGATGCAGAGACATACATGACCTCTGAGCAGAAAGCAGAATGGGAATCTCTGTTCACAGAGTCCGGAGATGTTCTGGTCAGAGTAGATACAGATAAAGATTCGCTTGAGAGGTACGACGAGATTTTCACAGAACCTCTTGCCAGACGGTATGCTGACAGAATAGGTGAGAAGATATCAGATGATGCGGACAGCAGCGGCCAGAATCTGAACGCGATGGCAATAGCATATGCAGCTGAATGCGATCAGGAAGCAGGTATCGATATTCTCACGATCCAGAACAGATACATGTGGAGATGCGGCGGGCTGATGCTGCTTATGTCAGCAATAGTGCTTATCTTCACAACGGGCATATCTTTTCTGGCCGCGAGAGTAGGAGCTACTATAGGACGCGATCTGAGATCGGCTCTTTTTGACAATGTCATGTCTTTCTCTGCAGCAGAGATCAACAGATTCCAGACATCATCACTCATTACCCGAGCTACCAATGACATACAACAGGTACAGATGACATCTACAATGATGCTCAGGATGATGCTGTTTGCACCTTGTATCTGCACATGGTCTATAATAAAAGTGTGGCAGACTCATGCACACATGAATTTCGTAATAGTGACCGGAGTCATAGCGATACTGCTGATGGTACTCTTACTCTTTGTTGTGGCTATGCCAAAATTCAAAGTCATGCAGACCCTCATAGATGCTTTGAATGCAGTATCAAGAGAGATACTCACAGGCATACAGGTTATACGAGCATTCGGAAGGGAAAAGACCGAAGAAAAGAGGTTCGATAAGGCAAATACCAATCTTTACCGTAATCAGCTATTTGTCAACAGAACAATGATATCAATGACTCCTATACTCATGATCATCATGTATGGTCTGAGTATATGGATCACATGGGTAGCAGCCGGCAGAATAGACGCAGGACAGCTTCAGGTTGGCACAATGACTGCTTTCATTGCATATTCGATGGAAATAGTATTCTCATTTCTCATGATAGCAAGCATGGCCATATTCCTGCCGAGGGCAGGCATCGCAGCTGACAGGATCTATGAGGTCATAAATACGAAACCGACCATTGCAGATGCGGATGATGCTGCAGATATAGACAGCAGGAACATAGACGGTACGGTGAGATTTGAAAACGTTACATTCATGTATCCTGATGCGGAAGAGAATGTCCTGACAGATATTAATTTTGAAGCTCGTCCGGGGGAAACGACAGCGATCATTGGTTCAACAGGATGCGGCAAGACAACTCTTATCAGTCTTATACCGAGGTTCTTTGATGTAACAGAGGGCAGAGTTACAGTCGGGGGGCATGATGTAAGAGATATCAGTCTGAAAACACTCAGAGACACCATAGGATATGTACCTCAGAAAGGCATACTTTTTTCAGGAACGATCGGTGAGAACATCAGATGGGGAAAGGAAGATGCATCTGATGAGGAGATCCGTGCTGCGGCAGAAATAGCTCAGGCTTCAGAATTCATAGATGAAAAGCCTGACGGCTATGACAGCATCATATCTCAGGGAGGTGCAAATGTGTCCGGCGGGCAGAAACAGAGGCTTGCAATTGCAAGAGCTGTGGTAAAGCAGCCTCAGATCATGATATTTGATGATTCATTCTCAGCGCTTGATATGAAGACAGACGTTGCTCTCAGAAGAGCACTTGCAGAGAGACTGACGGATGCAACGAGAATCATTGTTGCGCAGAGAGTCGGTACCATACTCAAAGCCGAGCAGATCATAGTCCTCGATGAGGGCAGGATAGTAGGAAAAGGAACACACAGCGAACTGATGAAGACATGTGATGTATATAGAGAGATCGCTGTATCACAGTTATCAGAAAATGAGCTGAAAGCAGTATAAATGCCTGAAAACAACGAAAACCAGCAGCAGAATAACACGCGGCGAAGACAGCGGAGAGGCGGACCGAGCGCGATACTCGCGCCGGGTGAAAAGCCTAAAAATTTCCGCAAGGCGGTAAAAGATACCCTCAGTTACATGGGAGGGTACAAACTTGCCGTGGTTTTTGTTATCCTTATATCAGCACTTGCGACCATATTCGAGACACTGGGGCCCAAGGTCATGGGCAGGGCTACAACACTCCTCGCTGAAGGCGCCATGGCCAAGCTGAAGGGCACAGGAGGCATCGACTTTGAATCTGTAGGTAAAGTGCTGATGCTGACTCTGGCACTCTATGCTATAGGTGCTTTCGCTCAATGGCTGCAGGCATTTATCATGACCAATATCACGCAGAAGATCGTTTACCGGATGAGGCGTGATATTTCTGAAAAGATAAGCCGTATGCCTGTAGGATATTTCGAGAGGACCCAGACAGGAGAGATACTCTCGAGAATAACCAATGACGTAGACACCCTCGGACAGGCTCTGAGCCAGAGCATATCCAATTTCATATGGGCAATAGTCAGCATGGTAGGGATAGTAGTCGTCATGCTTACCATAAACGTGACTATGACACTGGTAGCACTTCTTGTGATACCGCTTTCGGCGATAATAATGACTCTTCTTATAAGGATATCCCAGCCATTTTTCAAAGCCCAGCAGGATTACCTCGGAGTGATCGACGGACAGGTCGAGGAGAATTTCTCGGGACATCTTGTAATCAAGGCTTTTAACAGAGAGCAGGAAATAACAAAAGAATTCGACGCAGCCAATGAAAAGCTGTATGAATCTGCATGGAAATCCCAGTTCTTTTCAGGTATGATGAGACCATTGATGAGGATAGTCAGCAACCTCGGATATGCAGGAGTCGCCATCTCGGGAGGCATCCTGTGCGTTCGCGGAGCCATCGGTGTCGGAGATATCCAGGCTTTTGTACAGTATGTAAAGAATATAGGTCAGCCTGTACAGGAGATAGCACAGATAATGAATCAGGTCCAGTCCATGGCTGCCGCTGCAGAGAGGGTATTTGAATTCCTCGATGAAGAAGAGGAGACGGATGCGCCTGATAATCGCGTTGCTACTCTGGATACACGCGGAGAGGTGGAATTCGATCATGTTGCTTTTGGATACGATCCTGAGCATCCTGTAATCAAAGACTTCTCGGCAAAAATCGAGCCGGGTCAGAAAGTTGCTATAGTCGGACCGACAGGTGCCGGAAAGACTACTATTGTCAAGCTTCTCATGAGGTTTTATGATGTGGACAGCGGAATGATCCGCATTGACGGATCAGATATCCGTTCTGTCACCAGACGTTCCCACCGTGACAATTTTGCTATGGTACTGCAGGATACATGGTTGTTCAAGGGATCTATCCGTGCGAATATACTATACGGAAGAGAAGGTGCCACTAATGAGGAAATCATAGCAGCTGCTAAAGCCGCCAAGGCACATCATTTTATCAGGACACTGCCGGGTGGATACAAGTTCGTTCTGAATGAGGACGCGACCAACATATCTGAGGGCCAGAGACAGCTTCTGACAATAGCCAGAGCGATACTTGCAGATAAGAAACTGCTTATACTCGATGAAGCGACTTCATCGGTAGATACCAGAACAGAAGAAGAGATTCAGAAGGCGATGGATACCCTGACAAAGGGACGGACGAGCTTTATCATCGCTCACAGGCTCTCAACTATAAGAAATGCTGATCTGATCCTTGTAATGGATCACGGAGATATAGTAGAACAGGGGAAACACGCAGAGCTCCTTGCAAAAGGGGGCTTCTACGCTGACCTGTACAATTCACAGTTTGAAAATGTAGGTTAATATAACAACAAAGCACAGAAGGGAGCGGAATAATGAGATCATTTATGGAAGAATACCTGTATTGGCTGGAGTCCGATGTTGTAGACAGTGCCACTAAGGAAGAACTCAGGAGCATCGTAAATGACCCGCAGGAGATCGAGGGCAGATTCAAGGCTATGCTGTCTTTCGGTACTGCAGGACTCAGAGGTACGATGAAGGCGGGCATAGGCAATATGAACGTCTATACTGTCAGATATGCAACACAGGGACTTGCTAACCTTATAATCGAGAAAGGCGGTCAGGTCGGAGGAGATTCTCCTGAAGGAAACGGCGTTGCAATAGCTTATGATTCAAGAAATAACTCAGCTCTGTTCGCAAGAGAGGCAGCCTCAGTACTTGCTGCTAACGGGATCAAGTCTTATCTTTTCGATGATTTGAGACCTACCCCTGAACTGTCATTTGCTGTAAGGGAGACAGGTTCTCTTGCCGGTATCAACATTACAGCAAGCCACAATCCTAAAGAATATAATGGATATAAGGCATATTGGGCAGACGGAGCTCAGCTCGGACCGGAGCACGCCAATGTTGTCTCCTCTGAGATAGCCAAGATAGACATCTTCAAAGACGTTAAGACAATGGACTTTGATGAAGCACTTCAGCTCGGTCTTATCGAGATGCTCGGAGAAGAGATGGATGAGACCTACCTCGCAAAGGTCATGGAGACATCCATCACAAGAAAGTATATAGACCAGGTCGCAAAGGAGATGAAAATAGTATTTACTCCTTTCCACGGCGCAGGATACAAGCTCGTACCTGAAATATTAAAACGTCAGGGCTATGGCGCGATCATTCCTGTTGAAGAGCAGATGATCCCGGACGGCAATTTCCCGACAGTAAAATCGCCTAATCCTGAAAATACCGAAGGTTTTGCTCTTGCGATAGAATACGCGAAAAAGAACGGAGCAGAGCTTGTCATCGGTGTTGACCCGGACAGCGACAGATGCGGAGTAGTTGTAAAAAGCGGCGATGATTATAAGGTCCTTTCAGGAAACCAGATCGCATGTCTTATGCTCGACTATATCATCAAAGCAAGGAGAGAAACCGGCACTATGCCTGACAATGCATTCGCATGCAAGTCGATCGTTTCTACCGTAATGGCCAACAAGATCTGTGAGATGAACGATGTCAAGATGTTTGAAGTCCTGACCGGATTCAAATTTATCGGCGAGAAAATCAAGCAGTATCATGAGACCGGTGAGTACACATTCATATTCGGATTCGAAGAAAGCATAGGATTCCTCGGCGGAACATATGCACGAGACAAGGATGCAGTATTTGCTGCAATGATGATGGCAGAGGTAGGCTGCTATTACAAGGCAAAGGGAATGTCTGTTTACGACGGACTGCAGGAACTCTATAAAAAGTACGGATATTATATTGAAAAGACTGATTCAACTGTGTTTGGCGGTTACGATGCTCAGGACAGGATGTCTGCTGTAATGACAAAGATACGTGCCGAGCAGCCATCAGACATCGGACTTGCGATCGAGTCAGTTAAAGACTATCAGGCCGGAGTACCTGGCTTCACCAAGAGCAACGTACTGTTCTACTATCTTGATGATGGATGCGCAGTAGCGATCAGACCATCAGGAACAGAGCCTAAGATCAAGACATACGTGATGGCACAGGGCGATTCAGCTGAAAAAGCCGAGGAGAACCTTGGAGTGATACGCAGCTCAGTTGAAGCACTTCTCGATGCATAAGGAGATAATTTACTGATGAAACAGGACAGGGCAGTCACTCTGCTTGGGGTACTGACTATAATAGCAGCATTGCTGGCTATGTCAGTCGGAAGATTCATAATGGGCGGAATAATCCTCCTGCTGGCATTCGGAATATTCTGGAACAGGGGATTTGGCAGATTCAACGACAGAAGCCTTTATGAAAAGGTCATCAGGACTGATATTGACATAGCAGATCTATACAGGCGGTTTGAAAACATGCAGACGCCTCTGGGTAAGCCTTGGATCGCTCAGCACAAGGGCTTTGAAGGAGACAGCATAGTATTCGGTCCAAGTGCTTATAAGGACTGCGTGGTAATATCACGCAAAAAAGGCGATCTGGACATAAAACACCTTACACTTGTGGATAACATCGTCCGCAGGGAAGAGGATGAATACAGATTCAGCGGTTTTGTCGATCCTAAAGAGACCGAGGTCACGCCTGAGCACTATGCAAAGTTTGCAGGACTCAAGTTGGCTTCTGTTGTCATGATCAGGCATCTGGCTGAATTAGTAGAGTCGCTTGCTGCAGGAAGAGAAACTGAGATCCCGTCAGAGCTTGATGTTTCTGAGTTCTATTATCATAACTCATGTGAAGGATTCTTCCGTAACTCTGACGGAGTGAATGTCCTCAAAGTGAAGAACAGCTATCATCCGTTTGAGGCCAGAGTATTGGATACCGATGGAAATGAAATGGCTTCTGTAATGCCGCGCGCTTTCAATGGAAAGGGAGTGGTCATAGACAATGCCGGATATGACATGTATGCGGACGGAAAGCATTTCGGCGATATCTCACGGTTCAAAGATGGTAAGAGAGAAGGTTTTACAGCTGATACCGACGCAGGAAAGGTCACAGTCACAATATTCCCGGCATGTATGAGAGCTAACATATCATGTAACTATATGGTAGAGCTGGACGGAGAACTCAAAGCCGTTATAGGGGGATCCCCCAATATCCTCTTTGAATCGGCAGGTTATTGCGAGAATGACCTGATACTGTCGTACGACGATGACTATCTTGTTTTGTATGCGGCTCTTGAAATATTCATTATGACACTTAACAAGAAGTTTCTAAAATAGATGATTTGTAGTATACTTGTTCTGTATGAAGCGACGGCATAGCCGCATAGGATATATCAGATACGGAGGAAGGAATGAAAAGAATACTCCTGCCACTTGAAGAAACAGACAGAAGTCTCAAGGCGCTCCATTATGTTACAAAACAGTACACACCGGAAGATGCGGATATAGTGCTTGTAATGGTGGATGACAGCCAGAATTATAGCTTAAGATCGGAAGCTGAAGCAGCTGCACTCAGTGCGCTCGAAGAAAAGCTTGATGTCATCAAGTCATCACTTGAAGGATATAAAGTTTTCACCAGAGCTGCAACGGGTCCGGTCGGCGCCAGGATTATCAGAGCAGCGCGCGATACAGGCGCTGATCTGATAGTTATGACCAAGTCATCTCAGGATGACAACCAGAGCAGTATAGGATCTACGACGGAATACGTCATCAATAACGCTCCTTGTGAGGTGGTGATAGTATCCGAGGCGATCAATAACAGAAAAGAGTATAGAGGACTTGTTTATAAGACAGCGACTGCCTCCGTAACTCTCAGAGGACAGCTTGGTGACAAGCAGAGTGAATGCCTTCTGCCGAGCGTCAATGTTGACTGCAACTATCATATAGATGTGACTGTCGGAAAGATTCGTTTCTACCATACAGCTTACAACCCTGATACAAGGAACTGGGATCTGCCTCCGGCTCCGGGCCAGGATGCATACCGTGACATCCTTGCAGGTGAACAGGCAGATATCCTGGTAAAGGCTGACAGTACTGACGGAAAAGCCGACAGGATAAGGATAGTCAACCGGGACATGAAGAAGGAAGCTGTATTCACATACAGGATAACAGCAGCTCCTAAGCCGGAGGCTCTGTAAAGACTGCCTCATTGACATGCCAAAAGTATAATGGTATTCTAACGTGAAAAGAATCAAGACTAAGAGTCAGGTTTCTATATTTTAGGAGGAAATGCACGATGAAGAGAATCACAACCATCACAACAAGAGATATGGCTAAGTCCCGCGTTACAGGCGGCTGCGGCGAGTGCCAGACATCCTGCCAGTCAGCAAGCAAGACTTCCTGCAGCGTTGCTAACCAGCACTGCGAGCAGAAGAAGGAGAAGTAGCATCATACAGGGGCGCTGCTGAAAAAGAGCAGCGCCTCTTTTTTAGTGATACACACATAAATGATACACCAGTACAAACTTAACGGTTACAGCATCATAGTAGATGCAAACAGCGCGTCTGTCCACACCGTGGACGATGCTGCTTATGATATGATAAGTATTATTGACAAGAGGCTCAGCAGCGCGGCAGACGCTGCCGGCATCTTTTCGGATGTAAAGATCAGATCAGAGGTCATTTCAGAAGTAGTTTCCGCACATAACATATCTGTGGACGATGGCGAAGAGTTATTTGATGATCTTGCAGGACTGCAGGCGGAAGGTCTGCTGTGGTCAGCAGATCCGTATGAAGAGGCTGCCGGAGATCTTAAGATAAAGCAGTCTGTTCTGAAGGCCATATGCCTGCACGTTGCACACGGGTGCAATATGGACTGCGAATACTGTTTTGCCGGTAAAGGTGACTACTCCGGAAAAAGCGGCATAATGAGCCTTGAGACAGGAAAGAGAGCCCTTGACTACCTTGTTGAGAATTCGGGCACCAGAAGACATCTGGAAGTGGATTTCTTCGGTGGAGAGCCCCTTATCAACTGGGAAGTGTGCAAGGAACTTGTGAGGTACGGCAGGGAACTTGAAAAGAGATACGACAAGATCTTCAACTTCACTCTCACCACCAACGGTGTCCTCGTAGACGATGATGTCATAGAGTTCACAGACAAAGAAATGGGCAACGTTGTTCTCAGTATGGACGGCCGCAGAGAGACCCATGACAGGATGCGTCACAGCAAGTCCGGAGGCGGAACATATGACAGCATCATGGATAATTTCAGGGCACTTGTCAGATCGAGGACCGACGAAAGTGCCGAAAGGCGGTCGCACGAATACTACATGAGAGGCACATATACGGCATATAATAAGGATTTTTCCCGCGATGTGCTTGCAATGGCTGATCTTGGTTTCACCGAGACATCAATAGAGCCTGTAGTTTCGGACCCTGCTGCACCGTATGCTTTGCATGAAGGAGATCTGCCACAGCTTTTTACGGAGTATGAAAAGCTCGCTGCTGAGATGCTGAGACGTGAAAAAGCAGGCGATGGATTCAACTTCTATCACTATACTGTCGACCTTACAGGCGGTCCATGCATATATAAGAGGGTATCAGGCTGCGGTGTTGCTACGGAGTATCTCGCAGTGACACCTTCGGGAGACCTGTATCCCTGCCATCAGTTCGTAGGTGATGATAATATGATCGTCGGTAATATCTACGATGGAATAACACACCCGGAAACAGTTGACATTTTCAGAGGAAACAATAATCTGTACACGAGAGATGAATGCAGAGGCTGCTGGGCAAAACTGTACTGTGCGGGAGGATGTGCTGCCAACAACTATCATTCAAACGGTGATATCAATAAAGTATACAGATTCGGCTGTGAGCTTCAGCGCAAGCGGATAGAATGCGCCCTTATGCTGGCAGCTGCAAGACAGGAGATGTAATATGCGTACTGCCATACTTGCTTCACAGAACAAGAACAAAATAAAAGAGATAAGAGCAATACTTGAGAAATACGGACTCGATGTGATCACAAGAGATGATGCCGGGATCCGTACAGACGATATTGAGGAAACAGGCACCACTTTTGAAGAGAATTCATATCTCAAAGCGCGTACCGTCTTCGATATGATCAGAGAAGATCCTGCAATGTCACAGTATCTCGACAGCCCTGTAATTGCAGATGATTCAGGTCTCATGGTCGATGCACTCGGCGGGGAACCGGGAGTATACAGTGCCAGATATGCAGGAGAAGGCTGTACTTACGATGATAATAATGTAAAACTTCTGGCAGCTCTGGACGGAGTAAACGAGACAGACCGTGGTGCAGGTTTTGTAACAGTCATTACTATTGTATATCCTATGGAAGGGCATGTTCCTTCCGCTGCAAAGATGGACGGTGATGTCTATGTGCTGACCGCAAGAGGTGAGTGCAGGGGCAAGATTGCCGGCTGTAAGAGAGGCGGGCAGGGCTTCGGTTATGATCCGGTTTTCATACCTGACGGATATGACAAGACCTTCGCTGAGCTCGGAACTGATTTCAAGAATACGATAAGCCATAGAGCAAAGGCACTTGCCGAGCTTGAGAGACTGATGGAAGATGAGTGATTTCTGGCGAAACACTGTAACAGAATCCGAAGAAAACGCAAAAAAACTCCCTCTGACATGGAATAGATTCCGAAAGGTATCCTTTCACCTTTGGAGACAGTTTGACGATCCTTATTATGCGGGGTTCGCTGCTCAGATCGCGTATTTCTTTTTCATGTCCTCTGTACCGATGCTTATCGTTATCACACAGATCCTGGGTATTTTCGATATATCCATGGATTTTATAAGGATATGGTTGGAAAATCACCTGTCAAGTGAGATGAGTGAATTCATGGAAGGACTTTTTACAGCGTCTTCCACAACTCTGTCCAATGTTTTCCTGATAGCTCTCGCACTATGGGCGAGTTCCTCACTGGCCTTCTCACTTTCCAGACTGACCACATATACCCTCAGTTACGGCAGGTACAGATTCAATTTCTTTACAGAGAGAGCTAAGGCGATACCTATAGCCGTGCTTTCAATGCTGGTTGTTGCAGTCACTCTGATAGTTTATGTATATGGTGAGACCATTGCATCCCGGATATTCCACAGTCCGTTTGCAGCTGATATGATCAGCTCTTTAAGAACTCCGATACTCGGTTTGATGTTCTTTTTCGTAATACTTGCTAATTATTACATGCTTCCTAGGATAAGGGTTCCGGTGAGAGCAGTACTGCCCGGTGCGATCGTGGCAACTGTGGGAATAATGCTTGTGACATGGATCTATTCTATATACACATCAAGAGCAACCAGCCACAACCTTCTGTACGGAGCTTTTTCAACCATCGTAGCTATGATGCTGTGGTTTTATATGATCAGCTGGGTGTTGTGCATTGGCATGATGTTCAACAAGTCCTGGGATATCCATATGCGCAGGGGCAGACTGACGCCTGCCAAGATCAAGGAATACCTGATGCATCAATATCCGTCAAAGGGCGAAGAGATGTTCAATAAGCTGATCATCGGAGACTACGATATGGAGGACAAGTCTCTCGACAGCATCGCCGTGAGGTTCTCGAGGAAATTCGATCCGGGATATGAAGAAAAACGTGAAAGAGAGATACAGGAACTGCAGGAAGAGCGCAGGATAAGGCTGCGTATAGAAAAAGAAATAGAAGATAAACTTCAGGACGGTACACTTATCGATGCAGATCCAGAAGAGGATGACATCGATGCAGCTTTGCTGTATTATGACGATAAAGGAATAGAAGAATCAGAAGACGAGGAGTAACTGAGATGCAGAAAAGACGCAGACTGCTGCTTATCATGAATCCGAGATCTGGAGTTATGCTGGCGCCAAAGTATCTTTCAGAGATAGTGGAGAGGTTCTCCAGAGGAGGCTTCATCACTCAGATACTGATGACAACTGCAAGAGGTGATGCCAGAGACTTTGCCATAGAATATGGAGGAGACGTTGATGTGGTTGCCGTTTCAGGCGGAGACGGTACACTCAATGAGGTCATTGACGGTATGATCACAGCCGGTCATAAGACCAGCATTGGATATATCCCTTCGGGATCTACCAATGATTTTGCAACATCTATAGGTCTCACCGGATCTATATTCGACTGTACAGACATAATTGTAGAAGGGAATGCCGGCAATTTTGACATAGGGTGTTTCAACGGCAGATATTTCAGTTATATAGCCAGTTTTGGCGCTTTCACATCCACAAGCTATTCCGTACCTCAGACAGTCAAGAACATGCTCGGGCATACAGCATATATCCTCGGTGGCATCAAAGATATACTGACCATCAAACCAATACACGCCAGGATAGTGACTGACAGAGGGACGGACAGAGAATACACATGCGAAGGAGACTACATCTTTGGAGCAGTCTGCAATTCAAGATCAGTAGCTGGTATACTGAAACTGGACAAAAAGGACGTTGACATGAACGACGGCCTAATGGAGGTCTTTCTTATACGTGTGCCAAAAGATCTGATTGAATTAAACGAAATAGCAGTCAATATGCTTAATGGTACTCTCCATTCAAGTCAGATAGAATTCTTCTCTGCGAAAAATGTAGAAGTGGACATACAGCCGGGAACACATTGGACGCTCGACGGAGAATTTGAAGAGGGAAAAGATCACTGCGAGATAAGAACGATGGAATCTGCGATCTCACTGATAAGATAGATAACGAACGCTGAGGAGGCATGAACATGATAATAAAATATATCGGGCACGCATGCTTTAAGATAAGGGACAATGAGACCGGCTATTCGATCGTGTTTGATCCATATTCACCGGATTCAGTACCCGGGTTTCATAAAATAGTTGATACTGCAAGTGAAGTGCTCTGCTCACACGAACATTTTGATCACAATCACAGAGACTCGCTTATTATCGAACCTGTAGAAAACAGTCCTTTTGAAGTGCAGACCATAGACACCTGGCATGATGAGGTGAAGGGCGCAAAAAGAGGTCCTAACCGTATTCATGTTATCACTGAAAAGAAGACCGGGAAAAAACTGATCCATTATGGAGATATAGGAGAGGTTATGGACGACCTTTTGACTGAGGAGAATATGGCACTCCTTAAAGGAGCTGACGTCGCTCTTGTTCCGGTCGGAGGTACATATACTTATGATGCTGATCAGGCTATCGAGCTGATCAGGAGAACAGCTCCTAAAATCGCGGTCCCGATGCATTTCAAGACCGACACAGGCGTATTCGGTTTGGATAACATTGGTTCGATAGAGAGCTTCCTCAATAAAGCACAGGCGGCAGGATTCAAGGTCAACATTGCAAAAGTATGCTTCTATGATACAGATGAGACTGATCTCAGTGACTGCATACTCGCCGTCAGACCGCAGAACATCTAATTCTCACTTGTATATCGGTGCTTTTCGGCATTAAAATACATATATGGAAATTTCTAATTGGAGGTAAAACAAAATGATCAAAGAATTTAAAGAGTTCATCAGCAAAGGTAATGTAATGGATATGGCTGTCGGCATCATCATAGGTTCTGCATTTACAGCTATTGTCAATTCTCTTGTTGACAGCATACTTATGCCAATCATCGGAGCTATCTGCGGCGGGTTCAGTGTAGACCAGATGGCATGGAAGATTGGGGAGGCCACTATAGGATACGGCGCATTCATCCAGGCTATTATTGATTTCCTGCTTATAGCATGGGTACTCTTCATGATCATTAAGGCACTTAACAAGGCAAAGGCTGCTGTTGTCAAAGAAGAAGAACCTGCACCTGAGGAACCTGAAGAAGTTCCGGCTGATATCGCTCTGCTTACAGAGATCAGAGATCTGCTCAAGAAATAATCTAAAACACTGCATTAAGGGAGGACACTTATGATAACCGGTTTTTTACTTGCTGTTCTGGCTATCGCATATGTAGTGCTCAAGGTAATAAATACCAGAGCTGAATTCGCAAGAAGAGACGCCGAAAGAATGAGGCGTGAACAGGAAGCTGAAGCGGCAATGGAAGAGGCTGAAGAGGAAGAAGAGATCCGCAGAACAGCCATCGATGTTGAAGCTGAAACGATAGACAATGATGACCTTGATGCAGAAGAGTTTGTCGTTGAACCTGCATCATCTCCTGAAGAAGGCGCAGTTGTTATCGAAGTGCCTGAAGAAGCACATGAGTATGAGACTGTATGACATGATGTGCCTGTAAGCGGTGTAGCATTATTATGAGCAAATGGAATAAGATATACCCGAGACCTCAGCTCGTCAGAAATGACTGGCTGGGGCTCAATGGTAAATGGAGATTCAGAACTGAAGTAATCAATACAGCTGCCGGATCAGATGCGGACTGGGAAGAAATAAGGGTCCCATTCTGCCCTGAAAGCAGGCTCAGCGGTATTGAAAGAAGAATAATGCCCGGAGAAAAGATGATCTACGAGCGTGATTTT